>Ga0111538_10008922_pt1 | contig 13421 bp, 18 predicted proteins | sample SoiMethybrSBSTD1_FD_79669 | JGI IMG/M metagenome (GOLD analysis project Ga0111538, IMG submission 79669) | Bulk soil microbial communities from a Populus tree surrounding site in Tennessee, USA - Soil MetaG P. TD hybrid SBSTD1 (version 2)... | ecosystem: Environmental > Terrestrial > Soil >...
GATCAGAGCCCGGGACGCGAGCTTTGGTGACCAGAGCGGCTTGCGTAAGACATTTATCTGGAATCAGTTGAGTTGGTCGGGGCGGCCGGATTTGAACCGGCGACCACCTGCGCCCAAGGCAGGACTTCAGGTATCCCGTAACCATCGGCTCTATCACTCCTTCCAGGCGTAACGCGTTGCACTACGGACCCTAGGGTACACTACGCCGCGTTACGTTGTGTCCGGCCGTGCCCACCAACGGCACGGCGACACGGGTACCCCACGGGTACCCCGAAGGGAGCGGCGATGCCGGCGAGAATCCTCACCGCGAAGAACGTGCTCACACTGCGGCCGCGCGCGGGCCGCACGCGCGACATCTACTTCGACCGCGCGCGGGGCGCGCCCAAGGGATTCGCCCTTCGAGTGAGCCACACGGCGCGCGCGTTCTACCTGGTCTACGGTCGTGGCGCGTCGAGTCGCAAGAGCAAGGTCTATCTCGGCGACGCGGAATCGACATCGCTCACCACCGCTCGCGCGAAAGGGCACGCCACGCGCGACCTGCTGCAGCGCGGGTTCGATCCGAAGGTCGAGCAGGAGCGCGAGCGCCGCGAGCTGCGCGAGCGAGACGTTGCGCAGGCCGCGCGGCCCACGCTGGCCGCCTTGGTCGATCGCTTCGTCGCGGCGCACGAGAAAAAGTACAAGCGGAAGACGGTCCGTGAGTATCAGCGGATCCGGCGCGCCTACGTTGTCGACCACCCGCTCGCGTCCCTCGCGGCGTCCGAGGTCCGGCGCTATCAGGTGCGCGCCCTACTGGAGGGGATCGCTCGCGAGGCCCCCGTCATGGCCAATCGGGTGCAACAGCTCATCCGCGCGGCCTACGCGTGGGGAATCCGCGAGCAGCTCGACGACGACCTCGAAGCCAATCCGGCAGCCGGGTTCGACGTGCACGACGAGCGACCGCTGGCCAAGGAAGAGCGAACGCTCTCGGACGACGAGGTCGCCACGCTGTGGACGGAACTGGATGCGGTCGACGCAGCCGGGAAACGCAAGGTGGCGCCGCCGGCGGCCGCGTACGTGCGACTCCTGCTGCTGTGTGGCCTGCGCCGCACGGAGGCAGCGCTCGCCGACTGGCGGGACGTCAACCTCACCGCCAACGAATGGCGGATCCCCGCGGCGAACAGAAAGGCCGCCGGGCGACGCGGGAAGGTTGCGGAGGGACGCGAGCTGATAGTCCCTCTGTCGCGTGCGGCCCGTGCCGAGTTCCGAGTGTTGCACGAGCTCACCGGCCCGAAGGGGCCCGCCTTCGGCGCCGTGGCGTCGATCGTTCGAGCGAACCCCGATCGCTTCATCAAGCGCCTCCGTGCAGCCGTCGGCGTGGCTTTCTCGCTCCACGATCTCCGCGCGACATGCGCGACCGGCGTAGGCGAGTGCGGAGCGCGGCCACACGTAGTGAGTCTGATTCTCGGGCACGCCGTTCTCCCCGGCGCCGCCCAGGCCACGGCGCTCTACGACCGGGCGATGCGGCTGCGCGAGGTGCGCACCGCCCTGGAACGATGGGCGGCTCGCGTCGCGAAGATCGCCGCCGGGACGTCGCGGGCCGACGTCGTCTCGATCGAGGCGGCGCGCTCGTGAACGCCGTCTTCGACCGCGCGCAGCGGGAGAGCCTGGTCGCCGCGCTAGGCGCGCTCACGCCGGAGATCGAGGAAGGCCTCGCCGCGGCCGTCACGGAGTTTCGTAGAAGACGCGACGAGCGGGCGGCCCGAGATCGCGATCCCGAGTGGCTGGTGCCGACGCGCGGCGAGCTGCGCGCCGCACTCATGCGGATCGAGCGCGCGGCCGCGCAATACGACGAAGCCCTCGCCGGCCTGTCGTGGTTCGATCATGAGGGCGAATGTGACGGGCCGTTCAACGTTCGCCAGCAGCGAGTGGCGGCCCAGAAGGTGAGAAGCATCGCTGCGATGATGGCCGCGCGCAAGCACAAGCCGGGCCCGACACCGGACTTCGAGCGCCATTTCTTCGAGGTCAGTGTCGCTGTGGTCCTGTGGCGCCAGGGTGTTCCAGTCAAGCACTCGAAGAATGGGATCTTCGTGCGCGTGCTGAGGGTCGCGTTGGCGGCGGCGAACGCCAACATGATCACGGAGGACCCGAAGCCCATTCTCAGGCGCGTGCGTGACGCGATCGCTCGAGCGGAGCAGCGCGCGGCCGAAAAGCTGAAAAGGGACCAGATCGTTCGTCTCGCCGAAGGGATCAGATCCCCTCCTCCCGAGCCCCAACTAAACCCCCGAGCGGCGAATCAGACTGCTGTAACGTCGGGCAACCGAGATAGTCGTCCCGTCTCTAGGAGCCCGAACGATGAGAAAGCGGCGGAGGAGAGTTACCCCGAGCGCGGAGCGAGTCCGCACTCTGAGCGAACGTCGAAACGCTCCGGCGCTGCGGTTCTACCGCATCCAGGACCTGGTGGCGCGGTACAGCGTCTCGCGCAAGACGATCTGGACGTGGTGGGCGCACGACGTCGTGACGCCTCGACTGCCGGCGCCGATCGCGATCGCACCGGGGACGAAGGTGTGGCCGGCCGAAGCGATCGAGGCCTGGGAGCGAGAGCGCATCGCCGTGGCCACATCCAATCGCGGCGCCGCCTGAAGTGGCAGCCCGCGAAGAAGAGGCCCGCCGCCCGAAGGTAGGTTCGCCGCCGGGGCCCGGCTGCTTGACCCCTTTTGTGGGCCTGGTGGCCCACCCGTTCGGGCAATGACCCTGCAGGTCCGGCCCACATCCACGGCCGACCCCTTCGACCGCGCCGCGGCCTTCCTCGCTTGGCTTGCCACGCAGGCGGACCCGGGGCCGTGGGCGCTGCGCCTTCCGGAGTGGCCGGGTGCGAGCGGTCTCTCGGAAGTGGAGCTGCGCGACGTGCGGATCGCCGTGCTTCGTGCCCGCGCCTTCCCGCGCGGATCTGCGCGGCGGCGGGCCGCCGGCCGAGGCCAAGGTGGGCGATGAGGCGAAGAAGCCCGTTCCGCTCGTCATTGCTGCCGTGCTGTGGCTCCGTGCGAACAACGTGAGTGCCGCCGCCGCCCGGGTCCTGGTCGACCTCGTCGAGCACTGCGACAAGAAGGGCGTGGCGTTCCCATCCGTCGATCGTCTCGCCGCGAACGGGTGGATGAACAAGCGCACCGCGCAGCGCGCCTTGGCTGAGCTCGTGCAGCACCCAGAGGCGCCCATCGCCCAGCGGCGCCGGGGCTACCACGCAACGGCCGAATACGTCACGACCGACCAGCTCCGAAAGACGAGGGAGGAGCTGCTGCGCAGGGTCGAGACACGACAAGGGAGACACGACAGGGCTGTCACGTCTCTAGAGACACGTCAGGAGCGTCGCACAGACACGACACCGATGACGCGGAGACACGACAACCGTGTCGTCGCCTATAAGGAAGAACTTACCCAAGAACTTACCCAAGAACTTACCAGTAGCAGCAGCAGCTCCGACGACCTCGATCGACAGACGCTGATCACCGAGGGCGACGCTCTCGTGGCGGAGATCTCGACGGCGACGAAGACCACACCGCGAGCGGTCTTGCGGAAGGCCTCGACGGTTCCGGGATCCGGTGCGTACCTCACGACGCTCCACGGCAGGAAGACTTCGCTCGAATACATCGCGCGCACGGTTGACGCGCTGCGTGACGAGGCGACCGGCCTCCGCCTCTCCCGGGAGCACGATGAGGGAGACCCCGCTCGCTTGGTGCGAAGTGAAGCGGATGCGGGCATCGTGCACGACATCCCGACCCTCATCCTCGAGTTCGCGGAGTGGCACGTCGCGAACCACGCCGACAAGACTCCGGGCGAGACCATTCGGCTATGGGGAAAGCTCAGGTCAATCCCTGAGCACGTGTGGCTGCCCGTGTTGCACCGGTCGTCCGCCGCGATCAGAGACGCACTCCGACCGCCGGCCTCGAGCGAGGCTGCGAGAGGGCGAAAGGCGGGCATGGTCGCGATGATCGAAGGGGGCCTGCGACCGACCGCTCGCGCAGCCGCGCGCGAGCGCGCCGCGATGGCGGGGATTCAGGGTGGGCATCTTCCGACGACCAGCAAGATCATAGAGGGATTGCGACGTGGGGGTCGCCGGTGAGCGGCAACGGCGCTCCCGCCGTGGCCTCCGCCACCGTCGCCCGGGTCCGCGCCCTGGCGACGCTGCGCGCGCTGGCCCGTGGCCTGCCCGCCGGCAGCGAGGGCGCTGCCCGACTCCTGGAGAGAGCGGCCGCGACCGCGGATCCGGAGGAGCTGCGCGCCGCGCTGGTGGAGCTGGGCGCCCTGGCCATCGTACGGGGGGAGGCCCGCGACGATGGGAGGGGGGAGGCCTGAGAGTGCGCGCATGCCCCCCCTCCACCCTCTCGCCGCGGTGGCGCTGGCCATGGCCCAGGCCCTGGAGCGTGCGCTCGAAGGAGGGGGGCAGGGGCAGGGGGACGAAGGCCTCGCCGAACTGGCCCGACACCACGAGCGCCAGCGTGCGCACGATCGGACCAACGTGCGCCCGCGCGTACGCCACGCTGCCCAGCATGGCGAAGAACACGCCGACCACAGACCACGACGCGCGCATGCGTGAGCTGCGCGACGCGGCCGCCGAGCTGAGCCTCGCCGCATTCCGGTTCGCCCGCGTGGCCGGCACCCTCCCCCCCTCCCCCTCCGGTGCCATGGTGCCCCCGGGGGTGCTCAGGCATCGAGGTCGCGGGGTGAACGCGTTCCCGCTGGTGCGCGGCGGAAGCCGATGAATCTCGGGGACCCTGACGATCGGGAAGGAACGCGGGGGGGTGCGCCCGTCCCAAAATCTGGCTGCCTCGCAGGGTCTCCAAGGTGGCGGGGCGCGCAGGTGGCGGGGCGACACGCGGCCACGAGGGCCGCCAGGAGGAGGACAGCATGATGGGGAACCGCTCAGCAGCGGAACGGTGGCTGCGGACCGCGAGCGTGGAGGACGCTCAGCGCGTGCTGCGCCGCGTCCAGGAACGCTTCCAGGAGCAGGCCGACGAATTGATCGGCCGCGCGGCAACGGCGCGCCCAGCGGCCGCGGTGCTGCCATTCTCGCGGCGGAACGGGCCGCGGATCGACACGGCCGCGGTCTACGCAGCGCGCGGTGCGCGCGCCGTCGTGGAGGACGCGCCGGCCCCGCCCGCCCCTCGCGCGACCGCGCGTCCGCGCTCGTTCGCGCAGCTCGCGCGGGAGTACTACTCGGGCGCCGGCTCCGATAGTGGCCAGGTGGTCATCGGCACGAGCGCGCGCGGCGGGGCACGGTGAGCGCCGCGGCCGTGGCCGGCCCCGCGGGCCCCCCGACCCTGAGCGCCAGCGTGCGCGGACTGCTGGCCGCGCTCCGCTGCGGCGACGACGCGATGCTCCTGCGCGCGCGCACGCGTCACGGAGTCGGCGAGCGCACACTGCGCATCACTCTTCCGCCGGGCGTCGCCTGGATCCCCGGGCCGCTCCTGGAGCTGCTCGAGGAGGACCGATGGTCTATCACGGTACCGATCGCGACGGCGGAGACCCCGGCGCGCGTGGCCGCGGTCGTGGCCATCATCGATCGGCCTCCCGTCTACTTGGACGGGCGATGGGTCTTCGACGAGCCGGGGATCGCAGCGGCGCTGCGGGTCCTCGCCGCGTTCCTGGAACCGTCTGTGCTCATCAACGCGGGCGGCGCTGGGGTTGCGGTGTGGATGCTCGCCGAACCCATCTCGGCCCGCGACGTCCGCGTGCTGCAGCTCCATCGCGACGTCGCGCGGGTCACCGGCGCGACCGCCCTCCCCGAGGGCGCGTCGGTCGAGGACCTGGCCGTGCCGCTGCCCGGCAGTGTCGTCCGCGAGCTCGGGGGATACAGCGGATACGTGGACTGCCTCTGGCTGGATCCGGCCGCGAGGTACACCGTCGAGGAAATCGAGGCCGCGATCGCGGCGAGGAAGGAGTCGGCGCGTCCATGAACATCGTCGAGAGCATCAAGGCCATGACGTCGAAGCTGTCGAGCGCGATGAAAGCCGCCAGTGGGATCACGGACCAGATCGGGCAGATCCGCGCCGCGATCGCCAACAAGCGCAGAGAGCTGGAGGCCGCAACCAATGCGCCGCTGCCGCTGAGCGACCTCGATGCGCGCATCTCGGCCGTGGTCCGCGAGTCCGCGCAGCTCTGGTTGGAGAGCGGCTTCGGCGTGAGCCTCGTGAGCGGCGAGCGCGCGCTCGGGGACCCGCACCTACGCGGCAGCATCCGGCTGCCGTGGTCGGCGAGCCAGGCCCCGCCGTGGGGCGCCATGTGCGCGAGCGACCCCGAAGGCGCCGAGCGGTTCCTCCGCGCCATCGCCGCACGCGTCCCCTATCAGGCCGGCCCGCCGGCGCACGAGCGGCCCGCCCTCGTGGCCCGGCTGACGGCCGAGCTGCAGGAGCTGGAGCGAGCCGACGAGGAGGCGGTGGACGCGGCCGCGGCTGGCGGAATCACGATCGAGCATCGACCCGAGGTGACCGCGCGCCGCGCGCAGGAGGCGCGACGGCACCAGATCGAGAGAGACGCCGTTCTCGACCGTCGCCGGCGCGAGGAGACCCTCGATGCCCAGCACGACGTGCGGACGCGATCCGCGTATCTCGCCGACCCCGCCGGCGTCGAGCTGCGCCGCTCCGTCACCGAAGACAACGCATGAACGAGCGCGCCGCGACCTCGGCGCCGAGCGCGAGCGGGACTCCCTTTGCTCCCCGCCGCGCGTGGTCCTGGCTGCGCCGCGCCGCCAGCGTCAGCCTTGCCCCGCGGCATGGTGGGGAGAGGCACGCGGCAATCCAGCGCGAGGTGCGTGAGACGGTCGGCCGTTTCATCGAAGCGCGGGCGGAGGTGACGACCGCGTACCGCGACATGGACGCGGCGCTCTGTCGGCTGCGTGACTCGATCATCGGAATGGGGACCGTCAACGCGATCGCCCCGAACCACGTCCCCGCGCTCGTCGATGCGATCGAGGCGATCCGCCAGGGCGCCGCGCTGCTCGCCCAGCACCACGGCGCGACGGTCGACACGATCTACGCCAACGGACTCGCCGGCGCGGCGGCGCCCGGAGCAAGGGCGCGGTGATAGTCGCTCCCGACGTCACGGTGGCGCAGGCTCAAGCCGCGCGGAAGGCGCTCGGCGAGATCTTCGCCGCGATCGATGACCAGCTCGGCGCCGCCCTGGCCGAGCTGCCGGGCGCGTGCAACGCGCGCGTCTCGATCGAGGCGGCGCGGTCGGGCGTCGGGTTCCTGCGCGATCAGTTCGTCGACCGGATCATGGCGCACGCGGAAACGCTGGCGAGGAGGGGATAGGCCATGGGCGGCATATCGATTGGGGAATTGGTCGGGTCGATCTCTCTCCAGGATAACTTCAGTGGCCCGATCGACAAGGTCGCGAAGGCCCTGGGTGTTTCAAGCCAGTCGTTCTCCGCCATCACGGGCGCAGCGGGAATCGCGGCCGGTGCACTCGCGGGCGCGACGGCGGCCATCGTGACCCTCGGCCAGCGGGGCGCCGTGGTGGCCGACGTGCAGGGCTCGTTCAACGACCTGACGTCGGCGGTGGGATCGTCGGCCGACTCGATGCTCGGCGAGCTGCAGACCGCGACCCTCGGGACCATCTCGAACTACGACCTCATGTCGAAGTCGAACGCGCTGTTGAGCAGCGGCCTCGTAACGTCCGCGAAGGACATGGGCACGCTGGCCGCGGGCGCCAAGCTGCTCGCGGACCGGACGGGCAAGGACACCGCTTCGGCCTTCGACACTTTGGCCGGTGCTATTTCGACGGGGCGTGAGAGCGGCCTGAAGCAGCTCGGGCTCTTCGTCGACAGCGAAAAGGCAGTGCGCGACTACGCGGAGAAGCTCGGCAAGACGCCGGAGGCGCTGAGTGCCCACGAAAGGGCGGCCGGACTGGCCGCCGGCGTGACCTCTACGCTCAAGGATCAGCTCGAAAAGAGCGGGCCGGCCGTCCGCGACTTTGGCGACCTGGTCGATATCGGCAAGGTCGCGGTTTCGAATTTCACGGACAACGTCGGCTTGGCCATCGCGACGTCGCCCGTCGTCCAGACGGCGATGGGAGGCATCGCGGGTGCGATCTCGACCGCGTTCGGGGGCACGCAGCAGCAGACGGTGGACACCCTGCGCGGGTACGTCGACAAGTTCGCGTTCGGCGTGATCACCGCGGCGCAGGTCGGCGTCGAAGGGGCGCGAGTCATCGTCTATGCCTGGGATGGAGTCAAGGCCGCCTTCAACGTGATCGTGGGCTTCCAACTCGACATCCTCGGCAAGCTCGTCTCTTCGTTCGGCAGCGTGATCGACGCGGCGACCCACATCCCGGGCATCGGCGACAAGTTCCGGCCGCTCGCGGAAGCCGTCAAGGGGATCGGTGGAGACCTCGAGCACTTGTCCACGGGCTTCTACTCGCAGGCCTCCGCGGCCGTCGACTCCGCGGCCAACTCGAAGGCGGCTTTCGACACGATCGCGGGCGCGCTGGCGAAGACGAAGGAGGAGATGGGGAAGGTCCAGGGCACCGCTGTCGAGCTGGGGGACAAGGCCCCGGGCGCGATCAAGAACATGATCGAGCCTGTATCGCTCACCAAGGACCAGGTGAAGCTACTCGAACAGTCCGCCCGCGACACGCGCGACGCCATCATCGCCTCCAGCGACGAGATCACGTCGAGGTACCTGACGCTCCAAGACGACCTGACGCTCTCGAACCTCAACGGCGTCGATGCCCGCCTCCTCAAGATCCAGCAGGCCCACGACGCGGAGCTGCTCGGGCTGCAATGGGTGAAGGACTTCAACCTTGCTGCCTACGACGCAATCACCGGAATGGTGGAGGAGAAGTACGCGCGCATGACCGCCGCCGCACAGGGGCATTTCGCGAACATCGAGCAACAGGCGGAGGCCGCCGGCTTCAAGACGCGCGACGAGATGGAGAAGACCGCAGCGAACGCGCTCGACACCTACAACCGCATGGTGTCGAGCGGCAAGTACTCTGACAGCGAGCTGCAGAAAGCTCACCGGGCCTACACCGACAAGGTGAAGGAGATGGACGGCGAGAAGGCCCTCAGCGCGACGCAGACGTTTGATCTGATCGCGAGCGCGGCGAAGACGCTGATCTCGGCCGTCTTCGGCAAGGGCAAGGCGGGCGCGATCGCGACAGCGATCATCGACACTGCCCAGGCGGTCGTGAAGGCCCTCGCCTCGGCGCCGCCGCCCCTCAACTACGGCTTGGCCGCCGCCGTCGGCGCGGCTGGCCTGATCCAGATCAACAAGATCAGGAGTCAAGAGATCGGCTTCGCGGCAGGCACGCCGGGGACGTCGTTCGTCGACTTCGGCCGCGAGACGGTCACGGCTCTCCACGGGAACGAGGCCGTGATCAACGCCGCCCAGGGCGCGACGCTGGGCGCGGTCCTCTCCGATATGGTGCGCGACGCCTTGGCCACGGACCGCGACCAGGTGGTCACCGAGCTGCGCGGGATCCGCGAGGAGGCCAAGGCGCGGGATCGGCTCCTCCCGCTCCGGATCCTCGAAGTCGCGCAGTTCGCCCGCGCGTGAGCCTCTTCGTCAAGGTCGGCAGCTTCGCGAAGAGCACCGGCGGCGCGCCCGCGACGCAGGCCATCACGGGCCTGGGCTTCCAACCGAAGTGCCTGATCCTCTGGACGTCGGGCGGGACGGTCGACGGGACCATTCAGACGCAGGCCACGCGCGATGGCCGCACGTCCCTGGGGGTCGCGTCGGGCACCGCGGCCGCGGACCAGTACGCGGGCTCAAGCACGGCGGACACCGCGGGCGGCGGCGGCCGCCGGATCACACAGAAGCTCGTCTGCCTCACCGACGCCACCGGCGCGACCGTCGTGTCCGAAGCGAGCCTCGCGTCCTTCGACGCGGACGGGTTCACGTTGACCTGGTCGACCAATTCCGTCACCGAGGCCCAAATCATTCACTACCTCGCCCTCGGCGGGACGGAGGTGCAGGCGAAGGTGATCTCGACCTCTGGCCCGGCCGGGAATGGGAACTTCTCGAAGACGGGCGTCGGATTCCAGCCGAACCTGGTCATGACGGTGGGCACCGTCGCCGCGACCGCGCTCGACACGGCGGCCGGATCCGCGGCGATGCACTTGGGCGTCGCCGCCAGCTCGTCAAGCCGATGGGCAATGTCGAGCAACTCCGGCCAAGCGGTCTCTTCGGCTGGTTGGCGGTGGCACCGCAACGACCGATGCTTTCTCCGCCTCAACGGCACGGGGGGCAACGCGGCCGATTACGACTTCGTCTCGATGGACGCGGACGGCTTCACCATGAACCGAATCGGCGGCCTCGGCACGATGGTGTGGGGCGCGCTCTGCCTGAAGGTTCCGCGCGTGGCGGTGGGGACCTTCACGAAGCCAACGGGCGGAGCGCCGGCCGCGGCCTCCGTCTCTGGGCTCGGCTTCGTCCCCATGGTGGTGATGCTCGCGAGCGACCAGGACGTCAACCGCGCCAACGCGTCGTCGCAGACGGGCACACGCTTCGGCCTCTCCGCGTTCACGACTCCGGGCGCCGAGGCCTCCGTGCATTCGATCCCCGATGCGCCGAACCCGATCACGTTCGCCTACCTGGAGAAATCTGCAGGAGCGGCCGTCAAGATCGACAACGCGACACCCGCGATCGATGCCGAGGCCACGGGTGTGCTCGGAGGCGATGGGTTCACCCTTACCTGGAACGGGAATGACGCGGTGGCCACCGAATACGGCTACGTCGCGATCGGCTTCGACGCGCCGCATCCTCAGCGGGGAATGGGCGTGGTCTACTCGCGGCGCTCGAACTCGGGCCGAGACGTGCGCATGGCGCGCGGCGCCAGTCGCCGGCGGACCAACTAAGTTTCAGGAATGGAGGCTTGATATGGCTTTCGTGACGGCCGAAGCAGTCACGTACCTCGCGGCGATCAACACGCTCGGGGCCGCGCGGCAGACCGCCATCGCCGCCGTCCGGGCTGAGCGGACCGCGGCGGGAGTGACGGACACCACCGCGGGCTACACGCCGGGACCGAAGGAAGCGGAACTGCGCACCCTCGGTATCCAGGTCCCCTTCGGGTCCATGGGTTGAAGCTGGCCCGCGCGTGAGCGCCTACCTGGCGCCCCGGCTCGACCTGTCCGCGGCCGCCCGCCGCGTGATCGGCCGACTCGCGCGCTTCCCATGGGTCTGGGATCGCCTCGACGAGGAGCTGCAGGACTTCCACGCGAAGAAAGCCCACGGCCAGATCCGCGTCGAGCTGGGCCAGTGTTTACTTACGGCGACGTCCGCCGAGTCGAAGTCACGATCAAGCGGCAGGTCCGGAAGGGGTGAGCAAATCGCTACCCGGTAGCGAAAATGAAAACTGTCACAACGGCCCCGGCTCACGTTGTGACACTCGGTGACAATAGGGTCACGGCCATGAGAAAGAAAGGCCGATCCGTTAGACTGCGCCCGGTGATCCGCCGGACCCGGCGGACGATCACGGAATGGACATGCCGGTGCGAGCGGTGCGGTTACGAGTGGCGCAGCCTAGGAGCGGAGCCTCCGAAGCGGTGCGCCCGCTGCAAGAAACTGCATTGGGATCGGCCGGCGCGCCCGTACCACCGTCAACGCCGTAGATAGCCCGGTCGCCGCCCCCACCGTCGCGCGCTCTTGACGATTTGTTACCGTGGTGATAAATCCTCCAGGCATGGAGGTGACCATGAGCGCACACGCGATCGCCGTCGAGCCGTCACCGTCGTTCGACCTGGCCGGAATCCCCGAGCCTATCAAGCAGTGCGATGGGAGCTGGCGCGTTCCGATGTGGACGCCGGAGCGAGGCTGGGAGGAGACGACCTGGGACCCAGACGTGCCGGGCGCGGTGACCGCGCTCGGATCGCGCGCCCGTTGCCCTGAGCCGGGCGCGTGCACGGCGTTGCACGAGGAGGATTTCACGCCGGCCGAGGTCGCCACCGTCCGCGCAATGATCGAGGCGCGCCAGTGAGGCCCGCGGCGGTACCGGACCCCATCATCGCCGCTGCGCTCGCCCGATCGCGGGCGGCCGCGGACCTGATCGCCCGAGGGCGCGCCGAGCTGCGCGCGGCCCTGGCCACGGCCCGGCGCCACCCGGACTATGCGCGGACGGAGCGTGCACGGCGGCGCCGGCCCGGGGCGCCCGCCCGCGAGACCTTGACGCTCGCTTGGTGGGTCTTCCACTCCATCAAAGGCGTGCTGGAGGACGCGCCGGTAGACGAGGCCGCCGACTGGATCGCAGACGACCAGCACCCGGAGCGCAGTCTCCGGAACCTGATCGAGACGGAAGAGCGCGAGGAGGCCGCGCGTGCAGCACGCACCCGGCGGGGCGCTCCTGCGCGCGTCACGGTGGCCGCGTAGAATCCTGCTGTCGTCGCCGCTCCTGCCCGCCCTGGGCGCTCGGCCGGGTGCCCAGGGCGTTCCCCCCCCCTTCCTCCTCAGCCAAGCGCTTGCTGGACGTCGGCCACGATCTCCAGGGCCGCCATGCGCAAGGCCTCCGCGATCGCGTCGGCAAGCTCCGCCTTCGCCTTCCTGACCGGCGCCCCCTTCGCGGGCGCGTCTTTGGCGGCCAGCTTCATGAGCGCGTACGTCGCGTCGGCGATCCTCTCCGCCTGCGGTCTGGCAATCATTGGAAACCTCCGATTGCCGGGGAGCCTACCGCGGCCGCCGGACTCAGCGATAGACGGCCGCGATCACCGCTCGCTCGTCGGCCGAGAAGTCCAGCGCTGTCGGCGTCACCGCCATGAGGTCGCCCCTTCGAGGGGAGTGTCCGAGGCCGAGCGCGTGGCCGAGCTCGTGGAGGCCGGCCTCGGTGAGCCGGCCGGCCTCGGGGACGTAGATCGTCGCGGCGGTGATCCGGCCGCCCTCAACCGTCTTCGCCGTGCACGGATGAAGGCCGCAACCGGGACCGGCCTCGCGCACCCAACGGACGTCGCACGTGTCGCTGCTGACGACGGCGGCCGGGATTCCGCTCACGGCGGCGCCGCTGGCCACGATAGCAGCGACCTGGTCGACGTCGAGACCGGGCCCCACGCAGTGCCGCAGCGCTGCGTTCTCCCAGGCCTCGAGCGCGTGCGGGTTGTCGTTCGGCGGCGCGCCGAACAGGAGCGCGGTCACCAGCTCCGGAGCGACGCCGGGGACGACGATCGACGTGATCCCCGACCTGGGCGCCGCTCCCGGCACCGCGGTCGCCACAGTGCCCGCGGGCGGCGCGACGGGTGAGGGACCGATCGTGGCAGGCCCGCCGCACGCGCTGAGCGCCACCAGGAAGAGAAGCGCCGACGCGCGGGTACCCCTGCGGGTACCCCGGGCGGATTCACCTGACGCGCGATGACGTCTAAGTGTTGGTCGGGGCGGCCGGATTTGAACCGGCGACCACCTGCGCCCAAGGCAGGTGCGCTACCAGGCTGCGCTACGCCCCGAGGTGACTGATTCTTCGATGCTTCC
>Ga0111538_10008924_pt1 | contig 13420 bp, 12 predicted proteins | sample SoiMethybrSBSTD1_FD_79669 | JGI IMG/M metagenome (GOLD analysis project Ga0111538, IMG submission 79669) | Bulk soil microbial communities from a Populus tree surrounding site in Tennessee, USA - Soil MetaG P. TD hybrid SBSTD1 (version 2)... | ecosystem: Environmental > Terrestrial > Soil >...
GACGACGTCAAACTTCCGCTGCAGCCGGTCTGTAACGAGAATGAGAAGTACGTTGGAAGACCGTGACCGGGTGAGCAACATGTGACGCTGATTCCTTCAGCCTGACGCCCAGGGCCTAGCCCACGCCTGATTCCTGATTCCTGGCTCCTGATTCCTTCCAGATCGCTAATCCAGCCAGCCGGCGGCGAGCTGCTTGGCGTGTGCCGTGATCGAGTTGCGCATGAACATCGCGACGGTCACCGGACCCACGCCTCCAGGCACCGGCGTCACCCAGCTCGCCACTTCCTTCACGCCGTCGGTATCGACGTCGCCGACAATCATCGGGCTGCCGTCTGGACCGGTGACCTGATTGATGCCGATGTCGATGACCGCCGCGCCAGGCTTCACCATGTCGGCGTGAAGGAACCTCGGCTTCCCCACCGCGACAAGCACCGCGTCGGCGCGCCTGGAATGCGCGGCCACCGAACGCGTGAGGTGATGGCACACCGTGACCGTGGCCCCTTCCGCCATCAGCATGAACGCCGCTGGCTTGCCGACGATTTCCGAGTGGCCGACCATCACCACCTCGAGCCCGTGCAGGTTGAGTCCCGTCGCTTTGATCAGCTCGACCGATGCGGCCGCCGTACACGGCGCCAGCGCCAGCTCGTTGTAGACGATGTTGCCGATTGACGCAGGGTTCATCCCTTCAATGTCTTTGAACGGATGGATCGCCGAGGCGAGCGAGCGGCCGTGAATGTGCTTCGGCACCGGCCGCTGCAGAATCACGCCAAGCACGTCGGCATCGTCGTTCATCGCGACGAGCCGCGCCTTGCACTGATCCTGCGTGAGCGTGTCTGGCCACGTCTGGGATTCGAAGCGAAGCCCGACCTTCTGCGCCGCATTCGCCTGGCCGCGCACGTAAACGCCGACTTCCTTATGGTCGCCGATGCTGATCGACACCAGACGTCCGATTGCATGGGTCGCCGCCGCCGCGCGAACTCGCTCCGCGACGTCCGCGAGAATCCGATCGCGAACCGCCCTGCCGTCCAGGAGCCGGTTGTCTTTCATGCCTCTGTCCCAGTCACGTCCGCCATTGAATCACAAGCAAGGGACGGGTGCTGAGCATAGACGCGCGGCGAAGGAGAGCGTGGAGACGGGAATGCTCGCCGACGACGTGTGTGCGCCGGCGGCGAGCGACAAGCGGAATCGAAGAAGGAGCGCGCGGGCGTCAGCCCGCGCGATCGACGCGATCAGACGAGCCGGTTCGATAGACGTAGCTCGCTCAGCGAACGCACGCGACCAAGCGATTCGAACGGCCGGTCGAACGTGGCGGCGACGATGTATCTGGGATCGGCTTTGCCCTTGTTCAGCGGGTCGGCTCGGACCACGCTGCCCTGGACGAGCAGTTGGTCGCGATCGGAGCCAGCCAGCTGAAAGCCGGCCCTGTTCCCCAACGTGAATCGGACGTCGGACTCGACGAGCAGCCCGGTCGACGAGATGTTCAGGAGACGCAGCGTGGGAAACGCGGGAAACGCGCTCACGCCCCACGTGACGTTGACGCCCGAGAGCCACGGCACCTCGTCGATGTTCCAACGACGCGCGCGCGACCGCCACTGTCTGGCGTCTTCCCATGGCAGCGGCGGCTCGACAGCGAGCCGAACCAGGGCGGTGTCCCCAGTTTCTCCACGGCCGGCGGTCAGCAGCCGATTCGCTCGTGTCTCGAGGAGCAGGAGTCGAGCGGGGCGCTCGATTTCCGACTCGTGCGCCCTTTCTTTCGACTCCTCGAGCGCCTCCACGATGCGCGTCGTGACGGCGCTGAAATCGTACGGCGGAATCAGCTCCTTCCGGCGCCGCCGGAAGAACAGGCGGGCCCAGAAGCTGACAGGTTTGACCGGCCGGCTCGCCATGTCGACGACAGGAGGGATGGTGAGAACCGGCAGGTGATCGAGATCCGGCGCCGCCCTCAAGTGCGCATTCAGCTGATCGTCCTCGTCTGCCGACAGCAACGTCGAGGTCAAAATCACATCGGGCGGAACGTCTGCGAGTGTGAGCAGGGCGTCGTTCGTGGTCGCCGCGAGGACGACTTCCGCGGTCAGACGCTCGCTCACGAGTCGGCCGAGCATCTCTCGCCGGTCCGCATCGGGCTCAATCGCCAGGATTCGTGCCATGGGTCTCCCTTCCCGGGAAACTGGAGGCAATTTCGGGGCCGTCGTAAATGCCGGCATTTCGCCAAATTCGTCAGCCGCGTGTGCCGGGATGGAGCACGACGTGTTTCAGAAAAGAGAACAGTCAGGTCTGGCGCAGACGAACACCGTTCGCCGCCGGTTGGCGAATGTAGGTAATTGTGTGATGCGCCAAGATGTGCCGATTCGGGTCGCGGCACTCGGCTACTCCGAAGATCAGACGTTGCCCGATCTTGAGGACGCGGGCGGTGCACGCGAACACGCAGTGTCGGCCTCCGCGAAGGAAGGTGGTCTGCAGTTCCGCGGTCACAGAGGCATCTGCGATGCCAAGCTGAGTCTTGATCGCCAGCCACATCGCCACATCGGCCGCCGCCATGTACACCTGGCCGCTGATGACGCCTCCAGGCCGCTCGAATGCAGATTGAAAGGGCACATCCAAGCGACATCGCCCTGGCGAGATCGTGCGCACCACGTAGCCGAACTGGCGCGTAAAGGCATGCTCGCTCAGCAACGCGTGCAGATCGCGTTTGGTGCACGCACACGATTTCACGGTACCGCGCTCGATCGACACGGTGATTGAAGCGTAGCGGCCGCGGCCGCGCTCGTCTTGGACGAGATTGCTCGGCGTCGTCGCCGCCGTCACGGCTATCGACGTTTCGAGCGCCGCAGTTGTGCCCAGCGGTGCAGGAGTGGCTCGCCGGTTCGAAGACGGTATGCGAAGAACGTATCGAGCGTGATCGTGGGACGGTGTTGAACGACACAGGATCTGCGGTACTCGCCGGGCGTGATTCCCACGAAACGTCGGAAACACCGATTCAAGTGACTTTGATCGTAGAAGCCTGCAGCCTCAGCGGCATGCGCGATCGGAACACCAGCGCGCAGCAGCCGCTCCGCCCGCCCGATTCTCACCAACGTCGCATACGCACTCGGCGGCACGCCAACGGCACGGCGAAAGAGTCGAATGAAGTGAAACGGCGACAACCCGACGTGACGCGCCACCTGCCGTGAGGGAACGTTGCGGGATCGTTGTTCAAGATACGTTCGAGCACGCACGATTGCCGGTGGCGTGGACCGGTCCGTCATCGCGGGCGACGACTCGGCCAGCGCCGCCGCGAGATCGACAAGCGCACCCAATCCCTGGACTAGCCGTCGTTCGGCGGCGAATTCCTCGACCACTCGTCGAGCCGCTGCTGCCGTCGCCTCGCTGACTGCCGACGTCGTGCCGCGCTGCGGAAGCTGCGCCCCCATACCGACGCCGTCGGCCAGGGCCCGCAACGTCTGCGAGCTGATACTCAGCGTGGTGTATGACCATCTCGTGGCGGACGTCGCTTCGGCGGTCCAGAGACAGGCCGGGGCCAAGACGCATCCTCGATGCGGAGAGCAGCGGTTCATCTGACCGGCACAACGGACCACACCCGATCCCGAATCCGTGAGGACCACGGCGTACCGGCTCTGAAACCTGACACGACGCGCGCCCGACGAGAGCACGACGCGCTCGATGTCGAAACCAGCCCAGCGTGCGTCCGCCAGCAGTGAGATCGCCGATGTCACAGCATCGCTCGAGTGCTCGCAAGAATACCGCGTGATGGCTCCCCCTTGCATTCATAGGGGAGTCTGTGTACCCTAGCGATACAAGGGGTGCGATGGCCGACGATCGACTGTCGATTCTCAAGGGCGCGATGGACGTCCTGATCCTGAAGGCGTTGAGCTGGGGGCCGATGCACGGCTACGGCGTGTCGTACTGGATCCGGCACGTCACCGACGACGCGTTCGATCTGCAGGAAGGTGTGCTCTACCCTGCGCTCCATCGACTCGAGGCCAAGGGCTGGATCACGTCAGAATGGGGCGTCTCCGAAAACAACCGGCGCGCCAAGTACTACGAGTTGACGACGCTCGGGCGAAAGCAGCTGCGGCAGGAGCTGTCGACCTGGACGAAGTTCGCGGACGCCGTCACCAAAGTCGTCTCGGCCACCAACAAGCCGGCCTGGCTGCTGCGCCGGTGAGCCATGACGCGCAAGACGCCGATGTGGCGGCGCTACCTGACGTTCTGGGGTCGAAACATCGAACGTGATGTGCGGGACGAGCTCGAGTTCCATCTCGACGCTCGCGCCCGGGAGCTGATCGATCAGGGGTGGGATCCCGTCGCCGCCCGGACCGAAGCCCGCAGGCGCTTCGGTGCCACCGCCCCGATCGCCGCTGCCTGCCATCAGATCGACCGGCACTTCGAGCGAGAGCGGCGCGTCACCCGATATCTCGCCGACGTGGTGGAGGACATGCGGTTCGCGTGGCGTCAATTCGTGCGCCAGCCCCGCTACTTCGCGCTCATCGCGCTGACGCTCGTCGTCGGCATCGCCGCGTCGACAACGTTCTTCGCCGTCGTTGACGGCACGCTGCTCAAGCCGCTGCCGTATCCCGAGCCCGATCGCCTGGTTCGACTCACGACCTGGAATCTCCGCGGCGAATACGTCAATTTTCGTGAACGCACCCGGACGATGGAGGTGGCGGCGTACTATCCGGCGCCGCGCGAGGTGACGTTGGAGATCGCGGGGCGTCCGGCGCGCCTGTCCGCCGCCGGCGTCACCGCCGATCTGTTTCGCGTGCTTCGAATCGAGCCGACACTCGGCCGGACGTTCACGTTCGACGAGATGCGCCCGAACAGCCCCGGCATCTTGGGCGGCACGCACTGGCGCACGTCTGGCGTCGTCATCGTGAGCTCCGGCGTCTGGCAGGAGTACTTCGGCAGCAGCCCACGCGTGATCGGACAGACCCTGCTCATCGAGGGGGTGCCCCACACCATCGTTGGCGTGATGCCGCCAGGTTTCCACTTTCCCCGCAGAGACATCGCGCTCTGGTTCCCGCACAACATCGATCCCGCGACGCTGTGGGCTGGCAATGTGGCCACCATGATCGGGCGTCTCCGCGAGGGCCACACGCTCGCAGACGCACGAGCCGAGGTCCGAGCGGTCCTCCCCACGTTTCGAGAATTGATGCCGTTCGCACAGTACGTGCCCTATTACGGCCGCGATGCCAACGTCGACTCGTTGTCGGAATCGATCGTCGCGGGCTCCCGTCGAGTGCTGCTCGTCCTGCTGGCGGCGATCGGCGTCGTCCTGCTCGTGCTCTGCGTCAACGTCGCCAACCTCCTGCTCGCCCGGGGCATCGCACGCGAGCGCGAGATGATGACACGCGCTGCGCTCGGTGCTGGGCGGACGAGGCTCGCGCGGCAAGTCATCGTCGAGAACCTGACGATCGCGTTCGGGTCCGGTGTGCTCGGCATATTCCTCGCGATAGCGTCACTCCGGATCGTGACCCGACTTCTCCCTCCTGACTTGCCACGTGTCGAGCAGGTGGCACTGGATGCGCGAGTGCTGTTGTTCGCGCTGGGTGTGTCGCTGGCAACAGGCCTCGCCTTTGGCCTGATGCCTGCCATCCGAGCGACACGGGCTGGCGGCCGACTGCTCGCGCGCGCTGCCGGCGTCGTCACCGATCGCCGCGAGCGACGGATGTCGAGCGTTCTGGCCGCGCTCGAATTTTCCTTCGCCGTAGTCCTCGCCGCGTCGGCGGTGCTCTTGCTGCAAAGCTTGTGGAACCTGACATCCATCGACCCCGGCTTCCGTACCGAGCGACTGGTGACAGCGTCAGTCTCGCCGCCCGGCTTTGCTGAACAGGAGCCGACCTCGCGTGTGCTGTTCGCGCAGCGTCTGCTCGAGAACCTGCGGGCGGTTCCGGGAGTGGAGTCGGTCGCGTTGGCCACTGGCCTCCCCTTCGACGCGGGGCTGTTCGGTACTGTGTTCCAGATCGAAGGGCGGTTGGGGCCGGGGCAGCGGTTTGGCACTGCAAACGCCACCTATCAGGGCGTCACTCAGGACTTTTTCGTGACGATCGGAACGCCGGTGATCGAGGGACGCGGCTTTCTCGGCAGCGACGACTTCAGAAGTACCAGGGTTGCGCTGATCAGTCGTCGCATCGCCAGGGAGTTCTGGGGCGACCACAGCCCAATCGGCGCGCGCATCAGGTTTACCGACAACCGCCAGTACATGATCGGCCCGGACGGACAGCTGCCCTGGTTCACAATCGTCGGAGTGGTCGGCGACGTCCACTTCGCGACGCTGACAGACGACGCCGCAATGGTCTACCTCCCACTCAGCCAGAAATGGGATGTTCAGTCGCTCCGCGTCGTCGTGCGGACCAGCAGCGAGGCATCGTCGCTGGGCGGCACGCTGCAGGGCGTGGTCTCCCAGCTCGACGCCGCGACACCAGTCACCGACGTGCGGGCCTATGCCTCGCGATTGGGCGAGACGATCGCGCGCCCCCGGTTCGCAGCGTATCTGCTCGGCACATTCGCCGTGATCGCCGTCTTTCTCGCTGCGGTCGGCGCCTACGGCGTCCTCTCGCACGCGCTCAGCAGACGCGTTCGCGAGATCGGCGTGCGGCTCGCGTTCGGGGCGAGCCGCCGAGACGTCTTCGCACTGCTCTTTGGCCATGGCATGCGCGTGACGCTATGCGGTCTCCTGCTCGGCGTGCCTGCCGCGATCGCTTCGACACGCGTGCTCTCGAGCCTGCTGTTCGGCGTCAACCCGTCGAATCCAGCGGTTTTTGCCGGCGTGGCTATCGTGTTACTGCTGGTGGGATTCTTCGTCTCGTACCTGCCCGCGCGGCGAGCGAGATCGATCGATCCCATCGCCGCGCTGCGCTACGAGTAGCTCATTGCCAGATCTTCACACGCTGATCAGGCGCCAGATACAGCTTCTCTCCCGGCTGCACGTTGAAAGCGGCGTACCAGGCATCGACATTGCGCACGACGCCGTTGACGCGAAACTGCGCCGGCGAGTGCGCATCGGATAACACCATGGTCCGCAGCGCCTCATCGCGATACTTGGTTCGAAACACCTGCGCATAGGCGAGAAAGAAGCGCTGATCGCCGGTAAGCCCGTCGATCACCGGTGCCTCCTTGCCGCCAAGCGACCGCCGGTATGCCTGGTACGCGACGCCGAGCCCGCCCAGGTCGCCGATGTTCTCGCCGAGCGTGAGCTGGCCGTTCACCTTGAGACCCGGCAGCGCCTCGAAGGCGCCGTACTGCGCGGCCAGGCCCGCGGAGCGCTTCTTGAACGACGCGTCGTCTGCCTTGCTCCACCAGTCGTTCAGCGCGCCCTTCGCATCGTAGAGACGGCCCTGGTCGTCGAACCCGTGGCCGATCTCGTGACCGATCACGGCGCCGATGCCGCCGTAGTTCACCGCCTCGTCGGCGTGCGGATCGAACGCGGGCGCCTGCAGGATGGCGGCCGGAAACGTGATCTCATTGGTCGGTGGATAGTAGTAGGCGTTCACTGTCTGCGGCGTGATCAGCCACTCGTCTTTGTCGACCGGCTTCCCCAGCTTCGCGACATCGAAGCGCCACGACCACTCCTCGGCGGCGCGTGCGTTGGCCAAGACATTGCCGGGCATGATCGCCATCGACGAGTAGTCCTTCCACTTGTTCGGATAGCCGATCTTCACGCGGAGCGACGCCAGCTTTTCCAGAGCTTTGGCCCGAGTCTCCGGTCCCATCCATTCCAGCTTTTCGATGTTGGCCTTGTAGGCGCCCTTCATGTTCTCGACCAGCGCGTCGATCTTGGCCTTGGCTTCCGGCGGGAAGTGCTGCTTCACGTAGACCTGGCCGATGGCTTCGCCCAGGCCGCCGTTGACCAGGTCCACACCGCGCTCCCAGCGCTCACGCTGCTTCTCGCGCCCGGACAACACCTTCCCGAAGAACGCGAAGTTCTCGTCGTCGACGGCCTTTGGCAGGTATGGCGCGTGATTGTGGACGTGGTGATACGTCAGGTACGCCTTCCAATCCTCGAGCGGCTGCGACGCGACCAACGCGGCGATCCCTTTCACAGCCGTCGGCGTATTCGCGTTGAAGCGGTCCCATGCGCCGAGACCCATCGCATCGAGCATCGCCTGCCAGTCGAGGCCCGGCGCAAACGACGAGAGCTCGGCGCGGCGCTTCGGGTTGTAGTTCGCGATCGCATCTCGGGTCCGCTCTCTGGCCCAATGCGCCTGCGCGATCTTCGTCTCGAGCGCCACGATGCGCGCGGCTTTCGCGGAGCCGTCCGGAACGCCTGCCAGCGTCAGCATCCGGCCGACATGTGCGAGATACGCGACGCGGGTCTCTTTCAGTTTGGGATCATCTCTGAGGTAGTAGTCGCGATCGGGCATCCCGAGACCCGACTGCACCAGATTCACGAAGTACGCTTCGGGATCCTTGTCGTCCTGACCGATGTAGCCGCCGACTGGTGACTGGAAGCCGACCTCGCCGAAGAGCCGGGCCAATTCGGCCGGCGTCTTCACCGCGGTGATGCGATCAAGGTCGGGTTTCAGGGCGTTGATCCCGTCCGCCTCGATTTTCGCCGTGTCCATGAACGACGCGAAGTAGTCGCCGATCTTCTGCTCGATCGATCCTGGAGCCGGTTTCGCTCCCGCAGCGCCCTCGATGATCTTGCGAACGTTGGCGCGAGCCTCGTCGTCGAGCTTGGTGAAGATCCCGTAAGACGCCTTGTCCGGCGGGATCGTGAAGGTGTCGAGCCACGCGCCGTTGGCCGAGGCGAAGAAGTCGTCGCCGGGCTTGACGGTGGCTTTCCGTGTCGTGAGATCGACGCCGAAGCTGCCGAAGACCGGCTTCGTTGCAGGCGCGGGGGACGCCGTGGCAGGGCTCGCGGCTTCGCGGCTGCAGCCAATGGTCGACGCGATCATTGTCATGGCGGCCATCCAGCCGCGTACCACGCGTCTCGAACTGCTCATCGGGCTCTCTCCTCGCGACCGCTTCGCCGCCGCGTTGCTATTCCATCCTGTCGCGACCCGCCGGCGCAACCCCAGTCGATCGAGTTCATCAATGGCGTTCAAGGCAGAATGGATCGCATACGGCGATGCGCAAGCTCATCGCGTGATGGAGCGGTCACATGACGACGCCAACCCGATCAGGCTACGCGAATGTGAACGGCATCAGGCTGTATCACGAAATCTATGGAAGGGGCGATCCGCTGGTGCTGCTGCCTGGCGGTCTGATGACGATTCCGGAGATGAGCGTGCTCCTCGAGCCGCTGGCGCGCACGAATCAGGTGATAGCAGTCGAATTGCAGGGCCACGGCCGCACGGCGGATACGGATCGCCCGCTCAGCCTGGCGACGATGGGCGACGACATCGCCGCGCTGCTCGACCACCTGGACATCGACAGCGCGCATCTCGTCGGCTACTCACACGGCGCCGACGTGGCGCTGCGCACCGCGTTTCAGCATCCGCAGAAAATCCGCCGGCTGGTGGTGATCTCGACGCCCTTCGCGCTCGACGGATGGTATCGGGAGGCGCAGGACGGCATGGGGGCGATCAACGCCGGATTCGCAGAACTGCTCAAGAACACGCCGACCGCTCAAGCCGCGCGTGAATGGCCGCAGCCGGAGCGGTTCGCACGATTTCTCGACAAGATGGGCGAGATGAAACGGCAACGCTACAACTGGTCGGACGAAGTGAAGAACCTGACGATGCCGGTGATGCTGGTGTACGCCGACCACGATTCGGTGTCACAGCGGCACATCGCCGAGTTCTTTGCCCTGCTCGGCGGCGGAATCAGCGAGCCGGGTTGGCAGAACACCACGTTCACGAAAGCCAGGCTCGCGATCGTTCCGGGATACAGCCACTACAACTTCATGAGTTCCACAGAGCTGGCGCCGATCATCGCGAAGTTCCTGTCGGAGACGATGACGGGGCCGTCGATCGGGGTATCCGCCGCTGCGTCAGTGGCACCGGCGCGCGAATAGCCGCGTACCGCGGAGTCAGGAGAGTTTCAGAGCAAACTGACGCAAGGCTTCGGGCCAACCGCCCTCGCCGCCAACCGAATCGCGCAGCTGCTCCCAGCCCTCGCCGTGCCGCTCGATGTGGCGATGCTCCAACTCGACTCGCGTGCGGTTCGGGGTTTCGGACGTGAAGAGCACCTCCACCTCGCTCGTCTTCGCGAGATCGGTTTCGATCTGCCATTGGGCGCCGATATCCCAGCTGATCACGACACGTCGGGGCGGCTCGTACGCGAGCACGCGTCCCCAATGACATTGAGAGCCGTCAACGCCGCGGTCGTAGACGCGGCCGCCCACACGCGGCTCGAACACGCGTTCCGCGAGCGGCACCGCGAGCAGGTTGTATTCGGGAGGGAACCACGAGCCGATTCCTTCGGTGAACACTGCGAACGCTCGTTCGATTGGCGCGTCGACAATCACGCGTGTGCGGACGGTCGCATCCCGGCCCTGTTCGGTCATTCGGGCTCCTCTGCCTGCTCAACGGCGAACTTGTACGTCGTCAATGCACGATTCCAGAATCGATCGAGATAGGACCGCAGCGCCTCGATCCCGTGCATGTCCACTTCGTAGATGCAGCGGTTGCCCGCGCGGCGGCCGACGACGAGGCCCGCGTCTTTGAGCACCTTGAGATGCTGTGACACCGCGGGCCGGCTGACCGGCAGCTTGTCGGCGATTTCACCGACCGCTTGCGGCCGCTCGGCGACCGCCTCGAAGATCGCCCGCCTCGTCGGATCCGCGAGCGCCGTCCACCCTTCCCCTCGATGCGGGGTGACTGGCATCACGATGGAGCGTCAGCCCGCGAGCCCGGGATAGCCGAGCGCCTTCCGCAGATACGCCAGCTGCCCCGTGTGATAGGAATCGTGAAGCGCGAAGAACGCCAGTTCGTCAGCGACGGTCGTCGCCCCTGGCAGCTGCATCGTCGCTGGCTGTGCGAGCGACGAGTCATCGAGCGACGTCAAGCGATCGCGCAGCCGCGGAATGATCTCGCGCATGACGCGGACGATCTCGTCTCGCGACGGATAGCGATCGGCAGCATCGCGCGTGATCGCCGCGGCACCCCGCTCGAAGACGTTTCCCCATCCCGTGTCGACCGGGTCGCCCAACACGCGAAGCAGCATCGCGCGGGTCTGGACCAGGTGCCCGGCAATCCAGAGCATCGGATTGCTGCGCTCGGTCGGGGTCTTCCACATCTCGTCTGGCGTGAGACCTTCCAGCGCGCGAAGCGCAAGCTCCTCGTTGAACGAGAAGATCATCGCAATGGGCGCGGCGACCGCGCTCGTTGAGGTCGTGCTGGTCATGACTCGCTCCTCGTGACTCGGTAAGCAATTACTGACGGTAAGCATATGCTTACCATGTTGTGCGAGTCAACGGTGACTGAAGTCACCGCCGCATCAGACGGAGTTCGCGCGGCCAGATACCTTCAACGAACGACTGCCGAAGTGGGCAATTATCGAAGGATTTCCGCCTGTTTCCGCTTGACTTGCCTTACTGATCAGTTGGACGATCCGCCCCTCGTACGCACACAAAGTGAGGCCTCATGACGTCTCGTCCCCGGATGTCGATACTCGCGTTTGGACTCTTCTCTTTCGTGTTGGCGTCTGGTCTGGCGCGTGACGCACACGCCATATCGATCGATAACAGCGTCGATGTCGAATGGCAGAACGGAAGATACCTTGACGAGTTCGCCACGGTGACCGGGGGCAACTTCCTCGTCGACAGCGGTGATCTGGACGACGTCTTGATCAATGTTCTGATCTCTGGCGCCCCCAACGATATCGAGGGATTCAGGCTGATTCTTTATGTCGGCGCCAGTCTGCAGGACATCGAGCAAAACCCGGCGCCGACGCAGTTGACGTTGCCGGTCGGGGATTCATTCCCTAACTCCGTGTTTCCTTACGAGGTCACCGGCTCGCCATATAGCCTGAGCGTCACACTAAGTCAGTTTCAGGGCTACGACTTGCTGCCACTGTTGCCCACTCTGGCGTTTTCGCTCGATGGCAAGTTCGTCGCCAAGAGCAGTGCAGGGTCCGGCCTCCCTTGTGATCAGCGGCCTCCCGGAACCATATGCCCCTCATGGCCGGGGCAGGTGTCGGTGACTGTCACCGGGGGGCAACAACCCCCGATCGCAACGCCGGAACCGAGCTCGTACGCACTGCTGCTGATTGGCGGCGCGAGCGTCGCTGCCCTTCGTCGACGACGCGGCTGACGATCAGTTGAACGCGGGTCGCCAGTCACCCGACTGGATGAAGCCCGCCCAGTAGAAGGGGTGGTTCTGTGACGAACCACCCCGCACGAACGCCCGCTGCACGTTCCGCAGCGCCTCGGCTCGTCCTTCTCCCCGTCGAAGCCGCTGGTAATACGCGATCATCAGATCTCGCGTGGCGGTGTCCGCAACCTGCCAGAGGCTCATCACCTGACTCTGCGAACCTGCCAGCACGAGCGCACGCCGCAGGCCGTATACGCCCTCTCCGTTTCTCGCGTCGCCGACACCGGTCTCACACGCGGAGAGCACCACCATCTTCGTGCCCCACAGGTTGAGTCCGGCGGCTTCGAGCGCGGTGAGAAGACCGTCTTCCCCGGGACCGCTGGAGCGCTGGTTCGCGCCCGCGAGCGCGAGGCCCGAGAGCACGAGCGCGTCTTGACGCTCGCTCGTACCGACCGTTGGCGATGGGACGATCGACAGGCCTCGTGTGTTGGCACCGGTTGAAGCTGCCGTTGGCCGCAGAAAGAAGCCGTGCGTCGCGATGTGCAGGATCGATGGCGCGGCGGCCTGTTTCAACAGCGCTTCGGTCGCGCGCTCACCAGTAAGGACGACCGCATCGGACAACACCTTTGCGAGCGCCGTCGCCTCCGCGGCGGTACCAGGAAGCCGTTCGAAGCGCAACTGCGAAGTGGTTGATGTGGCGTCGACCGGCACCGTGCTCGGCGTCGCGGCGGCGCCGAACGAGGGATCGGCGACGATCATCGGCGGCGTGGCGCGGCCAGCCTCGAGGCTCGACTCGCGGTAGCGCGCGAAATCGCGGCCACTGGTGACATACGAGATCGTTTGCGATTCCACGAGGTACTTTCCACTGCCGTCGACGAGCGCAGCGAACGGAATCAGGTTCAGCGCGCCGTCAGGCGACACGAATGTGTGGGCAACGCCGGCCAGGGGCTTCGCGATCGGTTGCCACACCACGTCGAACAAGGCGCGGCCGGTGCGGCGCACATCCTGATTGCCGGGAGTGGCGAGCGCGCGTCGAAATTGCTCGACCAGTCGGTCGATGCGCTCGGCCTCGCCGAGATCCGCGCTGGCGAGAATGCCAGACTTGCCCAGGACATACGCGCCGTAGCGAAGCGGCCCAAACGTCTCGGTGCGCGGTTTGTGGACGTCGAACGGGCGGTATGCCGCGAACTCCACCAGCACCGCGCGGTCCGGCAAGGCATCCTGAA
>Ga0111538_10008925_pt1 | contig 13419 bp, 9 predicted proteins | sample SoiMethybrSBSTD1_FD_79669 | JGI IMG/M metagenome (GOLD analysis project Ga0111538, IMG submission 79669) | Bulk soil microbial communities from a Populus tree surrounding site in Tennessee, USA - Soil MetaG P. TD hybrid SBSTD1 (version 2)... | ecosystem: Environmental > Terrestrial > Soil > Tree...
CGGCATCGACCAGGACGGACGCCTCCTCTTCATCCACGCGCGCGCGCCGCACACGACGCACGATCTCATCGAGGTGCTGCTGGAGATGCCGATCCGGCTGAAGAACGCCATGTACGTCGAGGGAGGGAGCGAGGCGCAGATGTTCGTGCAGTCGGGCGGAAAGAAGCTGGAGTTCGCCGGCTCGCTCGAGGACACGCCCGGGGAGACGACCACCGCCCGACTCGTGTGGCCGATCCCGAACGCGGTCGGGATCGAGCCGATCGTGGCTCAGCCGGCGCGACGGTAGACCTCCCGGCCTCCGACCCAGGTCGACTCGATCCGTGGCCCGCGCTCCCCCGGCGGCGCGGGTGCCAGCAGCAGGAAATCGGCCCGCTCCCCCGGCGTCAGGGCGCGGGGGCCGGCCTTCCGGGACGGCTCCCCCCATCGGTCGGCCGGTGCGCTGGCGGCCGGCGTGAGGGCTTCCACCGTTTCCAGCCCGGCGCTCCGGCATGCCGCCTGCGCCGCCTGCAGCACCGCCGGGTCGCCCGCGTCGAGCACGCACGCGAGCGCCGCCGCCTTCGCCCGGCCGCACCACCCGCCGGCGTCCCCTGCCGCCCTCGGATCGAGCAGGAGCGACAGGTCGAAGCCGGAGGCCGATTGGGTCGCGGCGCCGCGCGCCACGATCGCCTCGGCGGCCGCCCCCGGCGCCGGCAGCAGCAGCGACACCCGGACCGGCAGCCGGCCCGCGCGCGCCAGGGCGCGCCAGGCGCCGAGCACCGCCTCCTCGGTCGCCTGCGGATCGCGCACACCGAAGGGGCCGGAGGCGATGGCCCGCACCGCGGTGATCCCGATCGCAGCGGCCTGGTCGAGGGCCGCGAGGATCGCCCGTTGCCGCTCCTCGGGCGGCACCGGAGGGGCGCGCCGCAGCACGGCGGCGATCGACGGCCCCGCGAGCAGCCCGTCCCCTCCGAGCCCGGCCCGGTCGAGCGCCTGCTTGTTCACCCAGGCCGCGCCGCCCCCCTTGCGCAGGAGGAACACCGGGTTGTACGCGACGATGTCGCTGAGGAGGCGCTTGTCGGGTGGATGCTGCGCCACCCAGCGGGTCTCGTCCCAGTTCCGGCCGAGGATCCACTCCCCCGGCCCGGCGACGCGCGCCCGCGCCCGGGCCCGCTGCACGATGTCCTCCTCGCTCTCGCCGTCGGCGAGATCGAGGTACTGCTCCCCGCCGCGCGCCTCGTTGACGAGGCGCTCGCCGATGATCTGCGGGTCGGCGAGCGGGACGGTGAACCCCGGCACCACCGCCCGCCCCTTGAGATCGATCACGATCGTCTTCGCGCCGCGGTGACGCTCGATGGCGCGGTTGCGGCCGGCGGCGAGGACGAGCCCCTCCCGCACCGCCAGGGCCTGGACGGCGCCGGCGCCGGTCTCGATGGCGCCGCGTTTCAGGATCAGGTCCGCCTCGAGCGGCGGCGGGCCGCCGCACGCGAGGGCCGCGAAGACGACCAGGGCGGCGGACCCGGCGGCCGCGGCGGCCGGAATCGTCGGGCGGACCGGGCGCACGCGCTCAGTGCCCACTGAAGATGCCGCGGCGCCGGAAGTACCAGTACATCCCGCCGGCGACGCCCAGCATGACGATCCAGACACCGAGATAGCCGTAGCGCCAGTGCAGCTCGGGCATGTGGTCGAAGTTCATGCCATAGATGCCGACGATGAAGGTCAGCGGGATGAACAGGGTGGCGATGACGGTCAGGACCCGCATGATCTCGTTGGTGCGGTTGGAGACGATCGACAGGTGCGCCTCGAGCGCCCCGGCGACGATGTCGCGGTAGGTGTCGGCGAGGTCGGTGATGCGCACCAGGTGATCGGCCACGTCGCGCAGGCCGTAGATCGCCTTCTCGTCGATCACCGGGAACTCTCGCCGCACCAGCCGGATCAGGATGTCGCGCTGGTGCCCGGCGATGCGCCGCAGCCGCATCAGGGACCTCTTGAACGCCAGGACGTCCGTCAGCACCTCTTCCGTCGCCGCGGTGAAGATGCGCCCCTCCACGTCGTCGATCTTCTTCTCGAAGATCTCCAGGACCGGCAGGTACTGATCCACCTGGTAGTCGAGGATGGCGTGGAGGACGGAGTCCGGCCCTTCCGCCATCACCCGCGTGTTGTGGCGCGCGCTCTCCATGGTGAACTCGACGCTGCGCGACTTGTCGCGATGGAAGGTCACGATGAAGGCGCGGCCGACGAACAGGCTGAGCGTCCGCGTCTTGAACTCCCGCGCCGAGGAGTCGGGATGCACGCCGTGGCTCAGGATGAACAGGTAGTCCTTGAAGTCGTCCACCTTCGGGCTGTGGCGGCGGCTGACGCAGTCCTCGATCGCCAGCGGGTGGAAGTGGAACACCTTCGTGAGGATGGCGATCTCGTCCTTGCCGCCGGAGGAGAGATCGACCCAGACGACGCGGTCCGGGCGCTCGAGCAGCCCCGGGAGATCGGCGGGCGCGTGCCCCTCGCGCAATCCCTCATCGGGGCTCCAGGTGATGATGGTGATCACGCCCCCTCCCGCGTTGGCGCGGAATCCTAGCACGCGCTCCCCGGCGCGGAGGCGTATCCCGCGTGCGGATCAGCCCGCCGCGGGACGATCGAGGAGCGGGGACGGGACGGACAGGCGTCCCTGGTGGATGGCGACGAAATCGCTCAGCATGCCGTACGCGGTCTGGGCGACCGACGAGTCGGCGCTGCAGACGCGCAGGGTGCCGGCGAGATCCGTCTCGAACGAGACTCCGAGCGCTCCGGAGCCGAGCGTCGCGAGGAAGGTGCCCGGACGGAACGCGACCGGCGCCACGCGCACCGGCTTGCCGCGCCCGCCCGAGACGGCCAGGCGGACGGTCCGGCCCTCGCGCTGCTCCCGTCGGACCCATTCGAGATCGACCGCGGAGACCGGGGTGCGCTCCACGTCGGGAGGACGCACGTCCCCGCCACACAGGACGTTCGCCATGATGACGCCCTTCACCGCCTGGTCCCAGCCGTCCAGATCGTTCGACGGATCCGCCTCGGCGATCCCGATCCGCTGCGCCTCGGCCACGGCCGCCTCGAGCGTCTGCCCCTCCGCCATCGCCTGGAGCACCCGGTTGCTGGTCGAGTTGACCACCCCTTCGAACGCCAGGAGGCGCCCGACCGGCAGCACCGACTCGAACAGATCGAAGACCGGCAGGCAGTCGGCCACCGTGGACTCGAAGCGGAACCCGCAGCCGCGCGCGCGCGCCAGCCGCAGCAGGTCGGCGGCGGCGAAGGCGAGCGGCCCCTTGTTGGCGCTGACGACGGCGACGCCGCGCTCCAGCAGCCGGCGCAGCCGCGTCGTCGCCGGCTCGCCGGTCTTCGGCTCGAGCGTGGTCCCCTCGAACAGCAGATCGATCGGCGCGTCCGCGAGCGCCTCGTCGAGCGGCGGCCCTTCCGGCCAGCCGGCATCGAGCGCCGCGGCGAGGTCGAGGCCGTGATCCGACACGATGGCGCCGCGCCGCTTCGTCCCGGCGAGCACCGGGAGGAACGCCAGGCCGTGGCGCGCCTCGAGCTCGGCGCGGCGCTCGAGCAGGAGCCCCGCGAGGGCGCGGTGGACGTTCCCGAACCCCGCGAAGCCGATGCGCCAGGTGCGTGGAGGCGTCATAGGTGAATGATACGATGCCGCCCGGACGCCATGGCGGCGTCGCAGCCCGGCGCGGCACGAAAAAAAAGGGGGGGGAACGATGGCGGAGCGTTTCAGCATCCGGTTCGGCGAGGCGATGGGGGCGGGGAGCGAGGACTGGCTGTGGACCGAGCCGGAGATCGCCATCGGACCGATGAACGGCCCGGTCGGGGCCGCGATCGCCAATCTCATGGGACAGACCGCCGGGTTCTCGCGCTTCTTCTGCCTCGTGGACGGCGGCAAGCAGGTGAAGCCGGTCACCCTCATGGTGCCGAAGGTGCAGCTCAAGAAGATGATCGACGTGTCGATCTACGGCGGGCCGGTGCAGGCCGGCATCGCCGACGGCGTGCTCGACGCCGTGCAGGCCGGCATCATCCCGAAGGCGAAGGCGGACACCTGGGCCATCGTGGCGATGGTGTGGGTCGACCCGCGCCTCTCGGACATGAAGGACGCCGACTGGGACGAGCTGTACCGCAACAACCGCAGCGCCATGAAGGAAGCGATCGAGAAGGCGCTCAAGGGGAAGCCGACGGTCCAGGAGCTCCTCAAGGAGGACCGTCGCAAGCCCCGCCACATGTACTTCAACGCCTCGAAAGGGAAATGGGAGTTCTAGAGAAGGGAGTCCGTGATGCCTGAGAAACTGCCGGTCCTCGACGCGGCCGCGCTCGAAGCGCGCCTCGCTGGCATGCCGGGATGGAAGGTGGAGAACGGCTGGCTGCGCCGGAAATTCAACACCGACGGCTGGCCGACGACCCTGATGCTCGTCAATGCCATCGGCTTCCTGTGCGAGGCGGCGTACCACCACGCCGACCTCGAGGTCACGTGGGGGAAGCTGTGGGTGAAGCTCCAGACGCATTCATCGGGGGGTATCACCGAACGCGACTTCGCGCTGGCGCAGGAGATCGACCGGCTGGCCCTCTGGCGCCCCGCGCCCGGCTCCGCCATGGAGGGGACGCCGAACAAGTGGGTGCACGCCAAGTAGCCGCAGGACGAAGCAAGACCCGCGGGAGGGGCCGGGGCATCCCACCCCGGGCCCCCGCCGCGGGCCCCTGCGGCGCGACGGCGATTAGAGGCGCGTCTGCGGCCGCTTGATGTCCGTGTCGCGCCAGTGATCGTTCGACGGCTTCCGGTTCCCATTGTTGGGCACCGGGTCGTAGCCGTTCAGACCGGGGGCGATCATGGGGGCGATCCTCGACTGCGGAGGCTCGATCGAATCGAACTTGGTCATGCGGCCCTCCTTCCCTCAAGCGCCGGTCTCCCTGGCGCGACACGACTTTGCCCCTCCCCGTCCCCCCCGCCAATGAGGCCCTTGCTCCAAAACCGGTCAGGAAAATCGGAACCACCCCCTCAGGACCCCCGAATCCGCCCAAGATCGATCCGGATCCCGCCGATCTGGGGCAGAATCCCGCCCCGAACCGCACATCCGGTCACCAAGGAGGTCCGATGCCGCCCGCGCCCGCCGCCCGCACACCCCGGGACATCCCGGCGCCGTTCTTCGTCCTCGCGCTCGCCTTCGCCGCGTCCGTGATCCCGGCCCGCGCCGCCGCCGCGCCGGGGGCGGAGCCGCACCCGTTCTCGGTGCGCGACATGGTCGCCATGGAGCGCCTCGCCGATCCGCGCCTCTCCCCCGACGGCAAGTGGATCGTGTATTCGCAGCGCTCCTACGACTGGGACGCGAACGCCACCTCCATCAACCTCTGGATCCTCCCGGCCGCCGGCGGCGCCCCGCGGCGCCTCACCGCCGGCGCATCGCGCGACACCTCGCCGCGCTGGTCCCCGGACGGCCGGACGATCGCGTTCGTCTCCGACCGCGGCGGCTCGTCGCAGATCTGGAGCATCGATCCCACCGGCGGGGAAGCCGCGGCGCTGACGCGTTTCCCGGTGGACGTGGACAATCCGCAATGGGCCCCGGCCGGCCGGCGCCTGGCGTTCACCGCCGAGGTGTACACGGACTGCCCCGATCTGCAGTGCACCGCGGACCGCGACAAGAAGGCGGCCGCCGACCCGGTCAAGGCGCGCCTCTTCGATCGGCTGCCGATCCGGCACTGGGACACGTGGGAGGACGGCAAGCGCAGCCACATCTTCGTCTGGACGCCCGGCGGCATCGGCGGCGAGCCGGGGGGCCCGAAGCCGGACTTCACGCCGGTCGACATCATGAAGGGGATGGACGCCGACGCGCCGCCGAAGCCATTCGGCGGGACGGAGGAGTTCGCCTGGTCGCCGGACGGCCGCTCCATCGCCTTCACCGCGAAGCTGCGCCCCCAGGACGACGCGTGGTCCACCGATCTCGACATCTGGCTCGCCCCCGCCGACGGCCGCGGCGCGCCGCGCTGCCTGAGCGAGCCGAACGAGGCGCAGGACGGCAACCCCGTCTTCTCCCCCGACGGGAAGACGCTGGCATGGCTGGCGATGGCGCGCCCGAAGTTCGAGGCGGACCGGCAGCGCGTCGTGCTCTACGACCTCGCCTCGGGCGCGCTCCGCGGCGTCACGGAGGGCTGGGATCGATCGGCCTCGAGCCTGGTCTGGGCCCCCGACGGCCGGCGGCTCTACGTCACGGCGGACGAGACCGGGCGCCTGAAGATCTTCTCGATCGCCCTGCCGTCCGGCAGCGGTGACGCGCGCGTCGCCGTGGTCGCCGGCGAGGGGCACAACGCCGGCCTCGACGCCGGCGCCGATCGCCTCGTCTGGATGCACGACTCGATGGTCTCCCCCGCCGAGGTATGGACCGCGCGCCCCGACGGCTCCGAGCCGCGGGCGCTGACGCGCATCAACGCGGGACGCATGGCGTCCGTCCGCGTCAGCCCGCTGGAGGAGTTCTGGTTCGCCGGGGCGGGCGGGGATCGCGTCCACGGCTGGCTCCTCAAGCCGGTCGGATGGGAGGCGGGCAGGAAGTACCCGGTGGCCTTCCTCATCCACGGCGGGCCGCAGGGGGCGTGGACCGATCAGTTCCACTACCGCTGGAACTTCGAGGCCTTCGCCGGCGCCGGCTACCTGACCGTGGCGATCAATCCGCGCGGCAGCACCGGCTACGGCCAGTCGTTCACCGATCAGATCAGCGGCGACTGGAGCGGCAAGCCCTACGAGGACCTCATGAAGGGGATCGACCACCTGCTGGCGACGCGCCAGGACCTCGACGCCGACCGGATGTGCGCGCTCGGCGCCTCGTACGGCGGCTACATGATCAACTGGATGCAGGGGCACACCGACCGGTTCCGCTGTTTCGTCAGCCACGATGGCGAGCTGGACGTGAAGTCCTCCTACTACTCGACCGAGGAGCTGTGGTTCCCGGAATGGGATTTCGGCGGCACCCCCTGGGAGCATCCGGAAGGCTACGAGAGGGTCTCACCCGAGGCGCATGTCGCGAAGTGGAAGACCCCGATGCTCGTCGTGCACGGCGCCAGGGATTTCCGGCTGCCGGAGACGGAGGGGTTCGGCGTCTTCACCGCCCTGCAGCGCCGCGGCATTCCCTCGCAGCTCCTGTACTTCCCCGACGAGAACCACTGGGTCCTCAAGCCGCGCAACAGTGTGCGCTGGTACGACACGGTGCTCGCCTGGCTCGACCGCTGGACCGCGAACAAGCGTCCCGCTGATTGAGGGAAAAACGGATGCCGGGATCGGGATTTCCACAGATAGCGCGGTCCTGATGATGTCGGTAATGTCCCGGCTCAATGCACGACGAAACATCGGCACCGACGCCCCCTCCGCGCCTCGAGACACTGCCACCCCTTTTCGAAGCGCAGGCGGAGGCGCGTCCCGGCGCCGTCGCGGTCCTGCACGAAGACCAGGAGGCGACCTATGAGGAGCTCGAGGAACGCTCCAACCGGCTGGCGCGCTGCCTGCGCGATCGGGGCATCGGACGCGGCGACATCGTGGCCGTGCTGCTGCCGCGATCGATCGACCACGTGGTGGCGGTGCTCGCCGCCCTCAAGTCCGGAGCCTGCTGCGTTCCGCTCGACCCCGAGGACCCGCCCGCCCGCATCGACGCCGTTCTCGGAGACTGCTCTCCCGCGGCGCTTCTGACCGCCGCGCCGTTCGGCGGGCGCGCGCCGCGGTTCGACGGCGTCCGCCTCGACCCCGCCTCGGCCGAGGTGGCGGCGGCGAGCCCCGAGCGGCCAACCGGCGCCGGCGCGCCGCAGCCGCACGACCTCGCGTTCATCCTCTATGTCTCCGGCAGCGCGCGCCCCAAGGGGGTGATGCTGGAGCACCACAACGTCACGCATGCGGTGCGGGCGCGAGACCGGGCGTTCGGGCTGCGTCCCGAGGACCGCGTCTACCAGGGGGCCTCCCCCGCGACCAGCCGGTCGATCGAGGAGATGGGGTTGGCATTTTGCGCCGGCGGGACCCTCGTGCCCGCGACCCGCGAGATGTCGCTGGCCGGCCCCCACCTGCCGCGCCTCCTGACGCTCTACGGCATCAGCGTGCTGTCCACGTCGCCGGGGCACCTCGAGACGTGGAGCGGCGAGGCGCCGACGCTGCGGCGGATCCTCCTGTCCGGCGAGCCATGTTCGCGGGATGTCGTGGCGCGCTGGGCCCGTCCGGGACGCCGGCTCGTCATGACCTGGGGTGCGGCGGAGACGGCGGGGGCTGCCACCTCCGCCGACCTCGTCCCGGACGGGCCGATCCACTACGGACGTCCGCTCCCCGGGATGCGGGTGCGCATCGCCGCGCCGGACCTGCGGCCGCTCGAGATCGGCGAGGTCGGCGAGATCGGCGTCGGCGGCGGCGGGCTCGGCCGCGGTTATTTCGGGCGCGCGGCGGAGAGCTGGGCCCGCTTCGTCCACGATCCGTGGGCCCCGGCCGATCTCACCGACGCACGCGTCTTCCACACCGGCGACTACGGGCGCCTCGACCGGGACGGCAACCTGCACCTCGTCGGCCGGGCCGACAGCCAGGCGCGGCTGCGCGGGGAGCGCATCGACCTTGGGGAGATCGAGACAGAGCTGGCGGCGATCGACGGCGTGCAGGGGGCGGCCTGCGCCCTCCACCACGACGGCGGACGCGGTCCGCGCCTCGTCGCCTGCGTCGTACGCGCCCCCGGCACCGCCCTGGACGGCGAGGCGCTGCGCAGCCGGCTCCGGACGCGGCTCCCCGCGGTGATGGTGCCGTCCGCGGTGGCGGTCGTCGAGGCGCTGCCACGCCTCGAGAACGGCGCGCTCGATCGCACCGCCCTGCCGGATCCGCACCCGCGGGGCGCGCGCCCCCCCTCGCCGGCCGGGGCGCCGCACGACGTGGCCGAGTTCCGGATCGCGTCGCTGTGGGACAGGCTGTTCGCCCCGGCGCGGGTGTCGCGCGAGGACCACTTCTTCCTCGACCTCGGGGGGCATTCGCTGCTCGCCGTCCGCATGGTCGCCGAGCTGCGCAAGGATCCGTGGTTCGCCCATGTGACGGTCGAGGACATCTACGAGCACCCGACGGTGGCGTCGCTCGCCGCCGCGCTGCGCACCACCACCCCCGCGGCGCGGACGCCCTCGTCCCGGGCCGCCTCGACGCGCGTCGCCTGAGCGCGGCGGGCCCCCGGTCCCTCCCGGAGCATCACTTCCGCGGCGCGACGTCCTCCACCCACGACAGCGCCGCCATCATCGCGGGAAAGCCGATGGTCGTCGTCGCCAGGAGCACGACGTGCCGGCACTCGTCGGCGGTCGCCCCCGCCTCCATCGAGCGCCGCACGTGCGAGTGGACCGCCCCTTCGAGCCGCGCGCCGACGGCGATCGCCAGCTTGGCGAGCGCCGCCGTCTTCTCGTCCAGGGGCCCGGCGCCGCGGCAGGCGGCGCCGAGCCGCTCGTAGGCGGCGAACACGTCCGGATAACGCTTCCGCTGCTTCTGATACCAGCCCGGGATCTTCGCCACGGCGTCCTCCTCGCGCGGCATTCTATGCGCGCCACGATCGCGCTGCGATCGAGGCAGGTCAGCGGGGGGCGGAGGGAGGCACGGCGACCTCGATCGTCGCCGCGCGCTCGTTCCCGGAGGCATCCGCGACGACGAGACGGGCGCGATAGATCCGCCCCGGCCCCCCGGCGAACCGCTCGGCGCGCAGCCGCAGCTCCCACTCCCCCGCCCCGGTCGGCCGGACCTCGATGTCTCCCGTCGTGCTGCCGTCCCGTCCTCCGGGGGCGTCGTCCGGCTCGCTGCTGGTCACTGCTTCGACCCGAGCGGCGACGGCGCCCCAGCACGCGTCGCGCGCCTCGATCACGAGCCGTACGGGTGTGATGCGGTGATCGGGCGGCCACAGGACGGTCGGATCGGCCTCCAGGCGGACGATGTCCGGCGGGCGGGTGTCGGCGATCGTGACGGCGAACGCCCGCCGCGCCAGGAGTCCGGTGGCGTCGATGACGTCGAGCACCAGGCGGTGCGCTCCTGGCGCCAGGAGCACGCGCGGGGTGGGACCTTCGGCGAGGAGCCGCGCGCCCGCACCGTCCTCCTCGAACCAGAAGAAGGAGAGGGGGTCGCCGTCGGGATCGGTCGCGGCGGCGTCCAGATCGACCGGCGTGCCGCCGGGAGCGTCGCACTCGACGCTCCGGTCCGGAAGATCGGGGAGGATCGGCGCCGCGCCGAAGACGAGCACCGTCTCGCCGTCGCGGCGGAACGCGGCCCGCGCCGCGACCGGCGGCGTGTCGCCGTCGGAGGCCGTCACCGCCAGCGTGAGCAGTCCGTCGGCGCCGGAGCCGGGGGGATCGAGGAGGATCGGGTCGGGGCGGCGACCGGCCCAGGCGCGGTCGACGATCGCCTGCTCGACCTCTCCGGACAGCTCGAGGCGATCCGGCTCGATCGCCTCGAGCCGGAGATCGAAGGTGGCGGAGGGATCGCGCCGCGGCCGCACGCACACGTCGTAAGGCGGCACGCGCAGGGTGAGGAGGAGGGAGATGGTGAACGGCTGTCCCGGCGTGCCGCACCGCCCCTCCGCCAGCTCGTAGTCGGGCCGCCCGTCGTCGCAGACGAGCAGCGCGTCCTGGTCGAACAGGACGGCGTCGCCGATCGAACCGAAGACGTACGCGATGCCGCCACCGATGCCGGCGGCCGGGCGCAGCACGCGCCGGCAGTCGATCGGCATCAGCGCCTCACCGGCGGCGGCGTCGAGAAGGGTTGCGGTCACCGCGCGGCGCGCCGCCACGACGACCCTTCCCGCCAGCGGATCCCCCTCGGGCTCCTCGAGGTCGAGCGCCGCGGCGAGCGCCATCTCCGGGGCGGAACCGGCCTCCCCGTCCGGCGGGGGCCCCGGCGAGGGGGGCTGATACGACGCGGCGGCGATCGGGCCGAGCGCGATCGCCGGCTGACAGGCGTCCCCCGCGCCATCGCCGTCCGAGTCCTCCTGCCCCGGGTTCGCCGCTCCGGGACAGTTGTCCGACAGCGGCCCGACGCCGTCGCCGTCGCGATCGTCGAGCGCGAAGCGGACGGCCCCCGCGGCGGGACGCCCGCCGGTCGTGCCGACCGCCGTGGGGGGCACGGGCGGGATGGTCAGCGCCCCGTCCGGCGCGACGCCGAACGTGGCGACATTGTTCGATTGCCGCGCCGTCACGTGCAGCCACGGAGGATCGAAGGCGATCCCGACCGGATCGACTGCTCCCGCCGGCAGCGGGAACGGCGAGCCGGGCGCCGGGCGCGCGTCGACCTGTGCCATGAACCCGTCCACGACCGCGACCGCGTTGATGCCGGGGAGCGCCGCGAACATCCGATCCCCCCCGGTCTCGTCGCGCGCCAGGGCGGAGACGCCGCCGGCGACGCCGAGATCGATCCCCGGACCGGCCGGCAGCCCGGTGGCGAGATCGAGCGCGGCGATCACCGCCCGATCGGGAGCCGCGGCGCCGACATCCAGGAGGACCCGACCCGGCGCGGCGGCGAACAGCAGCGGCCCGGGGCGCGCCACGCCGGGAAGGACGCCGTCCCAGCGCGGCGGGCCGCCCGGGACCAGGACCGCCTCGGTGAGCCTCCCGCCGTCGACCCCGTACAGCGCGACACGCCCCACGTCCGGCAGCGACACCGCCAGCCAGCGTCCGTCGGGGCTCAGGGCGAGGCCGTCGGGCAGCGCCGGGAGGACGATCGGCTCGTCCGGCGACGGCGTCAGCCGCCCCGAACGGGCGACCACGAAGAGGCGCAGCCGCCCGCCGCCGCTTTCCTGCGCCGCCACCGCGACGAACCGGCCGCCGGGATCGGCCGCGAGACCGATCGGACCGCCGAACCCGGTCGGGAACGGCGAGCCCGCAATCGGCCGCGCCAGCCCGTCCGCCCCGAGGTGGAACACCGCGATGTCGCGGCTCACCGGATTGAGCGCGAAGAGGAAGCGGCCGCGCGCGGCGAGGCCGATGCCGGGGGCGGTGGTGCGCGGCGGATCCTGGCGGTGGCCGCTGCCCGAGGTGAGGTAGGGACTCCCCGGCGTCGGCAGGAGCCGCCCGGTGCTCTTGGTCTCCCAGGCGGCGAGCGAGTTGCTGATCGCGCCGGTGTCCAGGAAAACGAAACCGGTCTGCTGGAAACCGCGCTGGCAGGCGTCGCCGCCGTCCTCGGAGTCGATGTCGGCCTGGTCGTCGTTCCACAGGAACGGGCAGTTGTCGCAGAAGTCGCCGTGATCGTCGGCGTCGGTGTTCTCCTGGAACGGGTTGTAGACCACCGGACAGTTGTCGATGTCGGCGCACGAGCCGTCGGCGTCCGCATCGTTCAGCGGGTCGAGCCGGCAGCGATCGCAGCGATCGCCGCGCGCATCGCCGTCGGTGTCGGTCTGATCGGCATCGGCGTCCGCAGGACAGAGATCATTCGCGTCGGCGACGCCGTCGCCGTCGCGGTCCGGGTCGCAGACGTCGCCCTTGCCGTCACCGTCCGAGTCGCCGTCGTCCCCGGCCTCCAGCGGGCACGCGTCGCAGGCGTCGCCGGCGCCGTCGCCATCGGTGTCGGCCTGCGCCGGGTTGGCGTCGGCGGGACAGTTGTCCTCCAGGGCGGCGCGGCCGTCCCCGTCCTCGTCCCCCGCCGGCACGAAGACGACGCCGGCGAGCGGCCGCCCCGCGGCCGCCCCGGTCTTCTCCGCCTCGCCCAGCGCGGCGAGGCCGAACTCCGGCGTGACGCGGTACGCGGCGATGGTGTTCGACTGGGTGTACGCGGCGAACAGGAACCGGCCCGCGCCGTCGACCGCGAGCCCGACCGGCTGGGCGGCGAAGCGGGCCGGCGGGAACGGTCCGCCGGCCGGCGCCAGCCCGCCGGATGGCTCGATCCGGAGGACGCCGATGGTGTTGCTCCCCTGCTGCGACACGTAGAGATGCCGTCGGTCCGGGTGCATGAGCAGCAGGTTCGAGTTGGCGCCGCCGGCCGTCTGCGGCGAGTGCAGGAGTCGCCGCGGCGTCCCTTCGTCGTCGTACTCGAACCCCGAGACGATGGACGGCCCGGTGGTCGAGGAGGCGAGATAGAGGCGATCCCCCGCGCGGTTGAAGAGCGGGGTCGCCGGGCGCCCGTCGCGGTCGCCGATGCCGGTCTCCGGCACGAAGAAGTACGGCGGATCGATCTGCAGCGTGCGCGCCGCCCCGAGATCCGGCAGGGCCACCTCGAGCCAGCGGCCGTCCGGCGTGAACGCCATGCCGCTCGGGCGTCCGGGGGTCGGAATGGTCCCGCCGGCGATGCCGAAGAGCGCCCCGGAGTTCGGACTCACCTGGAAGAGGGACAGGGTGGCCGACCCGAGGTGCCCGACGACGAGCGTCAGCGCGTGCGGCCGCAGCGCCATCCCGGCGGGACGCGAGCCCCCCGTCGTCCGCAGGCGTCCGGTCGCGAGCGCCAGCCGGCCGTCCGCGGCGATC
>Ga0111538_10008926_pt1 | contig 13418 bp, 10 predicted proteins | sample SoiMethybrSBSTD1_FD_79669 | JGI IMG/M metagenome (GOLD analysis project Ga0111538, IMG submission 79669) | Bulk soil microbial communities from a Populus tree surrounding site in Tennessee, USA - Soil MetaG P. TD hybrid SBSTD1 (version 2)... | ecosystem: Environmental > Terrestrial > Soil >...
GCCACCCTTGTCTCCCATACCTGCTCCTTTTCAGCTAACTCTGACCTCTGACAACGCGTGAGTGAACCAGGTCCGCCGCCACAGTAGGAGATGCCGTTGCCATCCAGGGTTCTGTTCAGGCGTGATTCACGCGGCGCAGGACCATCAGCGACACGTCATCGTAGGGACGCGCGTCTCCAACGAACGCCTGGAGCGCCAGTACCCACCTGATCGGCGTGAGCTCACCGCTGTGACACCTCATCCGATCGCTGACGCTGTTCGGCGAGCCATTGATGGCTCACGACACCGAGAGCAGGGTCTTTCCATCGTCGATACCGTGACCATGCAATGGAGGAGATGAGCGCAGCGACACCAATGGCGGCCCAGACGAAGGTCACCCTGAGGACCTTGAGTCTCTAAGGGACTCTATGGAGCGCTCAAAGGTAACGGTCCTGGCCAGGAGATTCGGTTTGGCCGTCCTGCCGCCCATGATCCAGGCATCTGCATATGAGGACTTGTAACGGTCTGTGTTGGTCCACCATTCCTGCTGGGTACGCGCGGAATCTGGGAGCGCGAAGCCAAGAAGGTCTTCGAGCTGCGCGAAGGTGAGAACGACGCTGTCGGCGAACCGATTTACCAGGTATTTGTGGAGCGGCATGCACTTGCCGGGGACCTTGGCGGCCTTTCCAGGCACGTTGCCAATCAGCCGCTCCTCGGTGGGCACGTCGGCTGTCCCAACAGACCGCACAGTCCACTCTCGTAGTCGGTTCCACTTCCACATGAGGCTCACGTCCAGTCATTCTTCAGATAAGAGCATCGTAGCGGGCCCGCGTCCCAGCAGATGTCCTGTTCTGAACAGCCCGCGCGCCGCGGGCCGTGTACGCTCGGTGATGTCTCGTCGTTCACTCCTGTCCATACCGGCCCCGCTGGCGATCAGCGCCCCCGTTTCAACGACCAGACGTGGGAGTCACATGAAAGTCACACCGCTTCACGACCGTCTCATCATTCAGCGTCTCGAGGAAGGCGAACAGACCATTGGCGGCATCATCGTGCCCGATTCCGCCAGGGAGAAGCCACAGCGCGGCAAGGTGTTCGCCGTCGGGCGGGGCAAGGTCAGGGACGATGGCAGCCGCCAGCAGCCTGACGTGAAGGATGGCGACACCATCCTGTTCGGGAAGTACTCGGGTCAGGAAATCAAGATCGACGGCGAGGAGTACCTCATCCTGCGTGAGGACGAAGTGCTCGCGATCATCGACAGCAAGTAGGACTGACACACATGGCAAAACAGATCATTTACGGCGCGCACGCCCGCGGGGCCATCCTGCGCGGGATCAATCAACTGGCGAACGCGGTCAAGGTCACGCTCGGCCCGAAGGGGCGCAACGTCATCCTCGACAAGAAGTTCGGCTCCCCCACCATCACCAAGGACGGTGTCACGGTGGCGAAAGAGATCGACCTCAGGGATTCGCTCGAGAACATGGGCGCGCAGATGGTCCGCGAGGTCGCGAGTAAGACGTCGGATACGGCCGGAGACGGCACCACGACGGCCACGGTGCTGGCGCAGGCGATCTATCGCGAAGGCGCGAAGAACGTGGTGGCAGGGGCCAACCCGATGGAGCTGAAGCGCGGGATCGACAAGGCCGTCGAGGTTGTGGTGGCCGAGGTCAAGAAGATGGCGCGGCCCGTGTCGGGCAACATGGTCGCGCAGGTCGGCATGATCTCCGCCAACGGCGATCAGGCGATCGGCACGATCATCAGCGAGGCCATGGAAAAGGTCGGCAAGGACGGCGTGATCACCGTTGAAGAAGCCAAGACGCTCGAGACGTCGCTCGACTTCGTCGAGGGTATGCAGTTCGACCGCGGATATCTCTCGGCGTACTTCGTGACCGATCCCGAACGCATGGAGGTCGTGCTCGAGAACCCCCTGATCCTCATCAACGAGAAGAAGATTTCGTCTATGAAGGATCTCCTCCCCGTGCTCGAGCAGGTCGCGCGGCTCGGTCAGCCGCTCCTCATCATCGCCGAGGACATCGAGGGTGAGGCGCTCGCCACGCTCGTCGTCAACAAGCTGCGGGGCACGCTGCACTCTGCCGCGGTGAAGGCGCCAGGCTTCGGCGACCGCCGTAAGGCGATGCTCGAAGACATCGCGATCCTGACCGGCGGACGCGCCATCACCGAGGACCTCGGCATCAAGCTCGAGAACCTCAAGCTCGAGGATCTCGGCAAGGCCAAGAAGATCACGATCGACAAGGATACGACCACGATTATCGAAGGCGCCGGTATGTCCTCCGCGATCGAGGGGCGCGTCAAGCAGATCCGCACACAGATTGAGGACACGACCTCGGACTACGACCGGGAGAAGCTGCAGGAACGGCTGGCTAAGCTCGTGGGCGGCGTTGCGATCATCAAAGTCGGTGCGGCGACCGAGACCGAGATGAAGGAAAAGAAGGCGCGCGTCGAAGACGCCATGCACGCGACGAAGGCGGCCGTCGAGGAGGGCATCGTGGCGGGCGGCGGTGTGGCGCTCCTGCGTGCAGGCCAGGCGCTCGACGGTCTCGCGCTGACTGGCGACGAGTTGGTCGGTCTTCGCATCGTCCGTCGGGCAATCGAGGAGCCGATGCGACACATTGCAATCAACGCTGGCGCCGAGGGATCGATCGTCGTGTCGAAGGTCAGGGAGATGACGCTGGACGAAGGCTTCAACGCGGCCACGGAAACCTATGAGGATCTGGTGAAGGCCGGCGTCATCGATCCAGCGAAGGTGGTCCGCAGCGCGCTGCAGAACGCTGCGTCGATCGCGTCATTGCTGCTCACGACCGAAGCGCTGATCTCGGAGATCCCCGAGATAAAGCCGGACGCGAACCCGGCGCACGGTGGTGCCGGCGGAGACATGGGAGCGATGTACTAGCGAAAGGGCGATGCGATGCTGCTCGACTACCCGACCGACGTCCGCACGCGGAAGGCCGACGCAGCGGACCTGCTTCGAATGGACGATGACGGCGGGTGGCGGCCCGAAGCAGCCTGGCGCCCCACTGCCCCACCCGCTTCCGTCGGAGGAGCCGAGTGGGGCGTACCGAGTGGAATGATTCCTGGCGAGCGCGAGCCCGGTCCGCAGACGCGGTGGGGAGGGTCCGCCGCTGGCACCCAAACCCTTGCGGACTGGCCGATGAGTGCCGCGACGATTGCCGATCGTCAGCGAGAGGGAGGCGGCGGTCCGAGTCAGCGACGTCGTGCGAGGGCAGCAGCCTGGAAGCGAAGATGGCAGGCGTTGCGTGGGTTGCTCATGCCCGCGCCTCTGTCCCGACGCCGACTCCACTCTCAGCTGCCGGTAGTTGAAGACCAGGCAAGGGACGCGCCGTAAACAGAAGGCGACAAGGCCGAGCGATCAGGCGCGCCCATCGGTTCGCCCGGTTCACCCGCGCGCTATCGGTGGCGATCCCGGTGTTCGCATACATCTGCCTGTACAGCTTCGAGAGCAAGACGAAGGCGATGCGTGCTCGGAGAGTAGGCGTGCACCGCGACCGCGCCCAGATGCGCCGCAGACTGTAGAAGTGGTCCCAGACGGCCTGCGTCCTCGCGCGGATTTCGTCCGGGGACATCGTGGGATGAGGCGCGTACACCTTGGGACGCTGCGCCTGCGGGATCAACCAGTGGCGTGTCACCGGGATGTCTCCAATGCGGGTCGCGTCGCCACCGAGACTCTTTTCCCAAGCCGCGAAGTCGACGGTGCCCGGATACGGAGTGAGCATCACGAACTGCGCAAATGCGAGCCCCGCGCGGTCGGCAATGTCGGCCGTTGCCACAAACGTGGAAGGGCGATCGCTCGGAAGCCCGAAGATGAATGACCCGAGCACACCCACGCCGTGATCACGGAAGGTGCGGAGGCGAGTCACCAGTGCTTCGCCAACGTCGTTGAAGCCCTTGTAAACGTCCTTGAGGCCTTCCGGCGTGACGGCCTCCACACCGACGAGTGCCCCCTTGATGTTGGCCCGCCGCATCGCCGTCAGGAACGCAACGTCTTCCGCGGCCTCCATGGTGATCTGTGTGAAGAACACCATGTCCGACGGCAGCTGCGTCAGCCGCTCCATCAGCTCGAATCGCTCCGCGCGCAGAGCCCGAAGCTGCTCCAGCCGTGCCACATTGTGCTGACGCTGCGCCATCGCAATGTCGGCCAGGGTGACCGGGTAGAAGTTGTCGTCGGCAAGCGCCACAAAACGGAAGCCACGCCGTCGAAGCTCCAGAATCTCCTCGACGACGACATCCACACGACGCTGTCGCGGGGTCTGACCATCGGTACGCCAGACAGAGCAGAACGAGCAGTGCTTCGGACAGCCGCGGACGGTCTGGACCGAGCCCCACATGTAGCGCCCCTTCGGCAGCAACTCCCAGCGCGCAGGGACGAAGCGATCGGCATCGACTCGGCCGGCCTCGTAGACGCGCTGCAGCGTGCCGCGCGACGCATCATCGAGCACGAGCGGCCACGCGACGTCGCCGTCCCCTCTGACGACGGCGTGTGCGCCGCCCAGATCGAGCGCCTCGTCGGGGTACAGCGTGGCGTGGATGCCGCCGAAGATCACGACTGCCCCTCGGGCTTTCGCCAGGGAGCCAACTTCGTACCCGCGAAGGGCGTTGCCGGTGTGAATACCGACTCCGACGACATCGCCCGGTCGAACAGCTTCGACGTCGAAGGGCTCGAGCGTTTCGTCCGTGATCTGCGGACGCCCATACGACGCCGGAGTCGCCGACGCGAGGACGAACAGCCATCGCGGCGTGATCACCCCGACGCCAAAAGAGATGTGACTTGGATTCACCAGATGAACCGTCGTGTCGCCCGCCACCACCTGTGGTGAGGGACGGACTCGGGTCACGGCGTCACTCGAACTGAGGGAGGAGTGCCATTGGATGCGAGTCTCTGGTGCTGCCCGCGTCGCAAGGTGCTCCGTCATCGGAGGGCCTGCCGCTCCCGTAGGTTGAAGTCGCATCGGGCGAATCTAAACGGTCTGCGAAGGGGCCCGATATGCAAAATTGGACATCTCAGCAAAGCGTCTCCTGGGGAGGCTGCCGGGCGTGCGTTGCAGCGGATGAACAGCGACCAGAAGGCCATGTTGCCCGTCTCTCACCTGCTTTGGCCGACTTGCAGAAGCACGACATTCAGGCGGTAGTACAGCCTTTCGTCGAAATCACCGCGTGTGACGAAGGCAAAGAGCGGTCGGTCCGTCGTAGAAACGACTCGCGTGTGCGTCCTGTGGCAGCCAAGCCACGCGAGCAGGCGCGCCTGTTCCTCAGCGCTCAGAGCCGCAATGTTTTCGAGGATCAACGCGCTTTCTTCGCATCAAGCGGGACCGGCGCAATGGTCATGCCGGGATCTATCTCGGATTCGAACGCAGGGGTCGCCTGAACTCCCGAGGAGCAATCGATGCGGCCGTCATCGCTGGGGAAGGGCAACGGATCTCATACCAATAATTCTGTAGCCAACTGCCAAACGGGCCGGCCTGATCGACTCCCTCTTTGTGTACAGAAAGATGTGCACAACGATACAGACACGCAACCACTCTCTCGGACAAGATCCAGAGCGATTACATTCACGACGCCAGACAGTGCGGAGATCGGTGTGAAGGGTGCAAAAGCAGATGAACGATTGGCCTCGGCAGATAGGAGAGAAACATCAACGGCGCGACGAGGCCGCCTCCCTCCGAGCGAAGGCGATCATCGATGGCGAGCACGAACGCAGTGCCGCGTGCCGCGTCCGCTGGCCGATGATACTCGCGGCAATCAGGGCGCTGACCGAGGAGTACAACACGGGCTTTGGTCTTGATGTGGTCGTCGTCGTCGAGGGCTCAGACCTCGAGCACCCCAGCGTCACGCTCCAATCGGTGGTTTCCGAACACTCGACCCTCGGAATTACGGTCGACGGTCCAGAGCTCCTTGTCCACACGCGAGGCGCCGCCGGTTCGAGCGAAAGCGCGCGTTGGGTTGCTCTGAACCGTACCGACGAGGACACCGCGGCGTACTTGGTGCAGGACTGGATGCAGCGGCTCTAGCTGCTGGACGACCTGGGCACGGAAACAAGAAGTCGGAACCTGACCGGGGTGCAGCTGGTCCTCAGCTGCGGCTCCAAGTTGTGGAATCTACAAACGTCCTTCTGTGAAAGCCCGTTTGGAGAAATAGATCGTTCCGGGCGGCGCACCAACATCCGCCAGACGATTGGCGTCGCGCCGCTTGGCGAACGACTCCTGACGGAGACGATGGCGTCACGAGGGTGACTCCGGGAGGAGTCTCGCAGCATGAATAGCGAAAGCCGTCCCAAGACCGTGCCGACTCTTGGTACGCAGAATGCTCTTCTCACGAATACCGGGCGTACTCGGTGCCTGAATCCTCTCGACGGCATGCACCCTCATCGACACCGGCGAGCCCGAGCCCTGCCTCATCGTCGCCACAGACGATGCGCGAACCTGACCCGCCGCGCGGGTGAGCCTCCAAACGGGCGCGGGGCGGCGCGCACGCAGTCAGGCAGTAGATATGGAACCTAGAAAGAGGAGTACGACAATGGCAAGCAGAAACACTTCGACAGATAACCCAATCACGGACAAGGCTGCCTCGTTCGGTCAGGAACTTGGCGACCGAGCGAGCGAAGCCAGGGATTCGATATCGGACATGGCACGTACAGCAACAAGGAAAGTCGACGAGAGTCGATCGATGGCCGCGGACCGGCTCGAAGGTGCCGCATCGACTGTCTATGAGCGAGTGGGTGATCTCCCAGGTGGTCAACGAGTGAAGGAGTTGGCGTCCGCGGCAGCAGACCGTTTGAGCACGACTGCCGACTACGTGCGCAATCACGACGCTAAACGCATGATGGCGGACGTTGGGACCGCCGTGAGAAACAATCCTGGGCCTGCGCTGTTCATTGCGGCGGCCTTTGGCTTCGTGCTCGGCCGGGCGCTCACCCGAGACTGAGATCGACGCGACAGGAGGCACGGTGACAGGGGCTCGATCCATCTCCGACGTCCTGCAAGACATTCTCAGGAATGTGTAGGACATTCTGCGATCCGAGGTGTGCCTCGCGAAGGCGGAGATTCGCCAGGAGGAACCCATGGGCGCTTTCGCGCCTGCGCTGGGACCGTGTCCTCCGACACTTGAAAGTCACCAATGATCGACATGCAGTCCAGAGTTACCAGAAGTATTCGGCATCCATGGCGCGCAACCACGCTAGTGGTCGCGGTGGTCATCGGCGGGCTGGTGATAGCCCTCGCCTCTGTCGTCCCGTTTTCGTCAGAAACGGCGCGCAGAAAGGTCATCGAGGCGTTATCAGCACGACTCAATGCAGAAGTGGAGTTGGCCGAGCTTCGATTTCGAGTGCTCCCGCAGTTTCACGCGGAAGGTGTTGGCTTAGCGATTCGTCACCGAGGCCGACGCGACGTACCGCCGTTGATCTCGATTCGGCGGTTCTCCGCCGAAGGCAACCTGTTCGGCCTCCTTCAGAGGCACATCACCCGAGTCACAGTCGATGAGCTGGACATTGAGATTCCGCCAGATCGCAATCGCGATCGGAACGCCGGCGAGGACCCGCCGGATTCATCAACGTCCGAAGGTGTCGACCGCGACGTGAGCCGTACGTTCGTCATCGACGAACTGGTCGCCAATGATGCCCGTTTGGTCATCATTCCGCGGGACTCGGACAAGCCTCCGAAAGTATGGAGCATTCACGATCTTCGGATGCGAACCCTCTCTCTCGATGGACCGATGGCCTTTGAGGCGTCGCTCGAGAACGCAGTGCCACCAGGCGCGATCGGAACATCTGGCTCGTTCGGGCCATGGCAGCGCGAGGAACCCGGCCAGACGCCTCTCGACGGGAAGTTCACGTTCGAGCGCGCCGACTTGGGTGTGTTCAAGGGTATCTCTGGCATCCTGTCCGCGATCGGAACATTCGGAGGCACGCTCGAGCGAATCGAGGTTCACGGCGTGACCGACACTCCGGATTTCACGATCGCAGCGGGTGGCCATCCCATTCCGCTCCACGCGACGTATCACGCCATCGTCGATGGCACGAACGGCAACACGCTCCTCGAAAAAGTGGACGCGTCCTTTTTGAACACGTCGTTGACAGCCAGGGGTGGTGTGGTAAAGAAGCCCGGCGCCGATGGCCGGACCGTCGAACTCGATGTGGTGATGGACGACGCCCGACTCGAGGATGTACTGCTGATGGCTGTAAAGGCGCCTACACCCCCGATGGCTGGCGCCTTGAAGCTCGGGACCAGGTTCGAGCTGCCGCCGGGCGATCGTGATGTCGTTGAAAAGCTGCAGCTGGACGGGGCGTTTACGATCGCGGACGCGCGCTTCGCGAGCCCCCACGTGCAGACCAAGATCAACGAGTTGAGCCGGAGAACACAAGGACAGGCGGCGGCACAAAAAGCCGGGCAGGTCTTGTCGCAATTTGCCGGCCAGTTCACGCTGCGAGCAGGCCAACTCGCGCTGCCGCATGTCACGTTCGACATGCCTGGATCGGCGATTCGTCTCGGCGGACACTACGGCCTCGTCTCGGAGCAGATCGACTTCGCAGGCACGATATTCACCGATGCAAGCCTTTCGGAAATGACGACCGGCTACAAGAGCCTGTTGCTGAAACCCGTCGATCTCGTCTTCAAGCGAGATGGCGCAGGAAGCGCCATTCCGATCAGGATCACGGGGACGCGAAGCACACCGGCATTCGGTCTCGACAAGGGTCGTGTCTTCAAGCGGGATTCGAAGTAACTTGAATCGCGAGACAACGCGCGGCGCAGCGGGAGTGTCGCGTCTGATCGCGCTGACGGGCGGCAATGTCGATCGCAATTTCGAGTTCTTCCTGCATGACGTGCCCTCCAGCACTTTCACTCAGATCACCAACATGGACGACGGCGAGCGATGGTTGTTGATACAGCTAAATGGAAGCCAGAACGCTGCTCACGGTGACTGCCTTGGCCGAGACGGGGGTCGGCTTACTCCTGCTGTTGTCACCGCCGCTTGTCTCCGGGTTGTTGCTCGGCGTATCCCTTGATGCGCCGGCCGCGTTGATAGTGGGCCGCATCGCCGGCGCTGCGCTGGTCTCGTTGGGCAGCGCCTGCTGGCTGGCGCGCGATGACGGACCGAACCGCGCCCGCCGCGGGTTGGTCGCGGCGATGGTGCTGTATAACTGCGCCGCTGTCGCGGTTCTCGCACACGCTGGCGCGGGTGTGAGACTCGTCGGCGTTCTGATGTGGCCGGCGGTTGCTCTCCACGCAGCACTCGCCCTCTGGTGCATCGCGTGCTTGCGGAGTGGGCCGCTAACAGCGTCCGGGCGGTGAGAACGAAGTCGTGAAATGACCCGCGCGCCTTTGGTTTACGCGTTGACGCGGACGAACAGGGCGGCAGCCGCGATTGCGTCGCACATGGCCGCTATCGAGAATCGACCCAGGAAGAGTCCGCACAACTCCGCGCCTCCTCACCCGAGCCGAACGAACCGATCGACGCTCACCACATGCTGTAGGCCGCCCACCATTGGCGGTGAGAGGCTGGACCGAGAACTCGCGCATGCGCAATCACAAGGCCGCAGAAACAGGGAACATGTCTCGGACGCCCACTGCGACACGATGGCGGACGGCTTGCTCTCACGAAACATTAAGAGGACAAACACATGCCCGTGAGGCAATTAATCGTGATTGGGACAGTGTTGCTCGCCGCCGGCTGCGGACAGCCACAGCCACCCGGGGGCACGCCTGCCACCGCGTCGTCGCAGGCCGTGCAACTTGGCGGTCCGCCGACCGACGCCGGCACGTTGAACGCCGACAGCGGCGAGATCAAGCCGGCCGATCCCGCCAAGTTCTACAAGGAGCCTGGCTACTCGCCGTACGCAGGGAGGCGCTATCCCGAGCGCCCGTACTTCGGCGACGAGCACGTCCACACCGCGTGGTCGGTTGATGCCGGCGGCAGCGGCGCGACGCTCGGTCCAGAGGAGGCCACGCGGTTTGCGCGGGGCGAGGAAGTGACCTCGACCAGTGGCCAGCCGGTGAAGCTCGGACAGCCGCTCGACTGGGTCGCCATCACGGACCACTCCGACATGATGGGCATGATCACCGAGATCAAGGGGGGCAATCCCGAGATGATGGCCGACCCGACGCTCAAAAGGTGGCGCGACATGTTCAACGGCGGCCCAGTGGAGGCGAAGAAGGCCGTGATGGATCTGGTCGCCGCACAGGCGAACAAGAAGCTGCCGCCGGCCGCGACGGATCCACGGTTTGCCAAGAGCGTCTGGGCCAAGAACACGGCGATCGCCGAGAAGTACAACGAACCGGGCCGCTTCACGGCGTTCATCGGCTACGAGTGGACATCGAACGCCGGCGGCGGCGACAACCTGCATCGGAACATCATCTACCGCGACAACAAGGACAAGGCCGACCAGGTACTGCCGTACACCACGTTCCAGAGCGAGAACCCCGAGGACCTCTGGAAGTGGATGACCGAATGGGAGAAGACGACCGGCGGCAAGATCCTCGCGATCCCGCACAACGGCAATCTCTCGAACGGCCGGATGTTCGCGCTGACCACCTTCAGCGGCGACCCGCTCACAAAGGCCTGGGCCGACGCGCGGCAGCGGTGGGAGCCGCTATTCGAAGCGATTCAGATGAAGGGGCAGAGCGAGTCGCATCCGTCGCTGTCGACGACCGACGACTTCGCCGCGTACGAGCTGTGGGACCGCGGCAACCTGACCCAGACGCCGAAGAAGCCCGGCATGTTCGCGGGCGAATACGCGCGCGAGGCGCTCAAGAACGGCCTGAAGGTGGAGCAGGATCTGGGGACCAACCCGTTCAAGTTCGGGATGGCGGGCGGAACCGACACGCATAACGGCCTCGTGGCGGCTGAAGAGGACAACTTCTTCGCCAAATTCCCGAGCGCCGAGCCCCGGCCGGATCGGTGGGACGAGGACGCGATGAACTTCGGTCCCAACCGCATCGTGAAGGGCTGGGAGATGACGGCGGCCGGATACACCGCCGTGTGGGCCACTGGCAACACGCGTGCGGAGCTGTGGGACGCGATGATGCGCCGCGAGACCTACGCGACGAGCGGTCCCCGCATGATCGTCCGGTTTTTCGGCGGCTACGACTTCACGCCGGCCGACGCCACCCGCACGCCCGCGGTGGCCGGCTACGCGAAGGGTGTGCCGATGGGCGGCGATCTTCCCGCGGCGCCACCCGGCAAAGCGCCGACGTTCCTCGTCGCCGCACTCAAGGACAGGTTCGGCGGCAACCTCGATCGCGTCCAGATCATCAAGGGATTCCTGAGTAAGGACGGCAAGCCGCAGGAGAAGATCTACGACGTGGTCTGGGGCGACGGGGACCGGCGCAAGATCGTGAACGGCAAGCTGACCCCGGTGGGGAATACCGTGGACGTCGCGACCGCGACGTGGACCAACACCATCGGCGATCCCGAGCTCGTCACCGTGTGGACAGACCCGGACTTCGATCCGTCGGTCCGCGCCGTCTACTACGCGCGCGTCCTCGAGATCCCGACGCCGCGCTGGACCGCATACGACGCGGCGTACTTCAAGATCAAGATCACGGACCCGAAGGTGCCGATGACGACGCAGGAGCGGGCGTTCACGTCGCCAATCTGGTATTCCCCGAAGTAGGTGCGTATGCGCGTTCGAACGCTTCTCCGCGAGCCGATGCTGCACTTCCTGCTGATCGGCATCCTGCTCTTCGCCACCCATCAATGGATGGCCCCCGGCGATTCCGCCGGGAACCGCATTGTCGTCACCCAGGGAGTGGTGGACGACCTCGTCACCCAGCACGTGGCGGCGAGGGGCCGGGAACCGTCCGCCGCCGAACTGAACCACTTAATCGAGTCGTACGTACACGATGAGATCCTGTACCGCGAAGGTGTGAAGCTCGGACTCGATCGCGACGACATCGTCGTGAAGCGTCGAGTCCGTCAGAAGATCGAAGTGATCGCGGAAGAGGACGCCTCGACACGGGCACCGACCGACGGCGATCTGTCCGCGTACCTCGTGGGGAACCAGGTGCGCTTCGCGCAACCGGCCATCCTCACCTTCGAGCAGGTGTTTCTCGGAGATTCCACTTCCAGCCCTGAAGTGGTGCAGGCCGTGGCCGTCACGCGTGCGGCCCTGCGGAATGGTACTGACCCCGAGGAACTTGGCAAGCCCACGCTACTGCCGCTTCGGATGACCGAGACCCCTGCCGATCTCGTGGCGCGCGATTTCGGCGCCTCCTTTGCCGCGGCGCTCGAGAAGGTGCCGGTCGGCGAGTGGGTGGGACCAATCGACTCGAGCTTCGGTGCGCACTACGTGCGCCTCTCGGAACGCACACCGGCCGTGGCGCCACAACTTGCCGCCGTGCGCGACCACGTCGTGCGCGAATGGGAGAACGAGCGCCGCCAGCGCGCGCGCAATGAGGCCTACGCCAGGATGCGCGAGAGATATGAGGTCAGCATCGCGGCAACCGCGCCGACGGAGCAGCCGTGAGAACGCTCTTTCTCCCGCTCGCGGCTCTGGGACTGCTGCTCGCGGCGGTGGTTCCAACTCAGGCGGACGAGTTCAAGCCGGGTTACCTGCAGCTCATGCAGCTGGACCATGATACGTACGACGTCCTCTGGAAGGTCCCCGCGATCGACGAGTCCACCACGCTCAAGGTGAGACCGCAGTTCCCCGAAGGAACCGAGGCGCTGACGCCGGTGCGCAGCACCTTCTCGCGAGGTATCACCGTACAGCGCTGGCGCATCCGCATACCGCAGGGCCTAGACGGGAAGGCGATCTTTTTCTCGCAGCTCTCGGAAACACGGATCGACGTGCTCGCGCGGCTCGTGCGCCTGGACGGCACCGTGCAACTCGAGCGTATCCTGCCGGTGAACCCCAGCTTCGTCGGCAGGGCGAGCCCTGGCCGATTGGAGGTCGTCAGGACCTACACGATCCTCGGGATCGAACACATCCTCTCCGGGTTCGATCACCTGCTGTTCGTGCTCGCTCTGGTGCTGCTGGTGCACGGAACGCGACGACTGCTCGTTACGATCACGGCGTTCACGGCGGCGCACAGCCTGACGCTTGCCGGGGCAACACTCGGCTGGGTGCAAGTACCCGGACCGCCAGTTGAAGCCTCGATTGCGCTCAGCATCGTCTTCGTCGCGTCAGAGATCGTCCACGCGCGGCAAGGCCGCTACAGCGTGACGCAGCACTATCCATGGGTCGTGGCTTTCACGTTCGGTCTGCTGCACGGATTCGGCTTTGCCGGCGCGCTGGCGGAGGTCGGCTTGCCGCAGTCGTCGATCCCGATCGCATTGCTGTTCTTCAATGTCGGCGTGGAGATCGGGCAGTTGCTGTTTGTCGGAGCGGTGTTGGCGGTGTTCGCCGTTGGCCGGCGCGCGGGACAACGGCTTCGATTGCCGCAACCTTCTTGGCTCTGGCGCATCGCGCCGTA
>Ga0111538_10008927_pt1 | contig 13418 bp, 9 predicted proteins | sample SoiMethybrSBSTD1_FD_79669 | JGI IMG/M metagenome (GOLD analysis project Ga0111538, IMG submission 79669) | Bulk soil microbial communities from a Populus tree surrounding site in Tennessee, USA - Soil MetaG P. TD hybrid SBSTD1 (version 2)... | ecosystem: Environmental > Terrestrial > Soil > Tree...
TATGACTTTCTGATGATGCACATGATCCCGGCGCCCGACACGATCTACGAGGGCGTGCACAAGCTGCGGGCGGCGACTGCGCTGACATTCGTAAACGGCCGCACCGAAGTCTTCACGTACTGGCGTCCGCGCTTCGTCGAGCGCGGCGCGGAGTCCTTCGAAACGCTGCGCGACGAGCTGCACGCCTCGCTCGAGGCCGCGGTCCGCGAGACGCGTCCGAACGGCACCACCGGCTCGTTTCTGAGCGGCGGGCTCGACAGCTCGACGGTCTCGGGCAAGCTGGCCCGCGTCAGCGACCGGCCGGCGCGCACGTTCTCGATCGGCTTCGGCGTCGACGCCTACGACGAGCTCAAGTACGCGGACATCGCCAACCGTCACTTCGGTTGCCAGCCGTTTCAGTATCACGTCACGGCCGACGACATCGTCCACGCGTTTCCGCTGATCGCGCAGGCGTACGACGAGCCGTTCGGCAACTCCTCGGCGGTGCCGACTTACTTCTGCGCGTTGCGTGCGCGCGAGCAGGGCATCACGCACCTGCTGGCTGGCGACGGCGGCGACGAGATCTTCGGCGGCAACGAGCGCTATGCGCGGCATCGCGTCTTCGACTGGTACTACAACGTGCCTGGCTTCCTGCGCAAAGGCGCGATCGAGCCGTTGTCCGCGCTCCTGCCCGGCGAAGGCGGCTTCAAGCCGCTCGCCAAGCTGCGCAGCTACGTCGAGCAGGCGCGCATCCCGTTGCCGGAGCGCCTGGAAACCTGGAATTTCGTGTATCGCGAGGGCGGCACGATGCTCGATCCGCAGTTCGCGGAGTCGATCGATGCCCGCGCGCCGTTTCGCGTCATGAACGAGGTCTACCAGGCGGCGCCGGCCGATTCGACGCTCAACAAGATGCTGTACTACGACTGGTACTACACGCTCGCAGACAGCGATCTGCGCAAGGTCGGCACGATGTGCGCGCTCGCCGGCGTCGAGGTGTCGTACCCGATGCTCAGCGCCCGTGTGGTCGAGCTGTCGAACCGCGTGCCGCCGTCGCTCAAGATGCGCGGGCTGGAATTGCGCTCGTTCTACAAGGAGGCGATGCGCGGCTTCCTGCCGCAGGAAATCCTCGACAAGACCAAGCACGGCTTCGGCCTGCCGTTCGGCGTGTGGCTGCAGTCGCACGCGCAGCTCGGCGAGCTGATCTACACGCACCTGACCGATCTCAAGGCGCGGCGCATCGTACAGCCGCAGTTCCTCGACAAGCTCATCGCCGACCAGCGCTCGGGACACGCCTCCTATTACGGCTACGCCATCTGGGATTTCGCGATGCTGGAGGCGTGGCTCAAAGCGCACGCGCCCCGCGCTTGAGGCCTCACGCGCTCGCCGTTCGCTCCAGATACGAGCTCACGTACGTCTTGCACAGGCGCCGCCAGAAAGCGCCCGCGTCGCGCTCGGAAGGTGCGATGCGCGGCAGCTCGTAAGCGCCTGCGCCGAAGCTGGCGCAACCCCAGCGCGTCGACACCGCGACGTCGAAGCCCGCCGCCTCGACCATCTGCACGTGCGAGGCGTTGTAGTCGCGGCCGGGCCGGCCGTTGGGATACGCGAACGATCGGGTCCGCACTCCGGTCCAGCGCGAAATCCATTCGGCGCTGTCTTCGATTTCGCGCCGCGCTTCGTCGGCCGCCAGCGTCGCAAGGATCGGATGGTGGACAGTGTGGGCGCCGACATCGAAGCCGAGCCGTGCCAGCTCACCGACGGCCTCCGGTGTCATCATCAGGCGCGGCGCGGGTTCGCCCGACACACGCGCGTACAGGTCGTTGGCGATGTTCCAGCGCTCGCCCAGCGGGCGATATTTGAGCTGCTCCACCGCGCTCCGGCGTGCGGCGGTCCTCGCTTCAGCGGACTCCATGCGCACCCGACCCAGGCCGATGATGCTCAGGTCGACTTCGCTGCCGGCGCGCCGGAATGCCTCGAACACGAGATCGTTCCACATGATCCCGCAGCGCACCGCCTCGACGGCGATGAAGATCGTCGCCGGCAAGCCGCGGGCCGCGAGGATCGGTGCCGCGACCTCGAGGTTGTTGGCGTAGCCGTCGTCGAAAGTGATGCAGGCGGCACGCGCTGGAAGCGTTCCTTCGCGGAGCTGCTGCACAGCCTGCAGGAGCGGCAACACGTTGCAATTCGCACGCAGCCAGTCCATTTGCGCAGCGAACAGCGCCGCGTCGGGCTCGCCAGGGTGAACCGGGTCGGGCTGCGCGAGCACGCGGTGATAAGTCAGGATCAACAATCGCGCGCGTTTGCCCGACGGCGACAGCAGATCGAGTGCGCGGTTTGCAATACCCATCGCGGCGTCAACCGTACGCGCGCGCGGGCGCAATTCCGGCGCGGCGCTGCATGGCCAGCAGGCACGCATCCTCGAAGGCGCGCGCCGCGACTTTGTAGGAGAAGTTGCTGTCGACGTATTGGCGCGCTGACCGGGAAATCCGCGCCCTGCGCTCACGATCGCGCAGCAGCGCAACGATGGCGGAGGCGAACGACGCCGCATCATCCGCGTTCAAATAGTGTGTATCCGCCTTCAGCGGCAGTCCTTCCACGCCGATGGCCGTCGACACGACCGGCGAGCCCATCGCCATCGCCTCGTACACTTTCAGGCGTGTCCCGCCCGCGATGCGCATCGGAATGACGGATACCGCCGCGCCCTGCACGTGCGGCCTGACATCGTCGACGAAGCCGGTGAAGCGCCAGGCCAGACCGCGGCGCTGCGCTTCCACAACCAGAGACTGCGGCGGGGCGCGCCCCACGACTGTGAAGCGCGCGGCCGGCACCTCCTGCACGACGCGCGGCCAGATCTCATCGAGAAAGAAACGCATGGCATCCTGGTTCGGCAGCCAGTCCATCGACCCACAGAACACGACCTCGTCGTCCCGCGACGGTTCGCAGTAGCCGAAGAACTCGAGGTCGACGCCCGTCGGAATCACGAAGGAATGCTGCGCGCCGTAGTCCTTTGCGAACGCACGCGCGTCGCGGTCCGACACTGCGACGACCACGTCGAAGCGCGACAGCGCCTCTGCTTCGAAGCGCTTCATTTTCGCGTACTGGTTGGTCCACAGCGCGCGCAGCCAGGGTGCCTTCGCCGTCGACAGATGGCGCGCAAAGATTTCAGCTTCGACATTGTGGGTGAACATCACCGACGGCACTTGCAGCGCCTGCGGCATCAGCACGGTCGCATGCAGGAAATCGAAAACACTGACCGCCGGGCGGTCGCGCAGCGCGACAGCGATGAGCTCGGCGCCCTGCTCATTGCAGTCGGTCCGCACCGGGATCGGCAGCTGATGCAGCACGTGGCGCAGACGCGTGAAGTGATGCAACTTGCCGCGCGCCGGCTGCGGCCACCATTGAAATTCGTCGCAGACCTCGTTCAGCTCCGCGGCGTACTTCTTGACCAGCTCCGGCGTGGCCGGAGACAGCAGGCGCAGGCGGAAGCGCCCGCCCTTCATGCCGCGCAGGATCTGCGTCGTGCGGATCTTGCCGCCCGAATCGACCGGGAACAGAAACCGCGTCGAGACGAAGACGAGCGTGCCCGCCTGGCTCACCAGCAAATCCCCTGATACTTCGGCGCGTCGGCCAGCGCTGCCGGCACTCCGACCAGGTCCACGATGGGCGTGCCCTTGTCGCCGGCGCGCGCCAGCAATGAATCGATCTGCGGCGTGCGGAAGCCGACGACCAGCACTTCCGCGAACGACTCGACGTCCGTGAGATTCTCCGCGAGCATGCTGCCGATGTGCGGCAGCGTCTGCTCGATGTAACGGCGATTGGCGCCGATCAGCTTCGCGAGACTCACGGCCGGATCGTAGATGCGCAGGTCATAGCCCTTGCCGATGAGCTGCTCCGCGAGCGTGACGAGCGGACTTTCACGCAGATCGTCGGTCCCTGGCTTGAAGCTCAGGCCGAGCATGCCCACTTTGCGCGAGCCGTGGGACTTCACGAGCGTCGCGGCGTGCTCGATGTGCAGGCCGTTGCTGGTGCCGATGCCGGCCATCATGGGCATCTCGACGTCGTTGCGCTTCGCGAGGTAGAGCATGGCGCGCAGGTCCTTCGGCAGGCACGAACCGCCGTAGGCAAAACCCGGGCGCAGGTACGCGGGCGAAATGTTCAGGCTGCGATCCTTGCAGACCAGCTCCATCACCTGCCGCGCGTCGACGCCGAGGCTTTGACCGAGGCGGCCGACTTCGTTGGCGAAGGAGACCTTCATGGCGTGGAAGGCGTTGCAGACCAGCTTCATCATCTCCGCCGTGCGGATCGAGGTCGCGATGAACTCGCCAGGCAGCGCGCCGAACAGCTCGCGCAGCACGTCGCTGGTCCGCTGCGAATTGGCGCCGACGATCGTGAACGGCGGTTGGTAGAAATCCTTCACCGAGGTGCCTTCGCGCAGGAACTCGGGCTGGAAGCACAAGCCGAAATCGCGATCCGCCTGCAACCCGCCGGCTTGTTCGAGCCGCGGCTTCACGATCGTTTCCGTCGTGCCGGGCGGAACGGTCGAACGCATCACGACGACCGGATAGTTGCCAGCGCCACGCAGGGCTGCGCCGAGCTGCTCGCTGACGCGTTCGACTGCTACCAGACTCTGGCTGCCATTGGCTGCCGAGGGCGTGCCCACGCAGACGAAGATCAGATCGCACTGCGCGATCGAGGCATCGACGTTCTGCATGACCGAAAGCCTGCCGCTTGCGGCCGCTGCCGCAGTCACTTCCTGCAGCCCGTCCTCCACGATCGGCGCTTTACCCTGCATCAGCAGGTCGAGCTTGACCCGGTCGACGTCGACGCCGACGACCTGGTGCCCGTCTCTCGCCAGGCACACGGCTGTCACCGCGCCGACGTAGCCCAATCCGACAACCGCAATCTTCATGTCTGTGCCTCAGCTTGGCGCATGGATTCGAAACGATCCGCCGGGGACGCGAGGCGCTGCCTGAAGAACTGCAGGACGCGCGCAGCGACATCCGTCCAGTTGCCTACAGCCGAGTGCAGCGCGCGCGAGATCTCCGCGGCTTTCCAGGTGTCATTCGCGAGTGCCTGGGCCAGCGCGGCAGCGAGCGCGGCGGAATCGCCGATCGGCGCGAGCTCACCGTTCTGGCCGGACTTTACGTACTGCGCGTTGTCACCGGCCGGGGTGGTGACGACCGGCACGCCGGTCGCGAGCGCCTCCAGCACGGCGTTACAGCAACCTTCACGTTCGCTGGCGAGCGCAAAGACATCAGCCGCACGCAACCACTCGACCACTTCGACCGGTGCAACCCTGCCGACGAAGCGCACCGCCTGCTCGATTCGCAACTGCCTGCACAGGTCGCGCAGCGCCTGCGGAGTTTCCGGTTCGTGCGTCGCCGCGCCGATGATCGCGAGTTGCACGTCTGGATGCCTAGCTCGGAGCTCGTGCACCGCGCGGATCAGCACATCGTGTCTCTTGACCCGCAGCAGGTTGCCGACGCTCACGACGAGCGGACGATCCGCGGACAATCCGAGCCGGCTCCGCGCCGCGTCGCGATCGCCGGGGCGGAACGCGTCGCTGTCGATCGCATTCGGAATGACTGCAATCTTCGCAGCCGCGATGCCGTGGGAGACCATGAGATCTTTCAGCGAGTGACTGACGCTGATGCAGCCTGCAGCAGCATGCAACGCATCCAGCAACTGCGATCGCAAGGCCGGCGCTTGCAGGATGTCGACTTCGAGACCCCGCAACGTCACGAACACCGGCACGCCGAGCCGCTGACCCACGCGCACGCAGCCGACGCCATCCGGATAACCGAAGTGGGCGTCGAGCAGATCGAGTCCTCCGCGGCTGCGCGCCTGCGACACCGCACGCTGGATGCTACGGGCGAGCCAGCGGCTATCGAGACTCTTGAACAGGCCGGGAACGTAGAACATCCGCGCATGTTCGATCTGCACGCCCTGATGGGTGTGGGCGGGAGCATGCGCCCAGGCCGGCAGCGGTCGCAGCAGCGGAAATGTCGGCACCGGCTGCAGCACGCGCACGTCTGCCTGCCGCGCCATCGCTGCGATTCGATTGAATACGAAAGAACCCGCGACCGCGTCACCGGGTGCGGGCAGGGTTCTGCAGACGCTGGCTATCTGCAGCCGCAATTTCAACGCGACGCCCTCTGCGGCACCGGCGTCTCCAGAACGTCCGCGCCGTCATCGCCGCCGCCGGTCGCGGCGGTATGCCGGCCGAGGAAGCCGTCGAACATCAGCAGCGACCAGAGCATCGAGCTGTGGTCGCGCAGGCCGGACTGGTGCTCGCTGACCACGCGCTTCAGCGCGTCGGCATCGAACAAGCCGCAATCGGCGAGGCGTTCGCCCTTGACGACGTCCGCAATGTGAGTGCGCAGCGAGCCGCGGAACCACGTGTCGAGCGGCACGGCAAAGCCCATCTTCGTGCGGAACAGGACCTCTTCGGGGAGCAGCGGACGCAGCGCCTGCTTGAGCACGTGCTTGCCCTCCGAGCCCTTGAGCTTCACGGCGGCGGGCAGACGCGCCGCCCACTCGACGAACTCGTAGTCCAGGAACGGCGTGCGCACTTCGAGGCTGTGCGCCATGCTGGCCCGGTCGACCTTCGTCAGGATGTCGCCCGGCAGGTAGGTCTTGTAGTCGAGGTACTGGACCAACGACAGCGCATCGCTGAACGTCTTGTCTTTGACGTGACCGCGGAAGACCTCGTTCGCGCTGTAGCCCTGCAGGGAATTGCGGAACGACGGCGCGAACAGCTTGTGCCGCGCTTCCTCCGAGGAGATCGAGACGCCGTGCAGATACGCGTCCACCGTGTTGCGCGCCAGTGCCTGGAAGGTCGTCTTGCCGCGCAGGACCCGGGGCGCCCAATCGAGTTTCGGATAGACGCGGCCGAGCGTGCCGAACACGGCCTGGCGCAACGCGAGCGGCAGGCGGCTGCGGAAACGCTCCTCCATCGCGAACAACTTGTAGCGGCGATAACCGATGAAGTCTTCGTCACCGCCGTCGCCCGAGAGCGCGACCGTGACGTGACGCCGCGCCAGCTGGCAGACGCGATACGTCGGAATAGCCGAGCTGTCGGCATACGGCTCGTCGTAGACATCCACCAGCTTGTCGAGCAGGCTGTAGTCCGAAGCCTCGACCACTTCGGTCTTGTGATCGGTGTGTTTCGCGTCCGCGACCATCTGCGCGTATTTCGACTCGTCATAGCGCGGCTCGCGAAAGCCGATCGAGCACGTGAGGATCTTGCTCGCACCGATCTCGCGCATCATCGCGACGACGGCGCTCGAATCGATGCCGCCCGAGAGGAACGCGCCGAGCGGCACGTCCGAGACGAGACGCTTGCGCACGCTCTCCTGCAAACGCTCGCGCAGCTCTCTCTCCCACGTCGCCGGCGCGCCGCCGGGATTGCGGTCGCCGAACAACGGCACGTCCCAGTAACGCACGGGAGCGACTTTGCTGCCGCGCTTGACGCTGATGTACGCGCCCGGCTCGAGCTTCTTGATGTCGAGGTAGATCGACTTCGGATCCGGCACGTAGCCGAACGCGAAGTATTCTTCGACCGCCTGCGGGTCGATGCGGCGCGAGACTTCGGGATGAACGAGCAGCGCTTTCAGCTCGGAAGCGAACAGCAGCATCCCGTTCGGCAACACGGTGTAGAGCAGCGGCTTCACGCCGAGGCGGTCGCGCGCGATGAACAGCTGCTGCTTGCGTTGATCCCAGACCGCGAACGCGAACATGCCGTTGAAGCGCTCCAGGCTGCGCTCGCCCCACTCCTCCCATGCGTGCACGATCACCTCGGTGTCGCAGCGCGTGCGGAACTTGTGGCCGCGTTGCAGCAGCTCGGTTTCGATCTCCTTGAAGTTGAAGATCTCGCCGTTGTAGGTGACGACGACCGTGTGGTCCTCGTTGTACACCGGCTGCTTGCCGCCCTCGACGTCGATGATCGCCAGGCGCCGATGGCCGAAGCCCACACCCGGCTCGAAATGAAAGCCGTCGCCGTCCGGCCCGCGATGGCCGATGCGCCCGTTCATGGCGCGCAGCAGACGCTCATCGATCGTGCGCCGACCGGTCAAATCCACGATGCCCGTGATGCCGCACATCAGGCAGTCTCCGTCAAACGCTTGCAATGCATGCTGTAGAGCTCGGTGTAACGATTCATCATGCCGCCGAGCGAGTAGAGCCGTTCCGCGCGGGCGCGACCTGCCGCGCCGTGCGCGCGACGCCGCGCCGCATCCGACGCATAGCCGTGGATCGCGCTCGCCAGCTCCGGCGAATCGCCCGGCGGGACCAGCTCGCCGGTCACGCCGCGCTCGACCAGCTCGAAATTGCCACCGGTCGCGGTCGCGACGACCGGCAAGCCGCTCGCCATCGCTTCCAGCACAGTATTGGAAATGCCCTCGCGCTGCGAACCCAGCACGAAGATGTCCATCGCCCGCAGCAGAGCCGCCACGTCGTCGCGGCTGCCCGCGAGCCAGACTGAATTCGGGTCCGCGGACTCGCGCACGGCCGCTTCGACCGCGCCGCGCAACGGACCATCGCCGATGAGCGCCAGGCGCACGTCGTGCCCTGCCGCCCTCATGGGTCCGCGAATCGCGAGGAAGGCGCGCACCACGTTCAGCGGATCCTTGATCTCCGTCAGCCGCGTCACCGAGCCGATGACGATCGAGGCCGGCGTGAAATCCGCCGGCAACAGCTGACGATCCGCATCGGACGCGCGCGGCCGGAAGTGCTGCGTGTCGACGCCGTTGCAGATCTGCATGACCTTGCGCGCCGGGATGCCGACGCGCTCGATCAGCCATTTCTTCAGATCGTCGGACACCGTCACGAACGTGTGCGTCAATGGATTGAAGAGGCGGCGGATCAGGTGAAACTTGCGATTGGTGCCGTCCGGATCGTGCGTGTCCCAGCCGTGCTCGCCGTGGATGCGGCAGGGAACGCCCGCGAGCCAGGCGAACAGCTGACAGTCGAGCGTGCCGACGTTGCGAGTGTGCACGACCGTGGGCTTGATCTCGCGCAACAAGCTCCACAAGCGCTTGTACGCTCCCAGATCGCGGCCGGGCTTCTTGTTGAGCGCATAGACGCGCACATCGGCGCGACGGATGCGCGTGCTGAACGCCGAGGCTTCCGTCAGCGCGATGATCGCGTGATCGAACTCGCCTGCCGGCAGACCGTTCACGACATTGACGATGCCGTTCTCGAGACCGCCGTAGTCGAAGCGGAACAGCACGTGCGCGATCAGCGGCCGCGCTCGCGCACCCGTAGCCAGGCCTTCCTTTTGCTCGACACTGATCATGATCAGGCCGCCGCCATGAGCTCGGACAGCTCGCCGCCGACGTCGTGCGCATCGCGCCCGTCGATGAACAGCCGCGACCACAGCTCCAGATTCATGAGCACGAGCAGCAGATCGGTGTAATCGTCGCGGTGCGCATCGTGCGCCTCGACGATGTTCTGCACGACCGGCCACGCGAGCAGTCCGCGCGCCTCGACTGCGCTCTTGCTCAACAGGGCGCGGCGCAGCGGCACCAGCTCACTCTTTAGCCACGAGCCCATCGGCGCGCCGAAGCCGCGCTTGCTGCGATAGAGGATCTCGGGCGGCAGCACGCCGTGCAGCGACTGCTTCAGCAGATGTTTCATGTCGCCGCCGCGCATCTTGATCTCGGTCGGAATCTGCGCCGCCAGCTCAACCAGCTTGTGATCCAGGAACGGCACGCGACACTCGATCGACGTGGCCATCGTCACCTTGTCGGTGAGCAGCAAAAGGTCTTCCGGCAACTGCGTCTGCGCGTCGATGCGCATGAGGCGCAGCAGCGCGTCGTCTGCGTTCTCTTCGGCGGCGATGCGATCGAAGCCGTCGGTCGCGCCCGCACCCTTCACCAGGAGCGAGGCGAGCTGACGCCGCGAGCAGATCTCGATGAACTCGCGATACTGCTCCGCCCAGGGCAGCGCGCTGGCGCGGATGAATTTCTTGCCGTAGCGCGCGAGGTCCAGCAGCCGACTGCTGCGGCCGCTCGGCAGCAGCTCGGCTAGGGGCTGCAGCACGCGCTGTCTGAGCCAGCGTGGCAGGCGCTCGTAACGCTGCTGATAGTGATGGCCGAGATAGCGGCGGTAGCCCGCGAACAATTCGTCGCCGCCGACGCCCGACAGGATCACCTTGACGCTCTTCGCGGCGAGCTCGGCGACCAGATACGTCGTCACGATCGCGCTGTCGCTGATCGGCTCCTCCACGTGCCACAACAGCTTCGGCAGCAGCGTGGCGACCTCCGGCTCGACCAGAATCTCGCGATGATTGGTTTTGTAGCGTTTCGCGACCACGCTCGCGAACGACAGCTCGTTGTAGTAGCTCGCCGTGCTGCTGCCGCCGTAGCCGATCGAGTAAGTGTTGACCGGCAGCTTGCTGTGCTCGGACATGAGCGCGACGACGGCGCTCGAATCGATGCCGCCGGAGAGGAACGCGCCGATCGGCACGTCGGCGACCATGTGATCGCCCACCGCGCGCTGCAGCTCGACGCGCACCTGCTCGGCCCAGTCGCTCTCGCTGACGCCGCGGCGCACGTGCCCAGGAATCTGCCAGTAGCTCTCGACACGCCAGCCGCTGCGCTCCCAGATCAGCATCGAAGCCGGCGGCAGCTTGTTCACGCCCCGGAAGATCGTCTGCGGCGCGACCGCGTAGCCGAGTGCGAGATAGTCGCGGACGGCGTCGACATCGATCTGCGCCGCCTCCCGCCGCAGCGCGAGCAGCGACTTCACTTCGGATGCGAACTCGATCGTGGTGCGGTCGGCGCGATAGTAGAGCGGTTTCTGGCCGAGGCGATCGCGCGCCAGGATCAGCCGCTTGCGCGGCGCATCCCACAACGCGATCGCGAACATGCCGCCGATGTGCTCGACGAACCGCTCGCCGTACTCTTCGTACAGGTGCAGGATGACTTCGACGTCGCTGCCGGTGCGGAAGCGGTGGCCGCGCGCCAGCAGCCCGCTGCGCAGCTCGCGGAAGTTGTAGATCTCGCCGTTGCAGACGACCCAGAGCGTCTCGTCCTCGTTGGCGATCGGCTGGTGGCCGCCGGAGAGATCGATGATCGACAGGCGGCGCATGCCGAGCACAACGTTATCGCCGCTGTAGAAGCCCTCGTCGTCCGGCCCACGATGGTGGATCGCGGCGGCCATGCGGCGCACGTCTTCGACGCCGGCGCTGGCCGGCCCCGCTGCACGCGCAATGCCTACGATCCCGCACATGTCAGTATCCGCCTGCCTTCTGCAACACTCTGAATTTGCTAGGTTCGCATACTGTCACGGATTCCTGCGTGAGCCGCGTCACGGCAGGTTCCTCACCAGCATCGGCCCCAGGCGATTGGCGATCGCCAGGGGAAGCCGCTGCCAGCCAGCCACGGCCAGACGGTATTTCGGGTTCGACGGATTGAGCATGGGCGGCGCTCCGCCGCTGCGCATCCAGTAATGCCAGTGCAGCTGCTGCGGCTGTGCGCCCCATTGCTGCTTGAAGCGAAACGTACCGCTGTCGACTGTAGAACGGCCGAAGTCGAAGGTCGCGTACCGCTGCTGGCAGGCGTACTCCAGGATGCTCCAGTACAGCAGCATGTTGACGCCCACGGAGTTGGCCTCGCGCAGCGCGGAGGCCCAGGGAATCTCCAGGCGGCCGCGGTAGCCGAGGGTGAAGCCGGCCGCGACCGGCGCGCCCTTCAACCGCACGACGAACAGGCGCGACTGGCTCGCGAACTGTGCGAGGATCGCGGCGAAGAACTTCTCCGGGTACACCGGCGTGCCGAGATCGCGCATGTTGCGCGCGAACACTGCGTAGAACTCCGGCAGCAACTCTTTCCCACCGGACACGCAGGTGGCACCTTCGCGCGTCGGACGCTTGATCTGCGAGCGCAGCTTCGCGCCGAGGCGCTTGCTCAGCTCTTCAGCCGTCGCCGGCAGCCCGAGATACATCGCGACCTTGTCGGTGCGCATCGGCCAGTCGGGGCGCACGTTGGCGACGTGACGCAGCTCGACGTGCGATACGCCGAGCGCCCGCGCGCTCGTCGACGCTTCGCTCAGCAGCGCGGCAGCAACTTCAGCCGATTCCGCGAGCGCGCCGCCGTAGTTGAAATACGGCATGGAGACCATGAAGTCGCCGAACAGCACACTGCGCAGACGCACGAGCGGCAGCACGCCGCAGATGCGACCGCCGGCGGCGCGCGCGGCGAGATACAGCGACTCGTGCCCGAACACTTCGCCGATCAGCCGGCGCCACGCATGGAGGTGATAGATGGAAGCGCCGTCCGCGGTCTCGACGAAGGCATCCCACTCGCGGCCCGCGTCGTCGCCGACGCGCTCGACGTTCAAGCAATCCCCCACGCTTCGCGGAGCGCGACCTTGCCGTCGCTCTGACGCGCCATGAAAACCTCGTCCATGCGGCCCCAGCGAAACTCCTTCAGGAGCTGCGACAGGCGCGACTCGGTGCGATGCAGGTTCGTGTAGTGGCGGAAACGCGATTTCAGCGGCGCCTCGATGCGCGGCTGGCCCGGATCGATCTCCCAGGGATGCATGTAGAAAACCGCCGGCAGGCCTTCGGCATTCACGCGCCGCAGACCCCAGCGGAACAGGCCATACGGCAACAGCCGGAAGTAACCGCCGCCGGCGCATGGCAAGCGCTGCCCGGCCACCTGCACGGTCGTCAGCGGAATCTCCAGCAGCTTGCCGTTCGCAACCGGATGCGGCCGGCGCGGCGCGTTCGGCATGCCATACAGGTCGTGGTGGATCGGAAAGATGCTCGAGTCGTAGTCGAAGCCGAGCTCGACCAGGATGTCTAGCGCCCACAGCGATTTGCCGGTGATCGAATAGCTCGCCGCGCGATAGCCGCGGACCGGCGCGCCGGTCAGATCCTCGAGCAGCGACTTGGAGCGTTGCGTCTCGCTGCGAAACAGCTCCGGCGTCTGCTTGTAGACCAGCTCGTGCGTGAGCCCGTGGCACGCGACCTCGTGGCCGCGCCGGTGGAGCGAACGGATCAAATCCGGGTAGCGCTCCGCGACCCAGCCGAGCACGAAGAACGTCATGCGCACCTGGTGCTCGTCGAACAGATCGAGCAGCCGGTTGGTGTTGCGCTCGACGCGCGACTCCAGCTTCGGCCAGCTGGAGCGATCCAGCACGCCCGCGAACGCCGAGACGTGGAAGTAATCTTCCACGTCGATGGTCATGGCGTTGACGATGGCTGAAGACGGTGCACTCATCGATTCAGGGCTCAATAGCCTTCGCGATTGGTCGAGTAGCTGATGCCGAGGTAGGCGCGATTCTCCGTATAGTCGCGCGCGTTGTTGTCGCTCGAGCCGACGAAGTGATCCAGGCGCGCGACCAGCGCCAGGCGCCGGCCGAGCTGCCAGCGCGCGCCGAGCCCGCCGCCCCACTCGTCGAAAGCGAAGCCGGTCTCGGTGAACTTCTCATCCAGA
>Ga0111538_10008931_pt1 | contig 13413 bp, 12 predicted proteins | sample SoiMethybrSBSTD1_FD_79669 | JGI IMG/M metagenome (GOLD analysis project Ga0111538, IMG submission 79669) | Bulk soil microbial communities from a Populus tree surrounding site in Tennessee, USA - Soil MetaG P. TD hybrid SBSTD1 (version 2)... | ecosystem: Environmental > Terrestrial > Soil >...
GCCATTCGGCTTCGAATCGCAAAAACTGATCTCGTTTGCAGAGAATATCTTTTCCCTGAATCCTTGATCCTTATTTATCTTCTCGGTTACGCGATCAACCTCGATCATATCGATTCCTATGCCTACGATCATTTTACCTTGTTTCTGCAGTACTGAAGGTTCTTTTCCATGTATTGACTCTCCTGTTCGGTAGCAACTACTTTCGTAAGCCCAAGTTCATACAGCTTCGCGGCCTTTTCCCATTCTTTATTTTCCTTACAATAATCCCCGGCAAGCATGTATGCATGGTAAGAGTTCGGATTCCACTTCACAATGCTGTCCGGCATCAAATCGTCCTTGGGATTGAAAGGAAACCTGAACTTACTAAATTTAACGTAGTCACTGAAGGCCGGATCGAGAAGAAACGAATCTGCAGGGATCTCCAATCCTTTTTCGTAGATCTCCTCATTATATTTTGGTTTATAGCTGAATACTTTGTTCAAATCGTAACAGACGAATTTACCTAGCTGCCAAGGGCCAGTTGAAATCCATGCCAGCCCTTTCTCGGGCTGAAATACAATTGAATGATGCGCCACTAGCTGATTAATTGCCCGTTCATTACCAAGGCCGATGTCCTTATCCCCAATACCGAGCTGGTTACGCAACAAGGTCACTGTTTTAGACACTGAGTTTTTGCCCTGACGTTGTAATAACTCATCGACCCTATCGTATCGAGGCTTGGACGCGCTTGTCCGTACGTGTTCACGATTCAGTTCCGTGTTGCCTAATGTATCGCCAAGAAAGTGATTAGTGCTAATAATGTAATCTCCACCCGATTCGTAACTATCGATAGCATCGGGTGTTTTTTCAATAAGCGATGCCTTTCCGTCCCTGGCTGATCCTATTAGAAATGATTCAGACACAAACATCTTTCTTTTCTTAGCAATAGCATAAGCTTCTCCGATGGTTGATGCATACTGAAGGATCTCGCGGGCAACCAGCGATACTGGAGTAGCCGAGGCAGGAGGTATGTCCGATTTTGCTGCATTAATGGTGACCGTCAGTCCCTGGTCGTTCATTCCCGATAAGACGCCCGTCATACCGCCAAAAGTCACCATCATAAACTTATGTCCCTGGGCTGGATTGTAGAAGGCGATTATCTTATCACGCGCAAAATCATCCCCGACATAAAAGTCAAAATTTCGTCCAACGATCAATGTACTATCTTCAGACATGCCATCCCAGGTGGCAAATGACGAACAACCCACCAACGACATATTTTGTAACGCATGCCCTATATCATGGGCTGCATGATAATTTAGAATGCGCTGATACGGCTTCGCTATGTCGTTAAATTCCGTTGACGCCGCCTCAGATACACCCAGGATCTCCTGCTTGTACTCCTCTGTGACATTATCAGGTAGGTCACGATTGAACCAACCCACAAAGACCTTCAGCATCTCGAGATAGAAGTTATTTGGAACAAGCCTGTGGATCTGCTCCGTAAACACTTGTTCCTGGTAGTGCACGAGTTCCTGCGTAAGCATGCCGTTTGCCACTCCCCGTTCATATGGTTCACCTTCGATATAAAGCTCATAAAGGCCACTTTCGCTTTTCCGAAACCAGTTATTACCAAGCATGAATAGTCCTGCATCAGGCTGGACGACTTTATTAGTAACTGCTGAGGCTGGTGTTGCGACCGGTTGTTCGACTTCTGAAACAAACCGCACATATATCAGCAGAAGGATACATAACATTAGGGCGATGCCGATAATCCAGGCGAATATCTTTATAGCTTTCCTAAGCATTTCTGATCTTGTCTACGAGATATTCCATTCCTAAGACCTGCGCACACGTTACGACGGCGCTTATTGTGACGCCAAGAACCCCGTGCATGTTAATGTTCTGCCCGGTTAACAATAAGTTGGGGATTTTTGTGCGGGGAGAAATGAATGTTTTCAGCGGCTCGCGATAATCCTTTGCATAACCATATAACGATCCATCATCTGTTCCTATATAATCCCTGGCAGTCAGCGGAGTCGCAGTGGTGTATGATTTAATGGCATTCTTAAACCCTGGAAACCTTTTTTCAACCCGGTCGAAGAGTTGTTCCGCCTTTCGCTTTTTGAATGCTTCGTAATCTTCTCCCCTCTCGTTCTCATTCGACACCGTGTTGAATGTATCTTTCCATCGAATAACTTCATCCATCTTCATATAACTCATCACCGTAATACCATCCGCGTATTCACTGGACTTGGATGACGCCACAAAGAAAAGGGCATAACCTTGAGGCCAGTTGTCGTCCGTATAATTGATCGTGCACCACGGATCCTCCTGCTCAAAACAATATATGTTGCTGTTGAGATACTTAAACGCATTCTTTTTCATTACCACGTTAGCATAGAACATGGAAGTAGTATTGTCAAGATTTTTTAGTCGCGACCGGTAGGCATTCTTGAGCATGTGGCTCTCGGTTATTTCGACCGTTTTGGAAGGATTTACATTCGAAATAAAAAGATCCGCATAATAACGTTGGCCTTTGTCGTCTTCAGCATGAATAATTTTGCCACCCTCTTCCTTCAGCTTAACAATATTTACATGCGTTATCACTTTTCCACCATTCTTAGTGATCTCTTTCGCAAGATACCTCGCGATCTGTGATCCTCCGTCCACGAACTTCCAGGAGCTCTCGATGTAGTGGTTGACAATCAATGCATGCACAAAAAGCGGTGTCTTATTTGAGTTGCCCGCATAGAGGATATTAGTCCCGGCCAACACGCACTGCAGCTTTTTATTGCTTGTCAATGTTTCGATATAGGCTTGAACATCGGTGTTGTACGCACTTTCGCTCTGCGAATATGTTCCCGCGTGCAAATTGTATAAAGGGAACTGTAGGCAAATTTCCCTGATCTTGTCGCAATACGCGCGGATCGCCGCCTCTTCATCGGGAAAATATGAAAGCATGATTCGGATGAAGTTATCATACCCTTGTCCGTATCTATAAATCACCGGGTCATCATTAAAGATCAGCCCATCGACAAAATCTTCGTCCATCTTGCGGATCTTGATCTTATCCATGATCCCGAGATATTTGAAAAGTTGGTAGAGGTTCTGCCCTTTATCGAGACCACCCACGTAATGCACGCCAGTATCAAAGATGACTTTTTCACGAACGAAGATTTGAAGCATTCCTCCGATCTGCTTGTTCTTTTCCAGCACACAGACCTTGTATCCCTCTTTCGCGAGAATTGTTGCGGATGCAAGTCCCCCCAAGCCACTCCCTACAATAATTGCATCATACTGTTGCATCTACTTCTGAAAATTAGGTGCCGAGTCCTGATTGTACAGTCTGCGACGTCAGTGCGGCAGTTTTTTGGATTACAAAAATAACATTCGAAGTAAATTTTGCATCATCGATCGTACTCACGGTAAGTCCATTAGATTTTGCCAGATTCTTGATTCTTTCACCTGAAACAAAATTCAAAGAATTCACTGATTTGTTAAACCCGAGCAATGTTACAGAAAAGAATTCTGTAAGTCGCGTTCCTGCGTGCCGATGGACCAGGTCTGAATTACCCTCCCTGATAATCAACCTACCCCCATAATTAAGAGCTTCAAAACACCTCTTCAACAATCCATCCTGATCCGCCACTGTGAGATAATGGAGGACATCACTGACAACAATTGTATCATAATTATCCAGCGGAAACGTTGTGACATCCGCGCAATAGAATTTAAGTTTCTCTGTTTTCAGATAGCCGTTGTTTGCGGTCTCGATCTTTTCTTCATCGTAATCAACGCCCGTTATGCTTCGTTCATCTGAAAGTAACTGCAGCATATAACACAGAAATCCATAACCGCAACCCAGGTCGAGCACGGTTCCCTTCGATGGAATGAGCTCGTTGAACGGAGCATAATCATTTTCAAGCTTTAGTTTTATGCGGAGGTACCATTCGAGGACCGGACCTTTGTAAAGGTAGTTTGTGATCAACTTTTGAGAAAAATAATGAGGTGTTTCACTCTCCTTTGCCAACGTGCTGAATTCTTCGCGAAAATAGCGACTAATACTCTTGGTTCGTTCGGAATAGGTACCACCAAAACGTTGATCGTCAGGTTCTATTTGAGGTAGAAATTTTAGAGTTACCTGTCCTTTATTAAGGTAAAACGTACCCTTTGGTATACAGTCGTGTGCGCCGTGAATAATTAGCGGAAGTATCCGTTTCTGTAACGCTTCGGCTAAGTAAAATGCACCCTTGTGAAATCTTTTGATCTTGCCATCCTCTGATCTTTTTCCTTCCGGAAAAATAACCACTGAATAACCTTCCAACATTCGGTCCCGTAGCTTGTCGACGCTTTCCTCTGCGCCTTCTGTCACTGGGTAATAGTCTGCGAGTCTAACTACTCCACCCATAACCGGCGAATTCCAAACCCATTTATTGGTAAGCAAGATCAGCTTTGGGTGAAGCATCGTGGTGACGAGGATGTCGAGAAAAGAGGCATGGTTGGAAATCACGACGCCTGCACGATCAAACGTATCTGGATGCATCCCTATGATCTTAATCTTAAGACTAGGGGCGAGATAAATGAGCGACCCCGTAAAAAAACTCAGCAGGATATGGTAGAATTTTTTGAGACCTCTTCTCCCAAAAGGTATCAAACGTATCACGATGCCGACGATTGTCAACACCACTGCTCCGAAAACAAAATAAGAATAAGTGAAAAGAGTTCGTAGCATGCCTGCCCATGTCATAGGCGTGAGACCTTTGCGCGTGCGGTTTGTGATCAGACGTCTGAAAAGGAAAGGTTCCAGCGTCTGCGACATAACAAAAACGCACACGATACCGATGATGGAGATCGAGGCAATCGACCGAAGCGCGGGATGTTTTGCAAAAATCAGCACACCAAGACCGGCAATAGTTGTAGCCGCAGAAAGGAATATTGAAGATCGTATGGAGGGAAGTACCTTTTTGCCATACTGATACTCATTCCGCAGTCCATCCATTATAAAAATACTATAGTCGTCGCCTAGGCCGAATATGAATGTAGACACCATTATATTCACGATGTTGAATTCGATGCCGAATAGAGCCATAAAACCAAGAATCCAGATCCATGTAATGAACATAGGTGCAAACGTAATTACCGTAAGCTCTATGCGGCCAAACGAAATAAAGAGGGCAACGAAGACCAGAATAGCCGTAAACGTGACAATGAAGTTAAAATCCGCGTTTACATATTCGACAAACATATTTGCAAGCATCTGGCGATCGAATGCATACGAAGATGTTACGTGGAGCTTTTCGTATACATCTTTTTTTCGCGACGGATCCACATTTAACAATGATATTACAGATGCCGAATTTTTGTCTTCTATGATAAACTCATCAAAAAAAGCCGCACGTATAGTGTTCATCGAAGTCGTATCGGCTATGGGGTAATTATTATTGATTTGTTGCTCGAAGTTTGAAAGCACCTGTTTCGAAAACTTCAATGCACGCCCTTCGTTAACGACGGCGCCCAGCACCCTCGCCTTCCGCTCAGGAGTCCAGAACGAATTCCAGTGCTCGATTCTTTTCTGCTGCAGTGAATCTGAGATCAAAAAAGTGGAGACCGCTGAATACTTTTGTACCCGACCCTCCTTTTTCATCGACTGCAATAGGGGGATTGTTTTTTCAGTTTGTCGTAGTGCAGCCTGAAGGTCGTCTCCGCTCGATACCAGGTAGATCGTGCTAAGTGAAGATCTATTAATGGATTCCAGTTGCTTTTGTGCTGCTGAAGTTTCGACGCTCATGAAATTCAACCTACCCATGTCGCTATTAAAGCTTACCTGGCGGGCGAAATAAAAAAATATGGGGGTAGCCAATAGTATTATCCATACGAGACGGGTATTGTCCAACACCGATGACAAAGACAATCGCTCAAGGGTGCTTTGTTTTTCGTGATCAGTGAGGAACAAATTTTCCGGAATAAAGTGTGGAAGAAAAATCAGGGCGCATAAAGCGGCGCCAATCAAACTAAACCCGGCAAAAAGGCCCACATCACGAAGCACTGCCGCATTAGCGAACTGAAGACAGAAGAAAGCAAGTACCGTAGTAGTGCTTCCGATAGTCAATGGCCAGACGAGGTCTTTAATGACGGCCTTAATGTCTGAAGTGTGCTTCAGGTGAGCGAGAAAATGCAGCGAATAGTTTACGGCTATTCCAAGTATCACCGAACCTGCGGCTACAGCGAGAATAGAAACAGAACCTTTAAGGAGATATATAAAACAAAATGAAAAGAGGCCGCCAAATACAACAGGTATCAGGATCAGAAACGGTACCCTTTTTTTCTTGAAGAACCCGATCAGAAATATCATTAACAATACAACCATAAGGCTAATCGTCAGAATCGAATCACTACGTAGCTGCTTGGCGTTTCCAACCGCTACGGCTGACGCTCCGAAGAAAGTTGCCGAAGCAAAGGAATGATCGTTCGATACTTTTTTGATAGTGGCTTCGAGTCCGTCAATAAAGGGTGTATTCTTACCGGTTTCTGCTGCTGCGAATCGTGGTTCAATAAAAAAAAGCAAATGACGGTGATCCTTTGTAACGATATACCCATCGTATAGCTCAAAGTTGTCATCGTATTGTAACTGTCGGAGCTTGCTCAAAGCAAGGAATGAAAAGCCGAGCGGATCTTGCGCGATGATCCGTTTTACCGCGACACCAGCTGGAGAAATCAGCTGCCTGTAGTTTGCCTCCAACACACCCGGTATGTTTTTCGGGTTTACCAGCGAATCAAGTTTGTCGTAATCGCTTTCGTCTAGAAAAACCGGAAGGTGCTGATGAACTGTATTAATTAATTCCAGGATTTTTTCATCATCGACGCGGCCGCTGATCTTGTTGATGTACGGCGAAAGGTTTCGTTCAAAGTGATCGATGAGGGAATCTGCAAGAGCGATCAGGCTATCTGGCTGCGCAGCGTCGGCGCTATCTTTGATGGACACCATGATCACTAAACGTTCAACAAACCTCGAGTTTCTGAATACGTAGTCGAGTTTTTCGACTCGTTCGTCATCGGGAAAGAACTTGGTGATGTCTTCTTCGATCTTTATTTGAAAAGCTCCAAGGCCGATTGCGAATGTGACAATGAAAAAGAAGGCCCAGAAGACTCGCTTCCTATGCTGAAAAAAATCGTATAGGTTGAGGAAGATCCGCGACATGCATCAGGGTTTTGATCTTTTAAAGACTTTCAGTGCCATGTAGGTCAATCCTCCAAAAATAACACCTGCAGCAATGGCAAGAGAGATCGCACCCAAAACATATTGAAGGAGATTGCTTTTTACGCTATCCAGCGTGATTTCTGTGCTAAATGTGATTTGTTCAGCTTGATCACCTCTCCAAAATGCACCCATCTGATAGCTCAAAAAAAGTATCAGTGGGATCATCGGCGGAATACTGATGTTCGCAGCAATAATGACCAGTGCTTTGTTAAGTCGAAAGAGAAAAGAAAAGGCAATTGCCGCGGCCAGTTGAAACCCCCAAATTGGCACTATACCCATGAAGACTCCAAATCCAACGGATAATGCTTTTACCGCGTCGGACTCATCTGGGTTGAAGAGATGTTCGTAAAAAAGGTCCCTGAAGTTTTTTTTTTAAGGCTCCGGAATAGATCCCGGGGTTTGATGTACAAGAGTGCGATCGTTACAAGTACTGTATTTAGAACACTGATGCGTGAAAAGTCTTTAAAGGGACGAAAGTGCGATACCCTCTTTCCTTTTTCTGGATAAAAAACTTGTACCGGTACATGGGCAATCTCAAGTCCATTCCACGCCGCACGAACCAGCACTTCGATCTCAAATTCAAATTTCCGAGTAATGAAATTAATCGAGCTTAATTGCCTCACCGGATATAATCGATAACCGCTTTGTGTATCCTGCATCTTTAATCCTGTCTCGACCCAAAACCAAAAATTTGAGAACTTATTACCAAAGCTACTCTTACCAGGGACAGAGGATTGCCCCATGTTTCTGGCTCCTATAATTACTGCCGACGGATGCGCTGCAAGAGCCCACAAAAATTTTGGGATGTCGTCAGCAAAGTGCTGTCCGTCTGAATCAATGCTTATTGCGTAATCATAACCTTTTTGAACTGCGCGCACAAAACCCTGTCGCAATGCATATCCCTTGCCTTTGTTTCGTTCATAGGATATAAGCTCGATGCCGGGAAACTTACGGAGAATAGCTGCGGTGGAGTCTGTAGATCCATCGTTCACTACGATCACATGATCGGTATAAGAAAGAACATCGCGCAAAACTTTCTCAAGTGTTTGTTCATTGTTGTATGTCGGGACCAGTACGCATACTTTCTTTTCAACAAATAAAGGGCGGAAAGATGCAGGTTCCATCAGGAATTCTTCAGCGCAGCTTTTAATTTAAAGAATGTAACCGTACCCGCAAACAGCGAAGCGTTGACATTGACCGCACCGTTATCATCCGTATACGTTATCGAAACATCAACCTCATGATTTTGATCGGGGTTGATAACAGCAAGGAACTTCATATTCTCGGCGCCAGCGATCGACAATGATCTTTCGGTAGTTACCTCCATGATTTCGCGGATGATTTGCATCATGCATACACCAGGCACTATTGGTAAACCTGGAAAATGACCGTCGAAGATCTTATGTGCTCTGTTAATAGATATTCTTGCCCGCACTGTGCCACCGGATGCATCGTGACTAATAATTGTATAAAAATCGTTTAACAGGATCATTCCTTCTCAATACGGGTCAATTTTATCTTCATACTGAAAGTATGGTGGTCAATCTCAATAATAGCCGGTGTGGGATAACCTGAGCCTGGCGTGCGCACTGTGACCAAACGTTTACCTCTATCTCCCCATTCCAACCTTTGTAAAGAAGCACAATCTTTATTGGTAATGAAATAGGCCGTTCCATATTTTTCTTTGAAGCCGAAATAAAAGTCATCACCGGCTGAATATCGTTCAGCCGGACTCTGCAAAAAAGGTAAACCAAGTATCAAGGAAAAGTCCTTTTGAAGCGTCCGAATTACAGCTTTCTTATCAAACTGTTTTATTACTGATACTGTGTGAAAATTTCCTTCCTTAGAAAAAGAAAAATCAAAAAAAGTAAGTCCTGCTTCACTTGTAAAAACTACTCTTTTTGAACTATCAGGCATGTTCTTGATGAACAGCAAACCGCTGAGGTGTTTTCCCACAACATCTACACTTGCGTCATACCAAGATGTTTTTATGATTAGGGGAAGAACTTTATCGGGGCAATCTCCGACGTCTTGGATCTTCTGAAGGTGGGAGTATTCGGATGAACATCCCACCAACAGAAACGCGATGATTGATTCAAAAAGCAAACACCGCATCTGAGAATTGAGTGTTTAGTTTCTTATCCTTAAAAAGTATTGCTGTGCTATCACCTGATTTTTCATTCATTTCTATAGAGGCTGCGGTAAAGTCGTTCTTATCTACTTTTAGAACTATCGTCGAAAAGAACTCACGCAGCGACCTTGACGTTGGTACCATTTCCAGTAGATAAGTTCTTTCATCTTCGAAAACTTCGACATTAAAATCCTTACTATCCAACACCGTTCCCTGCACACAATCAATCATGATCTGGTTAATCTGTTGAAACAGTTTATTTGACCTTACATTGATACGGTTTTCTTTCTGATCGTCCCGTAACAACAATTTGTCCCCGTTCATTATCATGGTGTAAGTATACGGCTTGGTGTATTCTATCCTCACCTTGTTGCTTCGCTTGAACCAGAATTTTCCCGTTGAACTTATTTTTTCTGTGAGAGCAGTAAGTACTTTTTCCTGTGTGAATGAACTCTCGATCGAGCTGACTTTAGCTGACTGAGTCGCGAATTGTTTTTTAAAGGTCGGCAGATCAGAAACCGGGCGAAAGCCTTTTGGCTGTGCCTTACCTGTCACGCAAAATAGCGTAGCCACAAAAATGATGGCCCATAAACTTCTTGATTTATTCAAGCTCGTCGATTTATCGCACATATGCATTTTCATTCAACAGCTGGTCTACACGAACAATTTTCAATCCAACTTTTTTTATATGATTCAGCAGGTCGGGCAAAATTTCCAGCGTAGTGTTGCTGTAATCGTGAAGGAGAATAACATCGCCACCTTTTAACGATCGTGTTATTCTTTTCATTAATACGTCAGTATCTTTAATGACAGTATCAAATGATCGCACAGACCAGCCGATCGCTTTGTAACCACCTTTTTTCACTGCCCATGCCACCATAGGATTACTAACACCATAGGGAGGCCGGAATAATGCGGGCTTTACGCCGATCGCTTTTAGAATTGCATTGTCGGTGCTGATCAATTCATCCTGGATCGATGCCCCGCTTTGCAAATCAAATGTAGCGCGGTGCCAATAACTATGATTCCCAATGAGGTGACCAGATTCATAAATTCGTTTCGTCAATTCAGGATTTGCTTCAACGCGATGCCCGATGCAAAAGAACGCAGCACTAACAGCTTGCGACTCCAGTATTTTTAGTATCTGTTCGGTTCTTCCCGCAATTGGCCCATCATCAAACGTCAGGGCAACGCTGTTGGATCCCGCACTACCCTGATACCTTACCGGAAGGAAAAATTGCGCTGACAGCACTGCTGATCCATACGTGAGAGTACCGATGTAAAGCAGGGCTAATATCCAATACCAGAACGAATGTATGTCGTACATGCGATCCACCACTAACAGGATCACCAAAGCAACGCCACACAGAATATTGACAGACCTGAACTTTAGCATGTACGCAATAAGACGAGAGAATGATACTTTTCAAAATATGAGTTGAAAATCAAAATATTCCTCAATGGTCTTTCCGCATTCTTTTCGAAGACAATTTCGGGGATTCTTTCTTCACGGAGTAATCTTGCGGCAAGCCAGGTGGCAAATGCACTTGCGGTGGGATATTCTCCGCACAGGTGCTTGAATACGCCTAGCGACGCCTTTGGAAATAACGCGGTCGCAACTGCTTCAAGGGCTCTATCCCACTTCCCCACTCCTGTTTTTCCCATAAGCACAAGGTCAACATCGGCGTATCCCAGTGAGGTACTTTCAAAAAAATCCTTCACACTTGCCGTTAGTTTTCGCGAGTTATAAAATGTCGAAACTGCCTCCACGCAAATGTTATTGTTGCCACTCTTTTCACCTGATAGAGCAAGGTATACTGCGCCCTCACCATTGATCGTGCCATCGCCTGCCTGTCGCAAGAGATTAAGGCTGGATGAGTTTTCGCGAAAAATTCCAAATCGTTTCTGAAGGGAGTGACTGTGAGTAGTGATCTCATCGACACCTCCCGCAAGAATGTTCTGGTTCGGATTATCTTTCAGCTCAAGTATCGCATCTATCAAAGAATGTTCGAATGAAAACCCGCGCTGCGTATACGTTTGATTGTATCCTTGACATTGCAGCAGCAACGCAATTTGAGATCCGATCGTATTGTGAGTGGATTGAATGAAAGGCGTAGGATTCAATGCGCTTTCACTATTCTCAATCATTTTGCTGAGAAAAATGCCGGTATCTTCAAGACATCCAAAGCTTGTTCCTGTGATTATAGCATCGGGTGTAGTGATTCCAGCTTCACGAAGCGCCATTGTGCCGGCAGCCACTCCCATTTTAATTATCCGGCTCATTCTCCGGAGTTGCCTGACATCGACGAATTGTCCGTAATCAGGTTCAATACAGGTCAATCTGTTTCCTGAATAGTCTGACGGGCTAGCCAGCAAAGGGTCATTACCCCAGGTTTTCTGAGGGGAAATATTGCCCATTCCTTTAATATATACCGGCATCGTCAGTTCTGATTATCTTCACATTCTGGAAAATATTATCGAAGAGCAATTACCACCGAATCCAAATGAATTACTCATAACATGGTTCACTTTGATGTCGGATTCAAATGATAGCTGTGGTTTCATATCGATTTCCGGAATTGGTGTTTCAAACCTGAGGTTTGGAAACACACATTGTTGCTCAAGTGCCATGATTGAGAACACGGCTTCGATCCCGCCACTGGCTCCCAGTGTGTGCCCAGTAAAGGCCTTTGTTGAGCTGAGCCTCGGATAATTATCACCATAAAGACGTTTTACGGCAGTGCCCTCGGACAGATCGTTGTTGAGTGTACCCGTACCGTGGAGGTTGATGTAGTCGATGTTTTCGGGTGAAAGCTCCGCCATAGCTAACGCTTTCTGCATCGCAGCAAATGATCCCCGACCTTCCGGCGAGGATGCTGTCTGGTGATATGCATCATTGGTATTCGCGTATCCACTTACGAAACACGAAGGTTTCAATCGAGTCTCCTCCTTCACTGTATCGGAAACCAACACTACAAAACCCGCACCTTCACCTAGATTAAGACCGTTCCGGCCGGCATCAAAGGGACGACAGGGATTGCGATCCAGGATCATAAGACTATTAAATCCATTCATGGTGAATTTCGAGAGGGCATCGGTTCCTCCGGCAATAACCACATCCAAGATGTTGTGCCGAATAAGACGAGCGCCGAGTGCTATTGCATTCACGGACGATGAGCAAGCAGTGTTTATAGTAGAGATAAATCCATTCACGCCAAGGTCATCTGCGATCAATTCGGTAGAGCTTCCACATTCATGATGTACAACGTTGCGCAGTCTTCCTTTAGAGGGGTTCTTCAGAAAATCAACAAAGAAGTTTTCTGTCTTGTCCATGCCTCCAACGGTTGTGGCGGATATCAGACCGGTTCTCCATTTTGACACGTTGACGCGTGAGGCGGCAACGGCTTCTCTCGCAGCTTGAATTCCAAGCAACGCTGTCCTGGAAAGACTTGAATTTACCGAGAGATTGTCAGCCAGTTGGGTGTTTGGGATCTTAACTTCTCCTACAGGCAAAGTGTTCTCATGGATTGTATCAAACAGAGAGACTTTTCCAATACCTGAGGAATGGTTCTCAAATGACTTTAATGTTTCCGGGATGGAATTACCGATTGCTGAAATGACACCGGTGCCGGCTACATATACTCGGCCTTTCAAGTTAGTTATGCGGTTTGAGTGGTCTTGATGTATTCCGCGATGGTCTTAACAGACCTAAAGATCTGCGGTCCGTCCTGGGGGTTCGCCATTTTTATGTTGTATTGTTGCTGTAATAGCACGATAAGCTCCAGCGCATCAATTGAATCCAGTCCCAGCCCTTCCACGAACAGAGGTTGATCGTCGCCGATATCCTCCGGTTTAAGGTGCTTCAAATTCAACGCCTCGATAATCTGCCTCTTAAGATCCGCCATCAACTGGTCCATAGTTCAAATGATAAAGTTTCTGAAGTTGCTCCGCTGTATGCTCAAGCCCTCCATTGTTCGATTTTTCCAGCAAATATAAGAAAACATCATGTTGCTCCCCCAGTACATCCACCCAGCCGGCAATA
>Ga0111538_10008932_pt1 | contig 13412 bp, 8 predicted proteins | sample SoiMethybrSBSTD1_FD_79669 | JGI IMG/M metagenome (GOLD analysis project Ga0111538, IMG submission 79669) | Bulk soil microbial communities from a Populus tree surrounding site in Tennessee, USA - Soil MetaG P. TD hybrid SBSTD1 (version 2)... | ecosystem: Environmental > Terrestrial > Soil > Tree...
CAGAGACAAAGACCTTGAGAATCTTATTCATATTTTGACTCCAGTCTGCTGTGTTGAACTTCAATCTTCGTATTCGCTCAGAGAGAGAGAGGGCAAGAATTGCTCGACACCGGTGGATCCGTTGGGTCTAAACAGATCGCTTAGTTTTTGATAAGGAATAGTGGCGGACGAGTGAATGTGTTGATCGCCATTTCCAACTCTCCAGGCACTTTGCCAGAGTGATGCGAGCAAGAGTGCTCCCTCGGCCATGCATTCACCGGTTTTTGTGCCAAGGCTCTGCCACATCGTGGTGTAATTCGGTGAATTCCAGTCTTGCTGATTCCAAACTTCCAGGATCGCTTCCGGGGAAAGAATTCCGCGCACTGTACGCATCAATCTAATCGTGCGCTCTGCCGCCATTGCTCCATTCAGAATGTCGCTGTCTCCCAGCCGCGCTCCCAGTGCCAGTCGGGTCTTTTGAAGCACACCGTTTGCCCCTCGATTTTCATTCAACATGAACGTTTCGTATGGGCTGTGAACGCCGTTCTTATTATGCAGACGCGAAGCGTGGAGTGGCTGACACGCATCGCCGACGTAATGAGCAAGAATTCCGGAAGCGCAAACGTACTCATTCACCTTTCCAACCTGGACGTACTGGACCATCAATTCGAAGATTTGCTTAATACGAAAAGGAAGTGACCCTTGAAACTCTGGTGTGGTTCCAATCCCCTGGTAGTAGTCCAGCCAAACGGACGGTTTGATATTGTCCGGATTTTCACAGATCTGGAATAGCGTGAGATCGTGCGCTCCCTTCCTGTCCATATCGGAATAATGTGTTGGCGCATCCTCTGGTCTGCGAATACTCGCAATTGAAGATCTCCATACATCATCTGGTACATCAGCCAGTGGAACGTTATCAAACGGATGTAAATTCGTGATGTGTCCGGAGACTAGTGAGGCATCGTCGAAACCGATGTTCACTCTGTTGTTCCGGAACAAGTCTTTCAGTGTGGTGCTGTTGTCGGAGATGAGATCACAAGCTACTCCGCCGATCGTGAAGTGACCGACTTCGCCCCAATACTCTGGAAGAGCGACGTCCCAACCACGAATGATTTCCACTGACAGCTCGCGACAAATAGTGCTCAAGCTGGTGGCCAAAGCAAAAGGAAAAGAAGAGCTGCCGTCACCGGCGGGCGCTCCAAAGAACCGCTGGCCACCCCACTGCAGAGCGAGCGGGCGCCATGGCCCGGATTCGCCCGCTTCACCAACTTCATCTTCGATCTCTGCCTCGCTCGCCTTCCGTCTTTTGGAAGATCGTGCCTTTTCCGGATTGGCAGCAGCGCTTGCCTCGACGTGATCGTAAAAGAAAATCGAACCCGAATCACCGGCCCGGGTTCGCAGTGGTCCCTTGTTGCGACGTGGTCCAATCAGTAGATCGGCCACATAGTCGTACCCGCCGAGCGCCTGATACCTGAAAAACAACGCCAGGATTTGTCCTTCGATCAGTCCGGACGCGGCGCCATGCGCGCGAACGGGTGCGCCAATGAGAGACAACGAAAGCGTATTCATGTCAATGCTGATCAATTCGCCAACTGGGCCAATGCCATGCACCGCCGCAGACCACTGTCCGATGTTGCTGACGCGAATCAATCCGGCGTCGAGACATGAGTCGACGTACTTGCCGGGTAAAGTCGGATAGATCTTCTCGAAAGGCTGCCGTACGACGTGCTTTTCGTCGGCAATGCCAATCGGATTTAGCTCACCGCCGCAGAATGCTTTGCTAACCGCATTGGCACGACCGGCAACATGAGCGGCCGTGAGCGCATATGTGGTTGTGCCGTCGGTGACCAGACAACCCAGTGTGCCGAAGCGTTCGTGACCCTGAACCTCGGAGTAGACGGGCACTCCGCCGCAATAGCGGCGAGGCTGGTCTGAAATTGAGGGAGTCATTGCTTCCCAGGCAGCGGTTTGCGGCGCGGCTTCGACCACGCATACAGGGATTTGACGGCCGTCAGGAAGGTCAATTGAAGGTGAAATAAAGTTCTCCGGATGCTCGCGAAAGTCGCCTATCTCACGCCACGATCGGACGAATACAAGCACACAGGGCCACGACCATTTCGTTATGACACTGTTGTCTAAGCGGCGTGGTCCAAGGTCGGCCTTGTCACCGTGGTAGACCGCGTGCGGGTCCCGGCTGTTTGGATCATTTTCCCTGATCAGGTATCTGCCAATCGCGGTTGCGATCACGCCTTCCTTGCGAGCTAGATGCACATGAGCAGCCTCTCTCGCTTCCAGCAGATCGATGAGCGATAAAGCATTGAAATCTCGAGCGGGCATTATTGACGGGATTGATGAAGGCGGCACGTAGTTACTCCTGTGGAAATCGTTTGTTGATGGCGGAGAGTGGCAAGATTATGGAACGTTCTCGGTGGATAGGGGCCATGTTCACCTCTGCGGGCGTTCAACTCTAATGATTTCCACCCGGATTTCGTTTCAAAAAGTGGTCGAGACAAGAAAATCGCACCATTCTTAGAACCGATCATTCTATATCCTGGGGAATGATCCAAAAAGACAGGGGCGGCCAAAGACTGCCGCCCCTGTAATAGAGTCCACCTGAGTTTTACTTTGGAGTTGCGTCCAATGAGAGCAGGTAGAGAATTAACGCTTCAAGATCGTCTTTCGACAACTGTGACGTTTTCCCGTGAGTGTCCTTGATCACTCTCACATTGTTGGCTGCGAGAGCGGGATTGATTTGCCCTCCCACGATGAGCAACGCCAGGTTGTCGCTGCCGAGACGGTCGATCAACGGTCGTCCATTCGACCCGTTTACAAACGGACTATCTAAACTCACATAGATCGGTCCCATACCGTCACCGGCGAAACCACCATTACGATCCGCAACTGTGATCGGAACCTCAGTCGGCAGATTGTTTGCGCCACGGCGCTGATCGGTTCTGACAGTGCGAAAGTTGAATCCTCTTTCGCCAGGCAAGAGCAATGGCGAATCAGGCGGTAGCAGCAACTCGCGTAACGTGTGCGCAAACCCGTAGTGAAGCCAGCGCGGCACGCTATCCCAGAGGGCCCGCAGGTGTTTCGTGTTACGACTGCTAAAGTTCTGCGGTGTGCCAACGTCCTGCGGCGGTCCAAAGCGCGTGAAGAAGTAATCATTGCCGGGACGGAAGAATGGCCCATCACCGTCGACTGTCGACTCGCTTATCACTCCCGGCTCGTGAATGTTGTAGTCCTGGAACGTGTCGTTTGGTACTCCGTTGGCAAACGAGTTGCCGTTGTGATGACAGTCGGAGCACCCGGCACCGCCCTGCGCGACTTTCATCGAGAAGATTTGTTTCCCGCGCGCGATCTTTGCTGCTTGTTCCTCGGATGGAAATTGCGCCAGCGGATTGGGGAATAGCCTGCGCTCGTTTTGCGACCACAGAATTTGCAGATAAGCCATGTCAAAGTATCCAACCTTGAAGGCCTTTCCGCTTAGATCAGAGCGGCCAATTGCACGCGAGTTTTCCTCAGTCTTCTGGAGCACGAACTCCTCGCGTGCTTTCATGCGATCTACCTGATTCGCTTGCGGGAACAGCGGTGTTGGCGCTCGTTCACCGAGAAGCACCTCGCCATTGCATGCAGAAGCATAGGCCATGAAGTCGTTGTTCAATCCTTCATACCACTCCGGCCAGTTGTCGGAGATGTCTTTGTTCTGCGGACAAACCTTCACGCCTCCGACAGCATTCGCGGCGACGTTCCACTGACAACCGTCCTGACGGCCGTCCCAGTGACAAAAACCGCATGACTTGTGCCCGTCGTCCGAATACGCGGATGAGAAGAACCAACGCAGGCCTTTTTCTTCGTCAGTCGCAAATAGTCCCTGACCGTTCCCGCCCTTTGACGGATCGGGCGTTGAAGGCGTAACACCAACGGGGACAAATCCCTGTCGCTGCAAATTTCCATTCGCATCAACACCAAGAAACGAGACGTCTTCGGTTTGCAGGTTGGTGACGTAGATCGTGCGCCCATCCGGCGAAGCTTCAACTCCCTGTGGTGTGATTCCGCCGGTGAACTCGATGTCGAGCGGCGTCAGAAGCTGCGATGGATCGCTTGCATTCTGGTTAATGCGAAACACCTGCACTTTTTCTGAGTTGGCCATCGTGACGAACAGCAGATTGCCTTTTACGATCATCTGCTCGGGGCCGCTACCTTTGACGATCTTTTGCGCGTCGACGTGATCGTGCAGATCGACGAATTGGCCGGGTGTGACCAGTTGCGAGATGTCGCGTCCTTCATCGACGTAACGATAGACGAACAAATTGCTCGTCGTATCGAAGATGTTCAGTTCACTGCCGAGATCGTCGAACGTCGTCGCTTTGGTTGCGTCAGACATAACGGGCAAATAGCCGAGTGGCTGACCGTTGTTACGAATGGCGACTCCGTTGGCATCCTTGGTTGGTACTCCATGACCAGTTTCGGGCTCGTTCAGTCGTGTATTGGTTTCCTGTCCGGACACGATTCCCCAGCGTCCCGCGATCTTTACATCTGTTGATAGACCGCCGACAGGCATCACCTTCAAGAGAGTGTTGGCATCGCCGTCGACGTTAATTGCAGCGATAGTGTGGCCCAACGTGTTCGCCACGTAGAGAGTTTTACCGTCTGCGCTCAGATCAAGATCGCGAGGATTTGCTCGATCAAGATCGGTGTTTCCGGTTGGCACCTCACCGATCTGAGTAAAAAACGGCCCGGCATCTACTCGGAATACACGGACAGCATCCTTGAATCTGTCGGTGATATAGAGGCGCGTACCGTTAGCGTTGAAGATTGCTTTTTCGCCGTAGAATCCGGTTTCGAAAGTGCCGAGGACGGAATCGTTCGAGGTGTCGATTACGCTCGCAAAGTTCCCATATTGATTCAACACCACCGCGTATTGCACTGGATAGATGTTGGTGTTTAGCGGTGCAAAGCGAACTCCGATCGGCCGCAGACCGCGATTAACTCCACTCGGTCTGAGATCGATCCACCTCGAAACGCGTTTGCTGGAAGTGTCCACAACTGCGACACGCCAATCCGGATATCCTTCTCTTCCGGGAAGCGTGACATACAATTTGCGGCCATCGGCGGTGAGAGCCATAGCGCGAGGCTGACTACGGAACGGCTGTTTAATGTTGGGCCATTTCTGGCTGCCGCTGTTTACGGCTGGATTATTTGGATCGATACGAGTGCCGGGATCGGGCCGTCCGTCAATATAACTCGCGCCGTACATGATTTTAGTGAAGCGTTGTATACCGCCTCGTTCACCAGCAGGTTCAGCTCCGACGACGTTCTTCACCGGATCGCTGTTTGGACCCGTGATGATCCGTCCGCGGCTGTCAGTCTTGACTGCCGTAATAAAGATTCGCAGTTCTAATGGCGATTCACCCGAGGTGCTCAGAATTCGTGGTTGAAAGTTTGGTGAGAGTATGAGGTTGCTTTGGCTGGCGCTCGCCGGAGCACTGGTTCTAAAAATGAGTCCGGCCGCAATAATGGTGAGAATCAGTGTTAATAGTAATAACCTCCGTCTCTGCATTGTTTCCCTCCCGAGTTGTGTTCTGCTCTGCGCTAAGTCTGAGAAGACATTGCGTAGAGACACAGTCCGGCAGGGGAGTTGAGAAATACATCGTGTAAGCGAGCGACTTACGCTAACAGCAAGCCGGCGACAAATCGGAGTGCGCCGGCACCGAATATCACCCAAAAAGGATTTGGACGAAATCGTATCAGCGTGAAAATCGACAGGATCATTATCGAGATCCCGACCCAGGAATGAATTCCTGCGCGCCCCATGCTTAACGCTGCAGCCACCAGAAGTCCTACCACCGCGGGTGCGACGCCGCGCAAAAACGACTGCACTTGTTCGTTGTCGCGAAATCGACGAAGGGACGATGCAGCAGCAATCGTCATCAAAAAGGCCGGAAGAAAGACGCTGATTGTCGCCACCAGAGCTCCGAGGGTTCCGGCCACGCGGTAGCCAACGAAAGTCGCGGTAATCAGTACCGGACCAGGTGTGATTTGGCCGAGAGCGAAAGCATCCGCGAACTCCTGATGTGTCAACCAGTGATGCGTGTTGACGACTTCAGACTCTATCAGCGGAGCCATCACCAATCCACCACCGAATGTGACACTGCCAATGCGAAGGAAAATCGTGGAGAGAGTTAGTAATAAACCGAGCTTTGCGAGCAATGGCATCCCCAAAGCAAGGACGCTGATTGACCGGAGTGTTGTTGATTCTTCGCGTTCTTCTTCAAGCCCATCCGCGTGTGGTGTTTCCCCATTGAAGCGGCGCGATAGATAACTGCGGAAAACGTTCTGGCGTTGAGTTCGCCGTTTTTTTGCCAATCGTGCGCGAATACGCGTCCGGCGGCGAGCGACAATCGAGCCGAGATTTCGCAACCTGCGTAGTTGCTTTTCAGCGATGGACTCGATGTAGATCCCAATCAGCCCGGCTGCAAACACGACTTCGAGCACAGTGGCATTGAGGATCGCCACGGCCAAAAACGCTACCACTGCAAGCAGCCATTGCCATCGCTCCGTCAGGATGTTCTTTCCCATGCGCCAGGCCGTCACAAGGATCAACGCCACGACAGCGCCATTCAACCCATGGAAGAATCGCTCTGAACCTGCCAGCGTGTGCACGTGCTTGTACATGATCGCGAGCGCAATCATGATCAGCATTGAGGGTAGAATGAAGCCACCCATCGCTGCTGTGGCACCGCGCCATCCACGCAAGCGGACCCCAATGAACGTGACTGAATTGCCGGCACTTGTTCCGGGTAGACTTTGGGCGAGAGCCACAGCTTCGGCAAACTCAGAATCCGTGAGCCAATGACGCTTGCGAACGGTGAGTGTTCTGATTTGCGCCAGGACGGCGATACCGCCGCCAAAGCCGACTAAGCCGATTTTTAAGAAGGATAAAAAGAGGCCACCAAGTGTTGCCGTGCGAGAGATTCGTTCGAGCGTTCTACGAGTAAAACGTACGCGCCGGCGCATCTCCTGCGCCCGCGCTTGAATCCTTTTTCCTCGAGTTACGGACTGATTCACCAAACTATCCACAGATTACACAGATTACTTTATACAGTATCTGTGTTATCCGGGGATAACGAAGTTTTGCGATTTAGCACTTCTCTGACTTTTTTCGTGAGTCCAACCCAGGTGAAAGGCTTTTGAATGAATTTGACGTTTGCATCGAGCACCCCGTGCTGAACAATCGCTTCATCGGTGTAGCCCGACATGAACAGAACGCGGGTCGTCGGTCGTAACTCCAACAAGCGATCCGCGACTTCTTTGCCGCTGACTTCGGGCATCACCACGTCCGTGAGTAACAGATCGATCGGGCCCGCATGCGTTGCGCAAAGTCGAATTGCTTCGTCGCCACTCCTGACATCGAGAACGTTGTAACCGGCCTGCATCAGGATCTTTCGTGTCAATCCACGCACAACGTCTTCGTCTTCCACGAGCAGAATCGTCTCTGTTCCTCTTGGTGCATTCGACTCTTGTGCCTGCTTCGCAATGTTGTTTGCGGTAGCGTCGTCGATCCGCGGGAGGTAGACCTTGAACACGGTTCCAAACCCCGGCTCGCTGTAGACCCAAATGTTACCGCCGCTCTGTTTCACAATGCCGTAGACCGTGGATAGCCCAAGGCCGGTTCCTTTACCGACTTCTTTAGTTGTGAAGAAGGGTTCGAAGATTCTCGCCTGCGTCTCCTGGTCCATGCCGTTTCCGGTATCGCTTACCGCCAGCATGACATACTCTCCCGGGATTACGGCGACGTGCTTCGCAGCAGTCTGAGCGTCAAGCGAGATGTTTGCCGTTTCAATGGTCACTCGACCTCCGCGCGGCATCGCGTCACGAGCATTGACGACGAGGTTCACGATGATCTGTTCCACCTGACACGGATCAGCTTTGACACTGCCGAGGTCGGTTTCGAGTCGTGTAGCAAGCTTGATGTTTTCACCAATCAGCCGTGTCAACATCTTCTGCATGTCCTTCACCACCTCGTTCAGATCGAGCACTTTTGGCTCAAGGATCTGCTTGCGGCTGAAGGCAAGTAGTTGGCGCACTAAAGAGGCCGCCCGTTCGGCGGCCTTCTTGGTCTCTTCGAGATTTCGGCGAATGGGATTTTCCAGTCCCACTCGTCTGAGCGACAAATCCGTGTAGCCCATGATGGCGGTCAACATGTTGTTGAAGTCGTGCGCCACACCGCCGGCAAGTTGTCCGATGGCTTCGAGTTTCTGCGACTGTTGAAGCTGCAATTGACTGGCGCGGAGCGCCTCTTCGGCCCGTTTACGTTCGGTAATATCTCTAGCGCTGCCTTGTACTGCCACCGGCACTCCATTCTCGTAAATCAAGCGGCTGCTCACTTCGATCGGAACGCGGCTCCCATCTTTGCGGATGGCTTCGCATTCGTAAATTGTCAGGGAATGGTCCGCGAGTTTTTCCTTCAAACGTGTGTGAATCTGATCGAGATAATGGCGGGGAACAACATCCGAAATTCTCATCTGCAGTATTTCGTCACGCGAATAACCGATTAACTCTTCGCCGGCCTTGTTGACCATTATGTAATGGCCCGTCAGATCGTGGACGTAGATGGCGTCCTTCGCATTTTCAAAATAGTCGCGATATCGTTCTTCGCTCTGACTCAAACTTGCTTGCTCCAGCGAATCATTCGCGAAGTAAAGATCGCCATCGTGAGCTGGTTCTTCGGCGATCTCGATGTCCAGTTGTGAAGTGTTCATGACTGAGTTCTCAATGTGGCATATATGAAGAGAGCGCGGCGTCCACCCCTTTTCAAAATGGACGACCACGCCCCCGACCGCGCACGCAGCCCAACGACGGAGTCTGCCTCCCACGTGCGCTAGCGTTGATCGGTGTCCCACGCGCGTAATCCGATCAACGATCGAATAGAACACTATAAGTGAGGGTAGATTTGCCCGGTATCGGACGGAGCCTTAATGATTTGTAAGTCTTTGCCCTACAGAGATGACTTATAGAGTCTATAAGTTTTTGGCCGCCTATTCGACCAGGCCGTTGCGGATGGCGTAGTGGGTTAGTTCTGCGTTGGTCCTCATCTCCATCTTGTCGAGGATGCGACGTCGATAAGTGCTGATGGTTTTATTGCTGAGTGATAACTTCGAAGCGATCTCAGTGACAGTCTGGCCGGAGGCGATCGAACGCAACACTTCGAATTCACGATTCGAGAGACTTTCATGCGGCACTGTGCCCGGCTGATTTAGTTGAAGAACGATCTTCTCGGCCAGCGATGGGCCAACGTATTGGCCGCCTTTGATGATCTTCAGGATCGCGCGACGTAATTCTTCTCCGGAACTCGCCTTGTTGATGTAACCCGAAGCCCCTGCTTTGAAAGCCCGCACCGCATATTGCTCTTCGGCGTGCATGCTGAGAATCAAGACAGGCATCCGGGGACGAAGTTGCTTCAGCTCCTCCAGCACTTCCAATCCGCTCCGGCCGCCGAGAGAAATGTCGAGTACGGCAATGTCCCAGTGCTGTTTGCGAACCAGCGCTATTGCTTCTGGTCCTGAACGAGCTTCTCCAAACGTCGCACTCTCCTCAGTGAACATATCCTTGATGCCACGGCGAACAACTTCGTGATCATCAACTGTCAGGATCTTTAGCATATCTTTTAATACTCTCTGCACGGAGCTAAGCGCCGATTGGGACTCGCACGAGGACGGTAGTGCCCCCACCTTCTTTTCCTGTGATGTGCACTTCACCGCCAACCAGTAGCGCCCGCTCTTTCATTCCGAGCAAGCCGAGTGATGCGGTGTTACTTCTTTGACCCTCAGTAATTCCCCGGCCATCGTCCCTAACTTCCAATTCGAAACAATTCTTGTCGCGCCCCAGCTTGACGTAAACATTAGCCGCACCGGCGTGGCGCAGAACGTTTGTCAGTATTTCCTGCAGGATGCGAAACACTGCGGTCGCTCTTTCTCGACTCAGTTCGATGTCGCTTGCGTTGTTGGTCCAGTGACACTTGAGTCCGGACCGTACCTGAAACTGCTCGATCTGCCATTCAATTGCGGCCACCAGACCCAGATCGTCGAGCACGCCCGGTCGAAGCTCCGAAGCGATTCGTCGCACCGTGTTTATAGTCGTCTCGATCAGTCCCGTCATAGTGCTGATCCGGTTGTGAATCTCGAAAAGGTGTGAACCGTCGCTATGGCTGTTCAGTGTGTTATCGATTTTTTCGAGATCCCACTTTAGCCCGGTGAGGATGCCGCCGAGTTCATCGTGTATCTCACGCGCGATGCGTGTTCCTTCTTCTTCACGCGCCGAATGAAGTCTGGCAGAGAGGGCCCGCAGCGCATCTTCGGCCAGCTTTTGCTCTGTAATGTCGTTTGCGACCCAGAGATAGCAGGGTTCGCCGTCGAGCTCGCACATCACCGCCGAAGTATTTGCGATCACTTCGCGCCCATCTTTCGATGTAAAGCGAACTTCCACATTCACAGCCGGTTTGGGGTTCTTCAACAGGTAGCGGACTCTTTCGGCCACGCCAGGGCCCATCGATGATTCGAACTTGAAGATCGATTCGTTGATAACCTCGGCACGTGAGAAGCCGGTGCCTTGTGTCCATGAGTTGTTGACTTCCAGGACCACGCCATCCCTGATACGGAGGATGCCCATTCGAAATGGACTGAGGTGAAAGATTTTGGCAAACCGCTCTTCTGACGCGCGTAAAGCTTCCTCGGCTCGCTTTCGCGCCGTTATGACCTGAGTGAACAGAATGAGCCCGCCAATTTCACCGTCAACTTTGCGCCAGGGAAGGCTCTCCCATTGCAGCCATCCCGTGCTGCCGTCAGACGTGACATAGGATTCTTCATCGCATCGTTCGACTGCGCCCGCGAGGATGCGGCGATGAACTTCTCGCCAGCGCTCCGGAATCTCAGGAAAAACTTCATAGTGCGACCTGCCTGCGAGATCCTGTCCCTGTAGATCGTAGTCTGTCAGAAAACGATCACTGACCTGGATGTAACGCATCTCAGTATCGAACATTGCGATCGCAGCCGGAGTGTGTTTAATGAACAACCACAGCAGTGACTGCTCGTTGGTCAGCACGGGCTGCGCAGGAATCGAGGGAGCTCTTTTCATTTCTCTCTCCCTAGGGCGATATGAGGCTGAGGTTCAAACTTTATTGTTAGAACGAATGCATTTTACTACTTTTTACTCACAACGAGCACGACGAAAGATCCGGGCTTGATGCTACGCTGAGGTCTGCCCCCTGGGGTTGCCGCCGGTGTTTCGAGATACTCGGCCGCACTGAGAAAGATCTTCTGCGTTTTTGGATCGAAAGCCATGGTGCGCGCGCTGGGCTGCGTCTTAACCGGACCGGCGTCTTCGTAGTCGTCGGCAGATTTTTCACGAAAGATGTTTAGGACACCCTCGCTGCACGAAAAGAAAACCAGTTTTGACTGCGGATCGAAGGCAGCATAGTCTACGCCACGCCCGATGGCGAAGCTGCTGATCACTCGTCCGGAGACCGCATCCATCACGACCATCTTTGGTTCATTCCGGCAGCCGATGAACAATCGTTTCGTCTTCGCGTCGTAGGCCAAACCAGTCGGCGTCTTTGCCACGCCGATCGGAAAACGCTTCTTTACCTCGAGTGACTTGGGATCGAAGACGGCGACCTCGTTCGTGTCTTCCAGGTTCACGTACACCTGCGCATCGGCAACGATGGCCGATTCGCCATCGCCCTCGACCTTCACTGTGCCCACGATCTGGCCGGTTCTGGCATCGATAGCGGTGATGTCGTGCGAACCGTGATTGTTTGTAAAGATGCGTTTGGTGCCGGGATCGTAATAAATTCCGTCCGGTCCTTTTCCGACTTCGATCTTGCTGATGAGTGCCAACGTCGTGGGATCGAACATTGAAACTTTATTCTCACGACCGTTGCTGGTGAATCCGTGTTTGAACTCGGAGACGATGGCGATTCCATGAACTCCTGGTGTGTCCGCGATGGTCCCGATGAACTTTCCGTTGTCAGGATCGATCACATCCACTTGCGTTCCGTGCGACAGGTACAGCCGTCGCGCAGCGCTATCGATTGTTACGTAGTCGAAACCGCCATTGCCTGGAACGGAATAGCGAGTCTCGACTTTGTATCCGGTATTGGTCTGAAAGAACATGAGGGCGGACAAGGCAATTAAAGCGGTCTTTATGATCATTGGATTCTCCTATCTTGTGGCATTTTCTCCCCGATGGGAATTTTCTTCAATGTGTCCAAGTCGCTACCGAAAAGTCACAACTGCAAAAGAAATGTCAAAAAGGTAAAAGAATCGCGACGACGAATTTTGTTAATGCTGTTCGTAACTTTTACGCGGAGGTGCACAACATGCTTAACAAGAGGGTATTGACCGTATTCAATATATTGATGCTGGTAGCGGTTTTTTCAGTCGTCGTGCGGGCGCAGGATACGCCATACCGGCTCAACGACAAGGAAGTCAAGAAACTGATGAACCAGCTCAAAAAGGACACGGGCAAGTTTCGCAAGAGCTTTGACTCCTCGCTCGATCGGAGCCGCTTGAACGGCTCGCACCGCGAAGACGATATCAACCGGTTCCTGAAGAACTACGAAGACTCCACGGAGCGGTTGTATTCGCGGTTCAAAGATAACAAGTCTGTCGGTGGGGATGTTGAGGCTGTATTGGATGGGGCAGCCGAGATCGATCGTTTTATGACGCGACGTCTGGCAAGTGAAAAGGCTGAACGCGACTGGGCAGCAGTGCGTCAGGATCTGAGGCAATTGGCCGAGGCTTACAACGTCAGTTGGCGCTGGTGGACCTGATGCTTTGACGTTGCTTCACAGGATGTACAGGATTAATCAGGATTGACATGTAAATCTTGTCTAATCCTGTACATCCTGTGAAGCCGGACTCTCGCATCTATTATCGCGGGAATTTTTTGATCTGATCGGGTAGGGGGGCGACGGGGAAGGTGGTGGTGGTTTCGTTCCCGGCAGCGACTTTTATGGTTTGTGAGCCGAGAAGGGAACGGGTTCGTTCGGGGATGGTTTTTTCATCGAGCAGAACGATGTGCTCGCCCGGTGGCAGGTCGCCGATGATGAAGTAACCTTTTTCATTCGTCAGCGTATCGCGCCCGCTACCGGTTACAACGCGGACGTCAGCCAACGGTTGCTCGGATTCATCAAGCCGTCCGTTCTCATTCAGATCCAGCCAGACGACCCCACTGATGCGGCCGGTCCGCACAACGCGGAAGTCCACAATCACGTCGCGGTTCGACTCGATTGTGATTAGTTGTTGAGTTTGGTCCAACAGCGTCAGGTCGGCACGAACTGACAACAGGTCGAGATAGACCGAGTGCTCACCGCGGGGAACGCTGTCGATACGAAAGAGCCCGCCGGCATCTGAAACCACATAACGACTGCC
>Ga0111538_10008934_pt1 | contig 13412 bp, 11 predicted proteins | sample SoiMethybrSBSTD1_FD_79669 | JGI IMG/M metagenome (GOLD analysis project Ga0111538, IMG submission 79669) | Bulk soil microbial communities from a Populus tree surrounding site in Tennessee, USA - Soil MetaG P. TD hybrid SBSTD1 (version 2)... | ecosystem: Environmental > Terrestrial > Soil >...
AGTCCTTCTTGCTGTCGTTGACGACGCGTTCGTTGGCGTCGCGCTCGGCGATCAGGACCTTGATGTCCGGCCGGTTCGGCAGCCATTCGGCCTCGGCGGTCTCTTGCGGAATCTCGAACGCCGGCTCACCGCTGGCGTCGACCGGTCCGTTGGCCGCGAGCAACACCCCGAGCGCTTCCTGCGAGCGCCGCACCGCGAACCGCAGCACTTCGAGCCCCGCTTCGTTCGACGACACCAGTTGCGACGAGCGCAGCTCGTTCAGGCGGCTGCCGATGCCGCCCTCGCGGCGTCGCGTGTTGTATTCGAGCTGGCTGCGCGCCGTCTCGATCGCGCTCAGGCTGACCTCGACCAGGCGCTTCTGCGCGATGATCGCCAGATACGCGGAGGCGGTGGCCACCGCGATCTGGCGGCGCGTGTCCGTCACCGACAGACGCGCGATCTCCACTTGATCCAGCGCCTGAGTCTTCAACGCCCATTGCGATGGCGCGATTGGCAGCGTCGCGTTGAGCCCGAGCACGGTCTGGTTCTGCGGCTGCACCGTCTGGCCGCCGAACTCGCGCCCCGTGTCGAGCGTCGTGTTGGTCGCCGACACGCCGACTCGCGGCATCGTCTGGGCGCGGGCCTGCAGCAGCAACGCTTCGGAGCGCAGGATGTTCGTCGCCGCGATTGCGACTGAAGGATTCTTTTCGAGCGCGCGATTGATCGCTTCGTCGAACGTGACCGTCTCGACCGGCGTCACTTGCGCCTGCGCGAACGCCGGCGTCGCCAGCGACAATCCGACGACCAACAGAATTCCGGTCACCACCGCAGGCGGGTCTAAAGACCCGCCTCTACGATCGGCCGCTACTTCCGCGCCGCGATCGCGATGCGCCCGTCCAGGGAAGAGCGATCGAATCACGACATAGAGCACCGGAATGAAGACGATCGACAGAAACGTCGACGCGAGCATGCCGCCCGCGACGGCGGTGCCGACCGAGTTGCGTGACGCCGCACCGGCGCCGGTCGCCAGCGCCAGCGGCATGACGCCGAGGATGAAGGCGAACGACGTCATCAGGATCGGGCGCAGCCGGATGCGCGCCGACTCGATCGCCGCGTCGACGATCGACATCCCGCGCTCGCGCAGCTGCTCGGCAAACTCGATGATCAGGATCGAGTTCTTCGCCGCGAGGCCGACGAGCAGGACCAGTCCGACCTGGCAGAACACGTCGTTGCTGTAGCCACGCAGCAATTGCGCCGACAGCGCGCCGAACACCGCCAGCGGCACGCCGAGCAGGATGATCAGCGGCAGGATGAACGATTCGTATTGCGCCGACAGCACCAGGTAGACGAGCAGCAGGCTGAGTCCGAAGATCAATCCCGACTGCCCGCCCGCCAGCCGCTCCTCGAGCGATTGCCCCGACCACGCGAAGTCGAAGCCCGCCGGCAGGTTGGCGCGCGCCAGATCCTCCATCGCATCGAGCGTCTGGCCCGAGCTGCGGCCCGGCGCGGGATTGCCGGTGATCTCCGCCGAGCGGAACAGGTTGAAGTGGCTGATGACCTGCGGCGCCGTCGTCTCGCGCAGCCGCACCACGGTGTCGAGCGGAATCATGTCGCCGTTCGCGGCGCGCGCGTAGAGCTGCTTCAGGTTCGACGGGCTGGCGCGGAAGCGTTGATCCGCCTGCACGTAGACGCGATAGGCGCGATTGTTGAAATCGAAATCGTTGACGTACTGCGAGCCGAGGAACACCTGGAGCGCATCGGTGACCTCGCGCAGCGGCAGGCCGAGGCTGCGCGCCTTGTCGCGATCGATGTCGACGACCAGCTGCGGATCGTCGGCGCGGAAGCTGCTGAACGCGCCCTGCACCTGGCCGCTCTGGTTCGCCGCGCCCATCAATCCGAACGTCGCGCCGGCGAGCGTGTTGATGTCGGTCGAGCCCGATTGATCGAGCACTTCGAACTGGAATCCGCCGAACCGCGACAGGCCCTGGATCGATGGCGGCGGGAATGCCGCGACGATCGCGCCCGGAATCATGAAGAGCGGCCCGCTCAAGCGTCCCAGCACGGCTTGCAGGGATTGATCCGCATTCTTCCGTTCTTCGTAGTCCTTCAGCCGGATGAAGATCATCCCGTTGTTCGGCGCCGCGCCCGAGAAGCTGAAGCCCATCACCGAAAACGCCGCCGCGACGTCCTTGTCGCCGTAGATGATCGCTTCGGCTTTCTTCGCGATGTCGGTGGTGTATTCGAGCGACGCGCCGGCCGGGGCCTGCACGATGCACATCAAGTAGCCTTCGTCCTCCTGCGGCACGAATGAAGACGGCACCATGCGGAAGATGGTGTAGGTCGCGAACAAGCCGCCGACGAATATCAGCAGCATCACATAGCGCAGACGCAGCGCGCCGCGCACCAACCGGACGTAGCCGTTGGTGCCTTTTTCCACGACGCGGTTGAAGCCGGTGAAGAACCGGCCGTGCGCATGGGTTTCCTTGTCGAGCAGCAGCGCCGCGAGCGCCGGAGTCAGCGTCACCGCGTTGAATACCGACAACACGACCGAGAACGCGATCGTCAGCGAGAACTGCTGGTAAAGACGTCCGGTCACGCCAGGGAAGAACGCCACCGGCACGAACACCGCGACCAGCACGATGCCGATCACGACGACCGCGCTGAACACTTCGGCCATCGCCTCGCTCGCCGCCTGGCGCGCCGACTTGCGGGACTCGCGCATGTGGCGCTCGATGTTCTCGATCACCACGATCGCATCGTCGACGACGATGCCGGTGGCGAGCACGATGCCGAAGAGCGTCAGCACGTTGATCGAAAAACCAAACAGCTTGATGAACGCGAACGTGCCGATCAGCGAGACCGGGATCGTGATCGCCGGAATGATCGTGCTGCGCCAGTTCTGCAGGAACAGGAACATCACCAGGATGACAAGGCCAATCGCTTCGGCCAGCGTCCAGAGCACTTCGACGATCGATTGGCGCACGATCACGACGTTGTCGAAGGCGACCTGCCATTCGAGGCCGGGCGGAAAGTTCGCCTTCAGGCGATCCATCTCGGCGACCACGCCGCGGAACGTTTCGATCGCGTTTGCCGACGGCAGCAGCGAGATGCCCATGCCCTGGGCCTCGAGGCCGAGGAACCGCAGGTTCGACGAATACGTCTCGGCGCCGAGCTCGACGCGGCCGACGTCCTTGACGCGGACGAGCGCGCCGTCCTTGCCGGCCTTGACCACGACGTCGTTGAACTCGGGCGCTTCCGACAGCCGGCCCATCGCGCGCACGCTGATCGTGTATTCCTGCCCCTCGGGCGCCGGCGCATCGCCGAGCGCGCCCGCGGCGACCTGCACGTTCTGTTCGCGCAATGCGCCGAGCACGTCGGTCGCGGTGATGCCGCGACCTGCCAGCTTCGTCGGATCGAGCCACAGCCGCATCGCGAACTTGCGCTCGCCGAACACGATCACATCGCCGACGCCGGGGACCCGCTTGATGCCGTCGCGAATGTAAAGGTCGATGTAGTTGCTGATGAACTGACTCGAGTAGCGGTTGTCTCTCGAGAACAGGCCGATGCCGCCGATGAAACCCGTCGCGACCTTGACCACCGAGATGCCGTTCTGCCGCACCTCGGCGGGCATGCGGCCGAGCGCAGAGTTGACGCGGTTCTGCACGTCAACGGCCGCGAGATCCTGGTTGCGATCAACGTCGAACGTGACCGTGATGATCGCGAACCCGCTGTTGGTGCTCGACGAGGTCATGTAGGTCATGCCCTCGACGCCGTTAATCGCCTGTTCGAGCGGCGTCGTGACCGCGCTCTCGACAGCCTGCGCATTCGCGCCGGTGTAGAACGCCGACACGGTGACCGACGGCGGCGCGAGGTCTGGATAGCGCGCGATCGGCAGCGTCGGAATCGACACCGCTCCCGCGAGAATGATCAGCAGCGAGCAGACCGTCGCGAGAACGGGCCTGCGAATAAAGACGTCAGCAATCATGATTAGGTGCCTATGGTGCCTAAGGTGCCTAGGGTGCCTAGGGTGCCTTGGGTGCTTGAGGTGCTTGAGGTGCGGCGCCCGCGGGTGGCGCCGCCATCACCGGCGAGCCGTCGCGAATCTTCTGCAGGCCCGACACGATCAGCTGCTCGCCCACCTGCAAGCCGCTTTGCAACACGTATTCGTTGCCGATGATCTCGCCGAGCTGCACGGGCTTCAGTTTCGCCACCATGCCCTGGCCGTTTTTCTCAGCGACGAACGCAAAAAACTGCGCGTTGATGCGCGTCACCGCGGTCACGGGAATCGTCAGGCCCGGCGCGGTCGACCAGACGACGCGCGCGCGGACGAATTGATCCGATCGGAACTGGCCGACGCCTTCGACCAGTTGCGCCTTGGCGAGGACCGACTGCGTCGACGTGTCAACGTTTGGAGAGACGAACGTGATCCGGTTGGTGGCGAGCAGCTTTCCTTGATCGTCGACGATGCGCACCGGCAGGCCGAGCTTCAATTGCGGCGCCTGCTGCACGGGCACGTTGAGGTAGACCTCGAGGACGTCGTTCTCATCGACGGTCGTGAGCACGGTCGTTCGCGTGACGCGATCGCCGGTATTGACCGGGAGATCGCCGACCGTCCCGGCGATCGGCGACGTCACACGGTAGTAATTGAGCTGGCTGCGCTGCTGGCGAATCTGTTCGTCGAGCGTCTTCAACTGCGCTTCGGCGGCGCGCAGCTGCGCCTCGAACTGCTCGACCTCGCGCTGGCTGATCGCGCCGGCGCTGAGCAGCGTCTTGTTGCGCGCGACCTGCTGTCGCGCGAATTCGACGTCCGACTCGCGCATCGGACGCATCGATTGCAGCGATCCGAGCGCTGCCTGCTCCGGCGCCGAATCGATCTCGAACAACAACGCGCCTTGCGCGACCTGCTCGCCCGATCGCACCGCGATGCGGGTCAGAAACCCTTCGACTTCGGGCTGGATCGTGCTCGAGCGCCGCGACTTCAGCGTCGCGACGTATTCGGTGGTCTGCTCGACCGGCTTCGCGGCAAGCGCGACGATCTCCACCGGCATCGGCGGTGGAGCGCCGCCCGGACCTTGCTGCTGTCCGCCGCCACCGCCGCAGGCTGCGCCGATCGAGGCGAGCGCCATCAGCGAATAAAAGGCGAACATCTGGAGCATCTCTTTGGTAAGGCGGGCGGTTGTCATAGCGGAACTCATGGGCTTAGCGCGAACCTGGAAGACGTAGGAAAAGCGAATCCCTACTATACGATGAAGCTCCAAAAGCTGGCAAACCGCGGGGCGTCAACGAAAGCACGGACAATAGAGTGAGATGCAGGAGACGATGCGCGGTTTCAGCCGCGGCATGTATTCCAACTGGTTGTGGCACCGCCCGTTGCAGCTGCTCGTCGATGCCGGTGAAGGCCTGCAGATCGCGCTCGGCGCCAATGTGTTTTCGCCGTCGATCCTCGCGATCACGCACGGCCACTCCGATCACGTGCTTGGCCTCCCCGGGTTGATCGCGGCGCGGCGGTTCGGCAAGGGCGCCGTCGACAAGCCTTTGACCATCGTTTATCCGGAAGGTTCCGTTGGTGTCCAGGCGGTGCGCGAATGGCTCGGCCGCGCCTACGCCGATGTCGTCTTCCCGCTCAATTGGATCGCCGCGACGCCCGGAACGAGCGTGCCGCTCGGCAAGAACAAGCAGCTCGAAGCGATCAGCGTTCGCCACACCCAGAATGAAGTCGCCCTCGGCTATCGCGTCGTCGAAACGCGGAAGCGATTGAAGGCGGAATTCGCGTCGCTCCCGCAGGCGGACATCGAAGCGGCGGCGCGCCAAGGCACGCGGGACGATCTCCTCGAGGACGCGCGCCACGTGATCTTCGCCCATTCCGGCGATGCGATGCCGATCGATCCCTCGCTCGTCACCAACGCGGATGTGCTCGTCCACGACGCGACGTTCCTGAGCGAACCCGATCGGCGCGAACCCATCCACGCCACGACCGAGGAGGCGATCGACGTCGGCCGCCGCGCCAACGTCAAGACGCTCGTCCTCTATCACCTCTCGATCCGCTACGACCGCGCCACCGCGCTCCCCACGCTGCGCGCGCAGGTGGCCTCGAGCGGATTCACGGGCGACTGCTGGTTGCTCGATGAAGCGGACTTCATCGAAATAACGAAGAACAAATAACGAAGAACAAAAATTCCGTTCGTTATTCGTTTTTTGTTCTTTGTTATTATCTGTGGATCGTGTCCACCCTCACCCGCCAGGATGTGCAGCGCATCGCCGATCTGGCGCGCCTCGAGCTCAGCGCCGAGGAGCTCGACCTGTTTACCCGGCAGCTCGGCGACATCCTGACCTACGTCGAACAGATTCGCGCACTCGACACGACCGGGGTCGTGCCGACCTCGCAGGTGCTCAATCGTCCCGTCGATCGCGACGATGTGCCTGGCCCGACGCTGTCGCGATCGGAGCTCCTGTCCAACGCACCGGATGCGGCGCTCGAGGCGGGCCTCTTCAAAGTGCCGCGCGTGATCGGATGACGGCTGCCACACTTGCAACACAGATTCGGGCCGGCGAGACAACGGCGGTCGCCGCCGTCGAGCGATCGCTCGATGGCATCAAGAAGCTCGAGCCGAAGCTGTCAGCCTTCAACACGGTGATCGCCGAGCGGGCGCTCGATCGCGCGCGATCGCTGGATGCCGCGGGTGCATCGACGGGGCCGCTCCACGGCGTGCCGATCGCGATCAAGGACAACATGTGCACCGTCGGCGTGCCGACGACGGCGTCCTCGAAGATTCTCGCCGGCTTCATTCCGCCGTACAACGCCACGGTCGTGGAGCGCCTCGAGCGAGCGGGCGCGATCATCGTCGGCAAGACCAACCTCGACGAGTTCGCAATGGGATCGTCGACGGAGAATTCCGCGCTCGGGCCGTCGAAGAATCCGTGGGACGTGACCCGCACGCCCGGCGGATCGAGCGGCGGATCCGCGGCGGCGGTTGCCGCGCGCCTCGTGCCGCTGGCGCTTGGCTCGGACACCGGTGGATCGATCCGGCAGCCCGCGGGGCTCTGCGGCATCGTCGGGTTCAAGCCGACCTACGGCCGCGTCTCGCGATACGGCCTGCTGGCGTTTGCATCGTCGCTCGATCAGATCGGTCCGTTCGCGACGACCGTGGCCGATGCGGCGCTCGCCTTCTCGGTGATTGGCGGATTCGATTCGCACGACTCCACCTCGGCGCCGGAAGCGATGCCGGATCTCGCCAGCGCGCTGAGCGGCGACGTGAAAGGCTTGCGCATCGGCGTGCCGCGCGCCTTCCTCGGCGAGGGCGTGGACGATGCGATCCTCGAGGCATTCGAGTCGGCGCTCGCGACGCTGGCGGCGCGCGGCGCGACACTGGTGGACATCGATCTGCCGCACGCGCCGTACGGCATTCCGGTCTATTACCTGATTTGCATGGCCGAGGCCTCATCCAATCTCGCGCGCTACGACGGCGTGCGATACGGCCTGCGCACGAAGCTCGAAAAAGACGACAGCCTGCTGCAGATGTACGAGCGCACTCGCGATCAGGGTTTCGGCCCCGAGGTGAAGCGGCGCATCATGCTCGGCACCTACGTGTTGAGCGCCGGGTATTACGACGCGTATTACCTCAAGGCGCAACAGGTGCGGACGCTGCTGCTGCAGGACTACCAGCGCGCCTTCGAGCGCGTCGATGTCGTGGCGACGCCGACGACGCCAACGCCGGCGTTCAAGCTCGGCGAGAAGACGAGCGATCCGGTGCAGATGTACCTGAACGACATCTTCACGGTCAGCGCCAACCTCACAGGCCTGCCGTCGATCAGCGTGCCGTGCGGATTCTCATCGACGAAGTTGCCGATCGGTTTTCAGCTCACCGGCCGCGCCTTCGACGAAGCGACGCTGCTTCGTGCCGCCGATGCGTTTCAGCGCGACACCACGTTTCATACCGAGAGGCCGCCGATCGGCTGATGGCGATCGTCTTCGCGCTGTGCGTCGCGTATGTCGCATATTGCCTGGGGACCAATCCGGCGGGGCCGTTCACGACGCCGGACTCGTTTCACTACCTCAACGCCTCGCCGATCGTCCCGCTCGGCTATCCCTTCTTCCTGAAGATCGTCGGCGCGCGCGGCGCGATCGTCGCGCAGCCGATCCTGTTCGGCGCGGCGCTGGCGTTTCTGGGACGGGAGATCGTCCGGCTGACGCGCAGCACGTGGCTCGCGGTCGCGGTCGTGATCGCATCGATGGCGCTGCCGCAGATTCGTGAGTTCCACGCGTCAATCCTCTCGGAGTCGCTGTTCCTGTCGCTCCTGATCGTCTTCCTCGCGATCGGCGTGCGCTTCGCGTATCACCCGACCTGGCACCTGATGGTGCTGGTCGCCACGGCCGCCGGCCTCAATGCCACGGTACGTCGCACGGCGTTCGCGCTGCTGCCGGTCATGGTGGTGATGGTGCTCTGTCAGCGCCACAAGCTGCGCGGATCGCAGCCGGCGGTCTTTTTCGTTGCGGCGCTCGCGCCATTTCTGGTCATCGTCGGCGCCGAGCAGGCGGCCGCGCCGGTCGTGCATGCCGGCGCCTCGTCAAGCTTGATGGGCCGGCACATGTTCGCGAAAGCGGCGCTGATCGACGCGCCGCCCGCTCCGGCCTCGACTGATCGCGTGCGTGCCGCGCTCGACGAACACCTGCAAGTCGAGTACGCGCCGATTCGCGCGTTCCTCGCCTCGGCGCCGCCTGATCTCCGCGCCGTGCTGGCGATCTACTACGAGACGTGCCTGCAGGGCGGGTGCGTCGATCGATCGCGCGCGTTGATGCCTGGCGTGAATGAGGCGCAGCAAACCGAAGCGCTCGGCGCCGCGGCGATGGCGCGGATCAGGCGCGCGCCGCTCGCGTTCGCGCGGCTCACTGCGATGAACTATCTCTCGCTCTGGACCGTCGATCGCCTGCGCCATCCCGATCGCGCCGCGGCATTGACCGCATTCATCGCCTCACACCGGCCGATGCCGTTCGAGGACCTCGCCTTCTCCCTCGATCCCGGCGAGACGCTCGCGTTCCAGGGATCGCCAGGGGTGCGCTACATGCAATGGGCGATCGGAATCGTCGGGATCTGGACGGCGGCGATCGCGCTGATGGGCATCGTCGCGGCATTGGCGATTCCACGCTTGCCACCGCTGTTCACCATCGCCGCGATGTCCGCGCTTGCCGCGCACGGGTGCCTGCTGCTCACCGCGATCCTCGCGTCAGGATTCTCGCGATTCACCCAGGGCGTCTGGCCCGCCATCGTGATGGCGGCGGTCTTCGGGGCCTATTGGGCGGTGATGTTCGCGCGTCCCTTGCGCAACACGAACTTCTGAATCTTTCCGGTCGCCGTTTTCGGCAGTTCCGTGACCGGCGTGAACGCGTGCGGCACCTTGAAGTGCGCCATGTTGTCGCGGCAGAACTGCCGCAGCGCTTCAGGCGTCGCGGCCTGTCCCGCCTTGAAGACCACGAACGCGTGCGGTGCCTCGCCCCACTTTTCGTGCGGCACGCCGACGACGGCGGCTTCCTGGATCGCGTCGTGGCGCAGCAGCATCGCCTCGACCTCGACCGACGAGATGTTCTCGCCGCCGCTGATGATGACGTCCTTCAGGCGATCCGTGATCTGCACATAGCCGTCCGGATGCACGACGGCGGCGTCGCCGGTGTGGAACCACCCGTCGCCCATGCACTTTTCGGTGGCCTCGGGATCGTTGTAGTAGCCCTGCATGATCACGTTGCCGCGCGCGATGATCTCGCCCGGGGTCTTGCCGTCGGCGGGAACTTCGCGGCCCTGATCGTCGACGACGCGCAGCTCGCCCGACGTGATCAGCTCGACACCCTGCCGCGCCTTCATCTTCGCGCGATCGTCCTTCGACAGTGATTGATGCTCCGGCCGCGGCTCGCAAATGCTGATCGCCGGCGCGGTCTCGGTCAGGCCGTAAATCTGGATGATCGTCCACCCGAGCTCGTCCTCGATCCGCTGGATCGTGACCGCCGCGGGCGGCGCGCCCGCCGTCATCACGCCGACACCCTTCGGCGCGAGCGCCTTCACGTCGGCCGGCGCGTTCGCGAGCATGATGAGCACCGTCGGCGCCGCGCACATCCGCGTGACGCGCTCCTGCGCCGCGGTCTTGAAGATCGTCGCGGCGTCGAACTTCGGCAGGCAGATATGCTTCGCGCCCGCGGCGGTCACCGTCCACGTGAACGTCCAGCCGTTGGCGTGAAACATCGGCAGCGTCCACAAGTACGCGTCGGCCGGCGTCATCGGCCAATGCGCCAGCATGCCGACCGTGTTCGTCCAGGCGTTGCGGTGCGTGATCATCACGCCTTTCGGGCGCGACGTCGTTCCGCTCGTGTAATTGATCGTCAGCAGATCGCGCTCGCCAATCGGCGGCCGGTTGAACGACCCGCTCGCATCCTTCAACAACGACTCGTAATCCAGCCAGTTGTCGCGAGCGCCATCGAGCGAAACAAAGTGGACGACGTCCTTCAGATCCGCGCGAACGGAATCAACCGCCGCAATGTGATCGGCCCCGGCGCACACCACCTTCGCGCCGCTGTGCTGAATCAGGTACCGGAAGTCGTCGGCGACCAGCCGAAAATTCATCGGCACGAGCACGGCGCCGATCTGCGGAACGGCGTAGAAGGACTCGAGTTGTGCGTGCGTGTTCGGCGCGATGTAGGCGACGCGATCGCCTTGCGTGACGCCAAGGCGTTGGAGCGCGGAGGACCAGCGATCACACCGCTGCCCGAATTCTTCGTACGACCAACGCTGGTTGCCGTCAACAACCGCTTCTCGCGCGCCATATAGCTTTCGGGCGCGGCGCATGAAGTCGAGCGGGGTCAGGGGCGTTTCCATCAGTGCCGCATTCTAGTCAATTCAAAATTAAAAATTGAAAGTTAAAAATATTGAGGTGTCGAGGCATCGCGAACGTCGCACAATCTGCGATCTCTCGGAGCAGCGCGATCGTGTTTGTTAGAAAAACCGCGCGGCCATTCGTTTGCTTCTTTTATGGCATGGCCGACAGAAACAGCATCCTCGCCCTTCAGAAACGATCGTTCGATCTTGCCTGCGCCGTCATTAACGCATTTCCCAAGAAGCGATATATGGACGACGCAAGCCGAATAATCTGGCGTCAGCTGATAAGAGCATCATCGTCGGGCACTTTCAATCTGGAAGAAGCCGATGCGGCGTCGAGTGACGCGGACTTCCTGTCGAAGATGCGCATTGCGCTTCGCGAAGCGAAAGAAACTCGCGTCGCGATCCGTTTGATCGTGGCGTGCAAGCTGGAAGCCCACGAGTCCGTCGGCCGCTACGAAGACGAGGCGAGGCAACTGGCCGCTATCTTCGGATCGATCATCGTGAACAAAAAGGCGAGCATGAAGCGGAACGACCGCCGCTCGCCTTAGATTTTTAACTCTTAATCTTTAACTTTTAATTTCAGGCGACGGCCGAAGGCCGACGCCGTACGATCGCCCAAATCATCAGACCAAGCAGGATGAAGGGAATCGCCGGGACCACCAGCGCGAGGATCGCGGCGATGGCGCCGAGGACGGCGACCACGACGCCGACCACCAGAAGAATCGGCACGATCGCGGCGCCCGCCGCCAGGCTGAACGCGCCCATCGTCAGGCCAATCGGCACCCAGAGCAACTTGGAGAGGAGCCGGAACGGCAGAAAGACCAGGCGGAAAGGCAGGAACAGGAGTCGGAAGGGCAGCAATACGGCCCAAAACACGACTTTGAACACCAGGAACACGACGCCCATGACCGCGAACACCGCCAGGCCGGCGATCAGAAGCCCAGCCAACGCAAAGAGTTCCAGCATCTTAAAGACACGAGACGGTCCCCGTGGAAAAAGGTTCCGTCGTTGAAGCCGGCTGGGAGTCGGAGTATGCTGGAAGGCTATGTCAGACGTTGAAATTCCGCAGGTGGACCAGGGAGCCGGCGACGCCGGCGCAGACGACGCGCCGATCATTCACCCGAAGGCGGCGCCGATCGAGAGTCGTTTTCTCTTCGTCGACGTGTCGGCCCTTCGCGCGAAGCAGCTTCGCCGCGGCGCCCGTCCCCGTCTCGACCAGGCCGATGAAACCATCCCGGTCTCCAAGGCCGTGAAGGCGGAACGCGTCGCGATGGAAGAGGTCAAGCAGAACCTCGTCCAGTGGGACCTTCCCGACTTCAAAGTCGTCGTCGACCTCCGCTAGTACAAGGAAAAATCCCGACGGGAAGACACCTCCCGCCGGGATCTGTTACTCCCTCGATTTCGGAAACGCGATCGTCCTCGTTTCCAATTCGAGCGGCCATTCGTGACCGCATCCGCGACAACGCATCGCCAGTAATACGGCCGTTACGGCGCCGGGCTGTGTACCGGCCTTGAATGGAAAACCGCTGGAGGCCTTGCAGTCGGGGCACTCCAGCGGAAACGTGTAGGTTACTGGTCCGTCAGTAGCCATGCCCGCCTCCGCCGAAGAACTCGTGACTTACGCCGCGACTTCGACGTTGATCGTGCGCGGCTTCGCTTCCTCGCGGAAGGGCAGCGTCACGGTCAGCACGCCGTTCTTGTATTCGGCGCCGATGCGCGTCGCATCGACGGTCGACGGCAGCGAGAACGATCGGCTGAACGTGCCATACGCACGCTCAACGCGATGGAACTGCTCTTGCTTGACGTCATTCTCGAACTTGCGCTCGCCTTTCAGCGTCAGCGTGTTGTTCTCGAAGACCACCTGGATGTCTTCCCGCTTCATGTCGGGAAGTTCGGCCTTCAGCACGAGCTCCTGCTTGCCGTTCTCGAAGATATCCACGGCCGGCACCCACCGGCCGTTGGTCAGCAGATCAGCGAACGGATCGAAACGAATGATCGACATGGTTACTTAGCCTCCGCGAATTCGGCGTCGACGACCTCGCCATCCTTGGCGGCGTCGGCCGGGTTTTCCTGCTGCGGGGCGTCCTGCGCCTGCTTGGCGGCCTGCGCCGCCTGATAGGCTTCGGCATCCGCCTTGTTGCGCGCTTCGATTTCCTCACGCTGGCGCGCGTCCTCGGCGGCGTTCGCCTCCGCTTCCTTCACCATCCGGTTGACATCGTCCTTCGCGAGTCCGCTCGCGCCGGTGATGGTGATCTTCTGTTCCTTGCCGGTGGCCTTGTCCATTGCCTTGACGTTGACGATGCCATTGGCGTCGATGTCGAAGGTCACTTCGATTTGCGGCAAGCCGCGCTGCGCCGGCGGGATCCCCGACAGATGGAAGCGTCCCATCGTCCGGTTGTCCTTCGCCAATGAGCGCTCACCCTGCAACACGTGGACTTCCACGCTGGTCTGGCTGTCGGTCGCCGTCGAGAAGATCTCGCTCTTCTTCGCCGGGATGGTCGTGTTGCGCGGGATCAGCACCGTCGCGACGCCGCCCAGCGTTTCGATGCCGAGCGACAACGGGGTGACGTC
>Ga0111538_10008935_pt1 | contig 13412 bp, 4 predicted proteins | sample SoiMethybrSBSTD1_FD_79669 | JGI IMG/M metagenome (GOLD analysis project Ga0111538, IMG submission 79669) | Bulk soil microbial communities from a Populus tree surrounding site in Tennessee, USA - Soil MetaG P. TD hybrid SBSTD1 (version 2)... | ecosystem: Environmental > Terrestrial > Soil > Tree...
CCATAAAAATTTATTTTATTGCCAATCTGTCTTTACTGTATTGAAGGCATTCGAGTATATTTCTTTCCTCGATCGCGAGTCTATCTTCTTCGCTTAACTGTGAAACCCTGGGAAGATTCGGCTCAAACCGGTTTTGTTTTACCATACGCAGTGTCCGGGCCAGGTCGCTGCCCGCTACTCCGTCAAATACCATCCAATACTCACTCTTCAAACAAGGTATTTCTAATGGATCACGGGTAATCATTTCCAAATTAAATTTAATGGCCGGATTATTCTTCCTGCATAGGGCTACCATCTTTGGCATATCGAGGAATCCTTTGCCTAATGGAACCTCGGACAACAAAAAACCATCTGCATATTCTTCGACGCCCATATCTTTTACATGTGTGCTAAACGCAAATGGCGCCAGCGTTTCAATGACTGCCATTGGATCTTCCATCAATGCAATGCTATTGCCAAAATCAAGAGTGACACCTATCCATTCACTGTTAAGTTTATTTAAGGCGTTTACTAGTTCACCGGCTCTCCAATCTTTATGATTCTCTATTGCCAACTTCACTTTATGTTTTTTAACGATCGGTTCTGCCAATTGTAAAGATGTCAAAGCGTTGTTTTTGAATTCTTGAACTTCTTGCGGGGAATGAAATACTTCATAGCGACGCCCGGGCGATGTGACGGTCCGCAAAATCCCAGCTCCCGCTTCTTTAGCATTGATCACTTCTTTTTCAAACATCGCAACATCTTCCGTCTTACCCGGCAAAGAAATGGAGCCTTCAAGATAAAGCCCCAACTTCTCTCTTTTGTCGCGGACTTTTCTTGCGAAATCAGTCGTCCATTCTTTTACTACAACCTGCACGCCACTTGCACCGATTTTATAGCAATGCTCCATGAGATCGATGGCGTTGCTAAATGCGGGATATTTTTGGCTTGCCGCTTTTGATTGCCATCGGTTTGCATAAGAATGAACAACGATGCCCATTGACGCTTCGCCTGGCAGCGCCGGAAACTCTCGAAATGGCAATGTAATAGCTGCTAACCCTCTTGAGGATGTGGCCAAAAATTCTCGTCTGTTCACTGGTTCAAATTTTGATAAAACAACTATTTATGATTTCTTATTTATTACCCGATGCCGACACTTCCAGCATGTGTTTATTGAGTTCTGAAGAGGTCCATGGTATCACCCTGCCTTGCGATGTTAGCCTCATTAAACTCACTGTTCTTGAACTGACCGGTCCCGCTGAATTTCCCCATTCATTTCTAATATAAGTCAAAATAGAAGAAATTGAGCCATCATCAAGGGTCGAATGAGACGGCATGACGGGTAGGATGTCCGGAGCATCATGGACCTTGCCATTTACTTCCACCGGGCCTTCCATGCCATGTAAGAGAATAAGGGCTAAACGTTTTTCATTTCCCAATACCCAATCTGAACCAATAAGTGAAGGGGCGAACCGGTTTAACCCGTCTCCATCGATACCATGACACCCGGCACATGCTGTAAGATAAAGTTGCCTACCCAAAACAAATTGTTTTTGATCTGTTTCATTTAACAAACGCTGCATTTGGTAGCTAGTGGTATCAACAATGTGCCCGGGCCATTCGAATAGCGCCATCAACGCGTGCAATCGTGCCGGATCGTTTTTTATTTCACTATGGTTTAAAAGGGAAGGGCTTGATTGAAGAAAGATCGGTTTTATCTTGTTAGTTTTTCCCTGTATTGAAATTCCTGTAAGCACAGCATTTTGCTTCCAGTCAAAATGATCTTTATTCACGGTTAACATCGATAAAAGAGAGCTAAGCTCGCCCGGATTTCTTTTGCGTATTATCGATGTTGTCAGCATTTCCAGCAAAATTTCCCGTGACGTTTCACGATTCTGCCACGAAGGTGATTTCCATAAAGTTTGTAAAAAGGCAAACTCATGATCCTGCAGGTTACTTAAGATGGCATCGCGCAACAATGCTGATGTGTCGTACCGTTCTGCTATTGCTGCTAAAAGCTGGTCTGAAATTTTCTGATCAAGAGAATTAGCTGTGAACGTTACCTGGAGCAGCTTCTTAATACCTGCATTCTTCCAAATCCGACCCAGTTTATCCTCAAATCTTACGCGAATATGTTTGTCTTTTTTGGCGATTGGCTCAAGCATTCGTATGGCAGCGGTACTGACAAGTGAATTGGAATCATCCAGCAGCTGAAAAAGAACATTTGGATCGGCTAATTTTAAACCTTCCATTGTCCACAAAGCATGTAAGCGACCTAATTGGTTGTTCCCTTTCAATGCTAATTCAGATAAAGCTTTATTGGTGGTTTTGTCGCCGCGTTCAACAAGTAAGCGCTGGGCCATATCCCGATGCCATCCGTTCGGATGCGATAGGCCAGCTATCAATTCACCGGTTGATGCAACCGAAAGTTTTTTAGCAATAGATGGTTTCTGATTTTCGCCGACAATTCTCCAAATCCGACCCAGGTTAACAGGTTTGACAAGTTTTCGTTCAATGGTTTGTTTTCGCAAATAAGGCGTGACATAGGAGCCATGTTGTATAAGTCCCCTGTACATATCGGCAACATACAGCCCTCCATCGGGACCGCTCGCCAGGTAAACCGGGCGAAATCGCTCGTCAGTCGAAGCGAGGAACTCCTTTCCCGGCGTTGCATCATGAGCTGTAAGCAAGCCGCCATTTTCAACAACAATGTTTCGCTTGATTAAATTTCCGGAAGGCTCGCACACAAAAACATTCCCGTAATATTCTTTTGGCAAACCGGTACCTCTATAAAAAAAAGGAGAACAAGCTGCAGTAAATTCTAAAAGGCGACCTTTTTCATCGAACACACCTGGTATATACCCCCGGTTTACCGCCGGGTTAGATCTGATAGGAAATATCCTTCTTTCCGTAGTAAGACCATGGTCAATTCCAGTAGTAGGCGTATGGTTCTTGTTTCGGAAAATATAGTTTGGGGGCACAAGGTCGGCGTGAAGCTGCGACCAGTTGTAGTTATAATAGAGCCGGCCTTCATCATCCTGGCTTATGCCCCATTGGCCCCGAAATTCAGTGCTATCACGTTTCCATTTTCCGTCGACGAGGTGATATCGAAACCGCGACCTGGCATTATAATACCAGTTGTCCATGTTACGCAAGAGCCCATTTCCGGAATGCTCAGGGCTTTCACCACCGGCGTATGTAGAATCGAGCAGTGTTTTTGTATCTGCATGAAGATCGTTGTCCACGTCTTGCGTTATCCATAAACATTTGTTCTCCGCAACCAAAGCTCCGCCTGGAACCAATGCGATAGCTCTTGGCATGATCAGGCTGTCCATATAAATCTTGCTTACATCCATTCTTCCGTCCCCATCAATATCTTCAAGCACCGAGATGCGACCGACAGGATCTTTCTCGCCATTCCCATCTATGTCGGGCATAAACCCACGCATTTCTACAACCCAAAGTCTTCCATCCGGATCAAAAGTTATCACTACGGGATCCTGAACCATAGGTTCACACGCGACAAGTTGGATTTTCAGGCCCTGGGAAAGTTGAAAGGTAGACAGTTCTTCATCGGGAGTTTTTGCAGCGGATGGACCTGTGTTTTCATATGCTGCATGGTGATTATTACAGCCCAAAAAAGACAAGACGATCGTCAGACAAACATTTATAAGGTAATGCCTTAATCCTGATGCGCGACTCAATGTGCCAATTGTATTAAAATGTTTTGTCAAAAAAATTATGCTTTATCTGGATGACAATGTGCCTTCCGGGGTAGCTCTTCACGAGGCCAGGTAAAGTTAGTGCAGTTGATGTTATGCTATCCAACCGCAGATTTGCTCCAGGAAATTTTTCTATTTGGCATTTTACAACGAAACTCTACACTAATTTTACTTCTAATCAATATCTCAAATGAATAAACATATTGTCACTCATAAAGTCAATGAACGGCTTTTATCGCTTGATTTTCTGAGGGGGCTCATAATGGTTGCTTTGATGATTGGCGAAACCGGGTTTTTTCAAAAACTATTCCGGGCATATCCAAATTCTTTTACTGAAGTTCTTTCCATACAATTCGAACATTCCGAGTGGCATGGTTTAACCTTTTGGGATGTGATTTTACCGGCGTTCATGACGATGGCCGGAACAGCAATGGCTTTTTCTTATAAAAAACAGCGGGAGTCCGGATTTACATGGAAGCAGTCTTTTTTAAAGGTGCTTAAAAGAAGTTTTTGGTTACTCTTCCTGGGCATATTAATTTATTCAGTTCGTGACGGACACCTGAATTGGCAACTAAGCAACGTACTTACGCAACTTGCATTTACAACGTTAATTGCGTTCTCCGTTATTAACCAGCCGGTATGGTTTCAATTTACCGTAACTGTCCTATGCCTTTTGATTCCTGAAATCTTATTTCGTTTCATCCATATTCCCGAATTTGATCAGCCCTTTGTCGAGTTTCATAATTTCGGAAGCTTTATTAATAAAAGTTTGGGAATTCATGTGGATATCCTGCATAAGACCAATTTTATTAATTTCATTTCGAGTGGAGCGCATACAACATGGGGAGTAATGGCGGGTCAATTATTATTTTCTAATAGGACTTCTAACCGAAAATTTGTCTACCTGCTATCCACAGGCCTACTTTTTATATCAACAGGCATTGCTCTCGATCTAACCGGTGTTACGCCGATACTTAAATGGATTTCTACCAGTTCCTTTGTATTGGTCACAGGCGGAATAACGCTGATTGTTTTGAGTATTTGTTATGAATGGATTGATGTACGTAATCACAAGAACCATTTAAAATTTTTTACTATAGTTGGAATGAATTCCATATTCATCTACCTGTTCTTTATTTTTATTGGAGACAAGTGGCTAAACGGGTACATGGAAATTCTTTGTAGCGAACTTTTAAACTTCGCTAATGTCCCACTCGCAGCCGGTGCGGCAATAAGTTGTATCATTGTTTTTATACTGGAATGGTATTTATGTTATTACCTGTACAAAAAGAAAATATTCTTTAGATTATGATTTTGATGAAAAAACAGAAATAACAAGAAAAGTATTCCCAGGTTTTAAGTCGTCTTGGTGGATCTCGCGCCTGTAAGACTTTTGCCAAATTAATATTGCTCCGTACAACCTGATGGATTCGTCAATAAGATGGACCAGGCCTTTTGCCATTTATCTGTGCTCCGCCCTATCGGGATATCGGAAGTCACGTTCCAGTGCTTAACTTCAAAATTCTTTGATCCATTGGACGTCAAATCGAGTATTCCAATAGGAATTTTACGATCGGAAACCAGCCAAAAATCATAAACTACATCGTTGAGATTCAATGGTGTTATATGTGACTAATTATATTGCAATTCACTTAGGAAAATTGGGAATCTTTATTATTTTTACGAGCGAAAACCAGCCAATACCTAGGGAATTACCCGTTGAACCGTACCGTACTAATGCTATGAGAATTTAGGATTCTACACTTAGTCTTTTCCCAAAAACACAGGCATTTACGGTTGCAAAATTTTCAGGACAGTCGTTCCGATTGTTTAACCTGTTTGTTTTGCCGTCCTTTTCCTGTCTAAACCCGGCGATTAATGATTTATAAAATCATGAAACGCTGATTTCAAAATCTCAAGTTTCTATTGAAGAATCTGTGAAGGTTTTTTATAAACAAAAGTTTATAAAACAGGAGAAAAACAACGTGCAAAACCCTACCGTACCCCTGGTGACTAAAATGAAAAGCAAAAATCTCGATTTAAGTCGTGCCGGGTACCTATTTTTTGTTGTCCTCCTAACATTTTCCATTCAGTTTAATGCCAGCAGTCAAACTTGTCCCAGCAATATTTCATTTACAAAGCAGCCTCTCAACCAGGTTATTTGCGTAGGCGGTTCTGTTGATTTTGAAGCCAACATTACAGGGGCAGCCGGAACAGCAAATTTCGACTGGCAAAGAAAAAGACCAACCGACGCCGATTTTATTTCCATCGGAATTCCCAGTGCAACAATCATTACAATTGGAAACGCTGGAAGCATCGATGATCCGGACCAAACTGAATACCGTGTGGTTATCACTGATGATTGCGGAGTTAACGCAACTATTTCGGATACTGCCACTTTAACGGTCAATTCACTTCCAGTTGTGGATCCAATAGCGGACCAGGCAATATGTAATGGAGCTTCTACAACGCCAATTATTTTTAGTAGTGCTGTTGCGGGAACGACATTCAACTGGACAAACAGCCATCCTTCGATTGGTCTTGCTACAAGTGGCAGTGGCGACATAGCATCTTTTTCTGCGGTGAACACAGGCTCTGCGCCTATCGTTGCCATTATCACCGTGACACCGACGGCTAACGGTTGTACAGGGCCAGAACAATCCTTTACAATCGAAGTAAAACCGACACCAAATGTCGATGATCCCTCTAACCAGCTTGTGTGTAACAATAGCCCAACTAATGCAGTAATCTTTTCTGGTTTGGTCAGTGGAACGACGTTTAACTGGACTAACAATAATCTTTCAGTGGGACTACCGGCGAGTGGAACGGGGAATATCGCTTCGTTCGTCGCAACCAATTCTGGCTCAACCGAAATTACCGCCACAATAACAGTGACACCTCTTGCGGAAGGATGTACCGGCGACCCGAAGGATTTCGACATCACTGTTAACCCAACACCTTCCGTTTCGGCAACGCCTGCCAGTCAAACGATTTGTTCAGGAACGGCTATTAGCCAAATCAATATTTCCAATCCAAATAACGTAGCCGGAACTACGTATAGCTGGTCAAGAACTAATACAACTAATCTCACAGGTATCCCGGTCAGTGGAACAGGTCCTACCATTTCCGGAATATTCACAAATAACACCTCTACTCCGCAAACAACGACATTCACCATTGCTGGATCTGCTGGCAACTGCACGAGTATTACAACAGTAACCGTTATAGTAAATCCAACACCGATTGTCAGTGCAACCAATACCGATCAAACGATTTGCTCAGGATCAGCTATTACAGATATTGCCATTTCCAATTCCAACAATATACCAGGAACTACCTTCAGCTGGATCAGGGATAATGAAGCTAACCTTACTGGAATGGCTGCAAGTGGAACCGAGTCGCTGATCTCGGGAAATCTTACTAATACAACCAGTATTGCTCAGAGTACTACGTTCCATATTACGGCCTCAGCGCCTGCGGGATGTTTTAGTACTACTACAGGGCTGATTACAGTCAACATGGTACCGACTGTCAACGCAACGCCCGCCACTCAAACTATTTGTTCCGGAACGGCCATTAGTCAGATTGATATTTCCAATCCAAATAATGTAGCCGGAACTACGTTTAGTTGGACAAGAGATAATACCGTCAACCTTACGGGTATTCCTTCAAATGGAACAGGGTCTTCAATTACCGGCATATTTGCTAACAACACAACCACTCAGCAGACAACTACATTCACCATTACTGCAACCGCAGGTAGTTGTACAAGCACGACCATAGTTTCAATAACTGTCGATCCCGGGCCAGATGTTCCCATCAACGCGCTGAATGGGTCGCGCTGTGGTTCCGGAACAGTTAATTTATCAGCTTCAAGTGCTGCGGGTACTACCATAGATTGGTACGATGCATCAACAGGTGGTACATTACTTGGCAGTGGTTTAAGTTTTACCACTCCTTCTATAACAGTAGCGACAACTTATTATGCAGAGGCAAGAAATACAACAACGGGATGTCTTTCCGCAACAAGACTTCCGGTAACGGCGACAGTTAACACTATTCCTAATCCACCAACACCAATACCGGCTTCACGTTGCGGTACAGGAACCGTGACATTAGCGGCAACTGGCACCGGTACAATACAGTGGTATAGCGATGCTGGACTCACAACACAGGTAGCTACCGGAACATCTTATACAATTCCAGCCTTATCCACAACCACTACCTATTATTTAACATTAACAAGTGCACAGGGATGCGTAAGTACAGCAACTGCAAATACAGCTACTATCAACCCTATTCCAACGGCTCCGGAGGTTGCACCAGGTTCTCGTTGCGGCACAGGAACGGTTACATTATCTGCAATACCCGGTGCAGGAGAAACCATTGATTGGTATAGCGCATTAACTGGCGGTACTTTATTAAGTGCTGGAAACATTTTTACAACACCGGGTATATCTGCAACAACGAATTATTTTGCCGTTGCAAGGAACACAGCGACTGGTTGTGTTTCCTCTCCCAGAACACAGGTAACCGCAACTGTCAATGCTATTCCTGCAGCTCCAACAACTCCTGTAAACGGTTCAAGATGTGGTCCGGGAACAGTCAACTTATCAGCAACGAGTTCTACTCCGGGCACTACCATTGATTGGTACGATGCTTCAACGGGTGGTACGTTACTTGGAACTGGTTCAACTTTTACTACTCCTTCAATAACAGGAACGATAACTTTCTATGCAGAGGCAAGAAACACAACAACGGGATGTATTTCCACAACAAGACTTCCGGTAACAGCAACGGTTAATAGTATTCCTAATCCGCCAACCGTTACGCCAGCTTCACGTTGCGGTACAGGAACCGTTACATTAACGGCAGTTGGTACCGGTACAATAACGTGGTATAGCGATGCGGGACTTACAACGCAGGTAGCTACTGGTACGTCATATACAACTCCAGGTTTATCCACTACTACTCCTTATTATTTAACAATAACAAGTGCATTTGGATGCGTAAGTACAGCAAGTCCAGTTACAGCTACTATCATCCCCCTTCCGGCCGCTCCTGCAGTGACACCCGGCTCACGTTGCGGCACAGGAATCGTTACATTATCTGCAACACCCGGTGCAGGAGAAACCATTGATTGGTATTCTGCATTAACTGGGGGTACTTTATTATTAAGTGGGTCAAACAATTTTACAACACCCAGTATATCTGCAACTACAAATTATTTTGCAGTTGCAAGGAACACAACGACCGGTTGTGTCTCCTCTCCCAGGACACAGGTAACCGCAACTGTAAATGCTATTCCTGCTGCTTCAACGACTCCTGTAAACGGTTCAAGATGCGGTCCCGGAACAGTCAACTTATCAGCAACAAGTTCCACTCCGGGTACTACCATAGATTGGTACGATGCTTCAACAGGTGGTACGTTACTTGGAACTGGTTCAACTTTTACTACTCCTTCAATAACAGGTACGACAACTTTCTATGCAGAGGCAAGAAACACAACAGCGGGATGTATTTCCACAACAAGACTTTCGGTAACAGCAACAGTTAATAGTATTCCTAATCCACCAACTGTTACGCCAGCTTCACGTTGCGGTACAGGAACCGTTACATTAACAGCAACCGGTATTGGTACAATAAAGTGGTATAGTGATGCCGGACTGACAACACAGGTAACATCAGGTACATCTTATACAACTCCAAGTTTATCCACGACCGCTACTTATTATTTAACAGTAACTAATGCACAGGGATGCGTCAGCACAACAACTTTAGTTACAGCAACCATCAATCCGTTTCCGGTCGCTCCATCTGTCACACCGGTCGCGCGTTGCGGCACAGGAACTGTTACGTTAACTGCAACGCCTGGAGCAGGTGAAACCATTGATTGGTATAGTGCATTAACTGGTGGTACTTTATTATTAAGTGGGTCAAACAGTTTTACAACACCCGGTATATCTGCAACCACAAATTATTTTGCAGTTGCAAGAAACTCAACGACTGGTTGTGTTTCCTCTCCCAGAACACAGGTAACCGCAACTGTCAATGCTATTCCTGCTGTTCCAACATTTCCTGTAAACGGGTCAAGATGTGGTTCCGGAACAGTTAACTTATCAGCTACACCTGTTGCGGGGACTACCATAGATTGGTACGATGCATCAACAGGTGGTACATTACTTGGAACTGGTTCAACTTTTACTACCCCTTCGATATCAGCAACAACAACTTTTTATGCGGCTTCAAGGAACGTTACAACAGGATGTTCTTCCGCAAGAATAGCGTTGACTGCTACGGTCAATGCATCGCCCACAGTATCGGTCTCAACTCCTGCGCCGATGTGTGCCGGAAGCATTGCTACGCTAACCGCAAGCGGGGCTAATACTTACGTGTGGAGCCCTTCAGCCGGTTTGTCGTCAACAACAGGGTCAACTGTGACAGCCACTCCGGCTTCAACAACAAATTATACTGTTACGGGCACAGCGGTAAACGGGTGCACAAATTCAGCAACAGTAACCGTAACAATCATGCCGTCTCCAGTCGGGGGTACGATTGCCGCATCAGTGACAACGGTATGTCAAACTTCAAATAGTGGTACGTTGACATTAAGTGGAAATATTGGCAATGTCGTTCGATGGGAATCATCTACGAATGCCGGAGCAAACTGGAGCCAAATTGCAAATACAAACAATTCCCTCGACTATTTAAACTTAACTCAAACTACCCTTTTCAGGGCGGTTGTAGAAAGCGGTAATTGTACCGCTTATTCATCTAATGCCGTAGTTGCTGTCGTACCGGTCATTCCTCCACCTGTAATCGCAACCGCCACACCACCGGAACTCTGTCCGGGTGACTCAGCGACATTGACGGCACACGCAGGCCTTCCCTGGCCCGGTGCGGAACTTTTTAGTGCTGCGTCTCTCGACAATTCCGGAGGCTGGTATGCAACAGCAAACGGGGCGCCGCATAACATTCAGGCTAGCGCAGATAACGAGATAAACACACCATTCAACCTTACAAATCCAAAAGTTTTCAATGGCATTCTATATGATAGTGGCGATCCAAAGTTTGCTATTGCTGCTGGCTTGTTCAACACTACCATGGCTACGCCTGTATTCTCTACATTGGGAGTGTCATCGGCGATATTCAGTTTCCAACATGCCTTTAATATTAATGCCGGTGCGATTTTGAAAGTGGAGATTTCAATTGATAGTGGTATTACCTATCAACCAACACCGCTGGCCCAATGGGTAGGTCCAATGAGCCTCGGGATTCCAAACCAGGGTTTTGTCACTACCAATTTTGATCTTACTAACTACCTCGGATTTCCCAATGTGAGGATCCGATTTAATTACCAGGGTACAACGGGAAGTGACTGGGCGATCGACAAAGTCGATTTGGACATGGTGCCGATACCAGTAACTTATGCGTGGACATTAACCAATCCTGCCGGTGTTGCAAGTCCCTATTACTTAAATGCCACCGATCAAGCTACGGTTAGGTCCGGTCCACCCGCAGTTGGGACTTATATTTATAATGTCGCGGCCTGGTATGGCAGCTGCTCTGGTGGTAACGCTAATGTGACAGTAGTTGTAAGACCTGTACCAACAGCGACTATAAGTGGTACAACAACCGTATGTCAAAACGGAACAGCTCCCAATATTACGTTCACTAATCCGCAAGCATTTCCTGTAGCTATCACTTATAATATCAATGGTGGATCTAATCAAACTGTTAACGTTAACGCCAACAGTACAGCAACAGTAGCTGCACCCACAGGAGTGGCAGGAGTTTTTGTTTATAACCTTGTCAGTGTCGCCTATCAAAACTATGCACCGTGCACCAATCCTATCTCGGGTTCTGCCACTGTTACGGTACTTCCAACTCCTGCACCAACAATCAGCGGTACTGCCTCCGTTTGCTTAAATGCCGCTGCTCCGATCATCACATTTACCAACCCGATGGCTCTGCCGATTATTCTCAATTATAACCTTAATGGCGGAGCCACTACAACTATTAATCTTGGCGCGAATTCAACTTTTACTGTCGCTGCACCAACCGATGTCGTTGGTACTTTTACTTATAACCTTGTAAGCGTTTCATATCAAACCACACCTTCATGTTCAAGAACTATCACAGGTTCTGCGACCATAACAGTTAATCCAATTCCAACCTGCACAATTACCGGACCTCTTACAGTGTTTGCAGGTTCACCTGGCAATACTTATACCACAACGTTATCTCCGTCTGGTGGTACTACAACGTATGTATGGACAATAAGTGGAAATGGTTCTATTGCAGGGCCTGCCAATGCATCTTCAGTATCCGTGACTGCCGGTACCCCTGGAACCTATACACTCACCAGTACGGCCACACGTAATGGTTGTCCGACCACATGTAGTATTACTGTTACGGTAATTTTACCTACTGCAGATCTCAGCGGCATTGCTACTATTTGTGCCGGAACCTCGGCAACTCTTTCAGTAGCTTTTACAGGTAAGGCGCCCTGGTCATTTACGTATACGGATGGCATTACTTCAACGACGATATTGAATATCAATGCAACTCCATACACCTTTACAGTTTCTCCCACAAGTACCACTACATATTCTTTGGTTTCAATGAATGATGCTAACGGTTCGGGGGCCGTTTCGGGATCAGCATCTGTTACAGTAAATCCAAAACCGATATGCAGCATTACTGGTAATAATAATGTTTGCCCTTCTTCAAGCAATACGTATAGTGCTCCGACGGGTATGGTTAGCTATAATTGGTCGGTCACAGGAAATGCAATAATCTCCGGAGCTGCAAACGGTCAAACCGTCACTGTAATAGCCGGCGCAGTCTGTGGAACATATACTTTGGCTCTTACAATAGTAGATGCCAATAATTGTAATAATACTTGTAATCAAATCTATTCTATAACTGATAATGTCGTACCTGTAATTACACTAACAGGATCTGCCCCGCTTGGATGTAACCCAACACCCGCCCAAGTAACGGCAGCATTCGGCACCGCCAGCGTTACTGACAATTGTACTGCTGGATTGATTGCCGTCGGGATTGTTCAGCCGGAAATAGTCAATGGTTGCCAGGTTAGTGTGACCAAAGCGTGGACAGTCCAGGATAAGTGTGGAAATATTGGCACGGCATCTCAAACTATAACATTTACCAGGTTAACACCTTTCGTTGTACCTGCAAATGGAACGACAACTGTTGCCTGCCTGTCTAATGCAGTTTTGCCAGCGACTATCCTCCTTCCTAATATTGTCGATGGTTGTGGCAACACCCTCCAACCAACCGGTCCACCGCAAATAATAGATGCACCATCACCCATTACATGCCAGGGAACCAGAACATATCAATATACATATGTTGATTGTGCCGGCAATACAAAAACCTGGTCCTATATATATACCATTGCCGCCCCGGTAGTTGTTATGCCTGCTAATGGTGCATCAACCGTAGCGTGTCCATCCGATGCAGTGGCTCCAACACCACCGGCAATCGTAGATAATTGCGGGAAAGCTATAGCTCCCTCCGCACCGGTTGTATCTGCTAATCCGGCGTGTGCTGGAACTAAAACGTACACCTACACTTATATAGATTGTAGTGGCATAGCACGTAATTGGATTTATACCTACACTATTGCTCCGCCTACGGTAACATTACCCGCACCGGGTGGCTCCATAGTTGCGTGTGTTGCTA
>Ga0111538_10008938_pt1 | contig 13412 bp, 10 predicted proteins | sample SoiMethybrSBSTD1_FD_79669 | JGI IMG/M metagenome (GOLD analysis project Ga0111538, IMG submission 79669) | Bulk soil microbial communities from a Populus tree surrounding site in Tennessee, USA - Soil MetaG P. TD hybrid SBSTD1 (version 2)... | ecosystem: Environmental > Terrestrial > Soil >...
ATTTTCCCTCCCTTCTTCAGATTGTTGAGTTACCCACCAAGGAGTGTGATCCTCAATAGCCTTAAAAACAATAGGGATATCTCAATTATCTACTCTATGGATCCGTAGATAAGAAAAGAAACTTGGCGTGCGGGTGGCTATAAGGCCTGATTGAGATTTAACGAAGCAGGCGCATCAAGAGGCAAGACAAACAGTGGAAAGCCGCGTTGGGTTCCGCGTTAGCGGTCTCTTACCAACCTATTACTCAACCGCGCTTGAGGCGATTGCAGGCGCAGGCATAAATAACCGCATGCCTCGCTCTATATCCTCCGCAATTGTTTGGTAGAGCGGCCATAAATTAGGTCGCATATTGCGGATAGTTGCGTTAACACCCATCATCGAAGGGATGCGTGTGCCATGGTGCTCAACGGGATGACCGATATATTTGAGGTTGAAGCCTAATTTGGCAAAATGAAGTGCCAGCCGCTCTTCGGTTAAAACGAAAACTGTATCAATTCCGTTCAGGCGCGCGAGTTCCGTTGTGCCGAGATATAAGCCAATCGGAATAAACGGAAAGCGTGGCTGGGTGATGGTGCCAAAATCTTCTTTGGAAATGCCGACCGGGTTGTTTGCCTCGCCCTTACGCCTCCGATAGTCGGCGATCACCGCCAAACGTGATACCTCCGCAATAGTGTGACGGGCTAGTTTGGCGGGATCGACTATAGAGCGGTCGAGTGTTGCAGCGCAGGCCTTTTCGAAAGGTAGCTGGTAGTGGAGCTTTCCCAGCGGGGGGCGGACAATGCGCGTGCAGCCGACGAATTCGCTTGTATTTATGTTGCGGATCAGAAGATGCAGCGAATTAGAGTCATGATCATCGGTTTCACGGCCGTCGGCCCTGAGGGGTTCATATTTCAGGTCTTGACAGTAAACCTGGTGCCGGACGCGATAGACTTCGTCCTTCAGTTCGTTGGACAATGCGGGTACAATTTCAAAGTATTGTTTAAAGGCACTGCCCAGATTAAATGGTTGGGATGACATAATCTAACCGACTCGCAGACAAATCGATTCCTGGCCAATATGGCGGGTGAGGAAAATATACCCGGGAGGGACGGGACAGCGCCTCAGTTTTCTCTCTACACTTTTCGCTACATGGTCCCGGTCTGTACTTTACGGACGATCGATTCCCGTCTTTAGGCTGGATATCCGTTATTTTGTTATGCGATGCGAAGAAAGTAAGAATGACGCGTATGGGCTATCGATGAAAGGCGATTTTGATCCGACCAGTGCCGCCCACCCCCATCGGTGATAAACCATGGAGAGAACCTTTCGGTGCAGCTCAAACACTATCACTACATCCGCAGGGCGGGGTTCGGGTTGCACGCGCCTTCAGCGGCGTTTGAACAGCGAAATGTCCAAGAAGAAACGTGAAGGATGGCAGGATTATTTTTGGTCATTGCTCGGGAAAAGGCAATGGTTTTTGCCCCACATGAGTTCGTGCTTCGTCCTGCTGTGAACTATATAGCTTCAGTAGTCGGTCAGCGCCTCGGTAAGTCGTCAGTCTAGTTTTTTCAAATAATCTTTGGTAAAAATCTTGTCAGGCAGATCTCGCAGTTTCATTCCCGAATAATCGAGCGCCGATTGTTCGCCTTTACGCATCGCATCTTCCATTACTAGCCGGGTAGGTCGCTGCTTACCCAATATCATCTGGAAATTTTCATACCGTGCGGTTTTGAGGAGCCGATTGGAGAGGGAGTAAAACTCAGCACGGTATGGCCAGAAATTCGATTGCCGCACCCAGTATAAGACTTTATGATATGTGACACCTCTGTCGACGCCAATTAGTTCCAGTACGTAGTAGTTCTCGCCGTCAATAGTATCGATACGCAGAACCGTAGCGTTGTAGTCACCCGCGAAGTTTGCGCGTGCCAAGTCGCCATTGGCGACTTGGCCTGTTAATCGCTGTGACATTGATAGACGAATGGGTTGCGAAATGTCTGGCATGAATATCCACAAATCGCGGCCTCTCATCAGTAATATCTGGCCTCGTTCAGAAGCTGGCTCAGTGGTCATCACCACGCTGTTTTCGTTGCCCTTGGATAAAACCCGGTATTTACGCAGCTCGTCTGGCTGATCGGGGGCAGTTGTTTGAATGCCAACGTCGACCTGGAAGCTGTCGCGGGGAAAGCGTATTTGGTCCGCTTTTTCCAGTATGGTTTGAGCTAGTTCCGCATCTTTCGATTCAGGGGACGCGTAGCATGCCGAAGTGGTAAACATGAAAAGCAACATTAACAAGTGTTGGAACGACTTTATTTGCATTTTAGTTTCTACTGTGGAATGCCGTTTAGCCAAGGGTTGCATTTTTTTGGAGCTGGGATGAGCATTGTACGTCTCGAGAATGTTTCTAAAGATTACACCCTGGGTGAACAGCAAGTCCAGGCCCTAAAGGGAGTTACGTTGAGTATTGAGGAGGGCGCGTTCCTTGCCATTGCCGGTCCATCTGGGAGCGGTAAATCGACATTGCTCAATCTGATCGGGTGCATAGACACGCCTTCCGGCGGTAAGGTATACATTAACGGACAAGATACCAGCGGACGTACGCCGGATGAGCTGGCCGATCTTAGGGCCCGAAGCATTGGATTTATCTTCCAGACATTCAATTTGCTGCCCGTTTTATCGGCCGAGGAGAACGTAGAATATCCTCTGACGCAATTCAACGAACTGAGCGCAACAGATCGTCGCAATAGGGTTTCGAGATATCTTGACATTGTAGGCTTGTCCAAATTCAGAAAGCATCGGCCGAACCAACTGAGTGGTGGGCAGCGACAGCGCGTTGCAATTGCGCGGGCTCTGGCGACGCAGCCCAAGATTGTGCTGGCTGACGAGCCGACGGCTAATCTTGATCATAAGACTGGGGAAGGCATTCTGCAACTGATGAAGGACATTAACGGCGATTTCAAGACGACCTTTATTTTTTCTACCCATGACTGGCGGGTGATGGCTATGGCCGACCGGTTGGTTCGTATCGACGACGGGGAGATTACCCACCAGGAAGTGAAAGAGGAAGATAAGCTGGCGATGGTGTTCGAGCGGCGTTACGGAAGGGGGAATCCCCTAAGTGAAGGGCCAGACCGAAGCCAGGTGAATGGGCCAACGGATTAAATTTGGATATCTTATAGCCGTTACAGCGCTGATCGGATTCCCGCTCTGTAGCTTGGCGGCGAGTTCCTCGGCTGGAGTGGCATCGACGTTATCGGGTTTGAATAGCGATACCGAGGGGCAACCTTTAGTTTTATCCTTGTCTTCGTCCCTTTCCCTGCACCAGTTTCGCAGGGCGGGCGAAATTATAGATGAAGGCGGTATTAAAGCCGTTCGTGGCGTTAATGTGTATGAGAGGACTAACGGTAAACCCTTAGCGTTATCTTTATCCTTGTCCCCTTCTTTGCCCTCGACGCCATCATGGCTCATTATAAAGGATAGGGCATCTGTCCTCTCAGCATCCGCTAAAGAGGACACGGAAAGCGAGTCCATGTCTCGCGAATCGCTATTCGATGACGCAGAACCTCCAAAAGAAAAATCGTCACCATTACCGGCCTGGAAGAAATTAGTGACGGGTTGGAGGGGATTTTCTCAATTGGAAATCGCGCACACCTATAGCGATCCCGCGCATTTCTCGAAAGCAAAGCTGCGAACCGAGCTTTCCCGCACCGGACAATTCAACGAATACCTAAAATGGAAGATCAGCGGACGGTTTGACTACGACGCCGCATATGATTTGTCCAATTTTTATCCTTCCGCAGTGCGCCAGGACCAGCGATACGATTTTTTCGTGCGCGAGAATTACGTGGATATTTCGGCCGGTAATTTCGACTTCCGCCTTGGTCGTCAGCATGTGATATGGGGCGAAATGGTCGGATTGTTCTTTGCGGACGTTGTATCAGCCAAGGATATGCGCGAATTTGTACTGCCGGCTTTCGATGTATTGCGGATTCCGCAGTGGGCGGCGCGGGCGGAATATTCCAAGAACGATATGCACGCCGAATTTTTGTGGATCCCAGTGCCTACATTGGATGAAATCGGAGAGCCCGGAGCGGATTTTTATCCGGGGCCGCTACGCGGGGTAGCCAGTTATTTGCCCGAAGACCGGTCAGGGCGAAATGTCGGGAACTCAAATTATGGGGTTCGTTTGTCTCAACTCAAAAGTGGGTGGGATGTATCAGCATTTTACTATCATAGTTTGGATGCCTCTTCCACATTTTATCGAGTCAGTGGATTCAACGAGCCCCTTGTCTTTCAGCCGCGGCACGATAAGATCGACCAGCTCGGCGGAACCTTCGCGAAAGATTTTGGTTCGGTAGTGTTGAAAGGTGAACTGATCTATACGGACGGGCGGAAATTCAACGTTTCGCGGCCCACCGCGGAAAATGGTCTGGTCATTCAAAATACTCTTGACTACGTGCTTGGCCTTGACTTCAGCTTACCCGCCGAAACCCGCCTGAACCTGCAATTTTTCCAGCGCGTTTTTTTTGCACATGATCCAGGGCTTTTTCTGGATAGATTTGAAAACGGTGCTAGCATCCTGCTTAACGCCAAACTTTGGCGCAAACTTGAAGCTCAAGCCTTAATGATCCACAGCTTAAATCGCAATGACTGGATGTTCCGTCCGAGGCTCTCATGGAATTTGGAGAAGAACTGGCGCTGGGCGGTGGGGGCGGATATTTTTGGAGGCCAATCTACAGGCCTCTTCGGCCGCTTCAACCACAATGATCGTGTTTATACGGAATTACGTTTTTCTTTTTGAGGATTATATGTGGGTCCAACTCGGCTGTTGTCGGGAAGGCCGGAATTTCTCCTATCTTGATTATTATACTGAACTGCTTTGCAGCTAGCGCTGCGGCTTGACTCAGCCGTAATCAAAGACTAGTTTTTACAATTATTGCCGTAATAATCCTAGCCAGTCCGCCGCATGCTGTCCCCGGACGCGGGATAATGGATGAGTAGAGCGAACACTACGCATCTCGTCAGGTAACGCATTATCGGTCTCGCTTGTCCGGGGGGCGGCGACATTTTGCGTGGTGGAGGTTGCCTATGGAGTTTCATTGCCACATGTTATCTTTTATTTATGATGAGGCCTTCTCGAGAAATATTGGCTGGGTAACTCGGCAGGAGCAGGATCGGCTGCGGTACAAACGGGTGGCGATCGCTGGTTTGGGGGGTGTAGGAGGCGTGCATCTACTAACCCTTTGCCGGCTCGGTATTGGCAAATTTCATCTGGCAGATTTCGATTCTTTTGATCTGGCCAATTTTAATCGGCAGGCGGGCGCGTCTGTAAGCACCCTTAGTATTCCCAAACTTGAGGTAATGATTAGGCAAGCACGGGATATTAATCCTGAACTCGAAATCAAAGGATTTTCTGAAGGCGTAACAGCGGCTAATCTGGATGAGTTTCTGGAAGGGGTGGATATTTATATTGACGGTCTGGATTTCTTTGCTTTCTCGGCCCGGCAGCAGGTGTTTGACGCGTGTGCGTCAAAGGGCATTCCGGCAGTTACTGCCGCTCCGCTCGGCATGGGTGTAGCCGTACTTAATTTTTTGCCTGGCGGTATGGGATTTAATGATTACTTTTGCCTCAATGATGGCCCTGAGGCGCAAAAACCTTTGCGTTTTCTAATGGGAGTTGCTCCCGCTCGCCTGCAAATGGGGTATTTGGCAGACCCTTCGGCTGTTGATCTAGCTAATCAAAAGGGCCCTTCCACCATCATGGCCTGCCAGCTTTGTGCGGGCGTGGCGGCGACTGAAGCTTTGAAAATCCTCCTGGGACGGGGTGCGGTTCGGGCGGCGCCCAAGGGGTATCATTTTGATGCCTACCGTAACAAATTGATGCTAACCTGGCGGCCCGGCGGAAACCGCCATCCTTTACAGCGCTTAGCTATTGCTCTGGGTAAACGTAAATTAGGACTATAGATGCATCCCATTCTCCAACCGATCTCAGATATTCTCGAATTTGCCCGCTGGGCGCCGAGCGGAGATAATACTCAACCCTGGCGATTTGAAATTATCGACGAACGTCATCTCTTCGTGCACGCATTTGATACGCGGGATCATTGTATATACGACCTGGATGGCCATCCCAGTCAGATTGCGCTTGGCGCACTGCTGGAAACTCTTGCTATCGCTGCCAGCGCACACGGATTGCAGGCGGAATTCAAGCGCTGCAGTGAATTGTCCGATACCCGGGTGGAATATTTGGTAAGCATGGTTCCCGATGATCGGTTAGCTCCCGATCCTCTGCTTTCCCATGTCAAACTCCGGTCAGTACAGCGTAGGGCTATGCCGACGAGGCCCCTAAATGAATCTCAAAAAGAGGCTTTGCAAAGCGCCGTCGGAAAATCTTACATCATAAGATGGTTCGACAGTCCGGTGCAACGCTGGAAGTTTGCCAAATTAATGTTCGACAACGCCAAACTCAGGCTTACCCTGCCGGAAGCCTATTCGGTTCATCGCAACATCATCCAATGGAAAAGCCAGTTCAGCCACGATAAAGTACCCGATCAAGCGTTGGGATTAGATGCCATGACCCTTAAATTGATGCGCTGGGTTATGGGTAACTGGAAGCGTGTCGATTTTTTTAACATTTATTTGGCGGGGCACCTGGTTCCACGGATTGAAATGGATTTGTTGCCGGGCTTATTCTGTGCTGCTCACTTTGCCATTGTCGCTGAGAAAGCCCCGGAGTCGATAGACGACTATGTGGCTGTAGGGCGGGCGGTTCAAAGATTCTGGCTGACAGCAGCTCGTCAGGGGCTGCAATTACAACCGGAACTGACCCCATTAATTTTTAGCCGCTACGTCCGAGAAGGTAGGACATTCAGCCGTCTTCCTGGCACTATGGACGCGGCAGCCAAGTTGAGTAGTCGTTTATCCGGCCTGCTACCGGATGACTCAGTTGAACGGGTGACGTTTCTGGGTCGTATTGGTAGCGGCGCTATTGCGGAGAGTCGATCGCTGCGGTTGCCAGTGAGCCGCTTGATGAGAAAGGGGTAAGAAAATGTCGAGGAGGCGGATTTTAGTTGCTAGCCAGTAAACTAATGGATTGGCCGTTTTTTCCATCCATAAGCGCTTGAGAATTACCTAAGGGAGCTCGAGCAAGGAAGCCTCTTAAACATTCTGCCGCAGCGCGTCCACAATTACTAGACGTGAGGTCCGGCGGGCCGGAAGTACGGCAGCGATAACCGAGGCAAGCACTCCGGTAAGCGTTGCAATCGCCAGCACTTCCGGGATCAGGCGAATTGTCGCCATGTAGCCAATATTCGATCCAGGCGGGGGTGGCATATCAATGCCAACGCCCGATATTAGGCCTGCCAGCAACATTCCTACAATTACGCCAAGGAAGCTCCCCAGCAAACCCAGCAGCGCATTTTCGAGCACAACGAGCCTGAAGATGTGGCGTTGGCGAAGCCCCAATGCGAGCAACGTGCCGAACTCGCCAGTTCGCTCGTAGACCGCCATATTCACCGTGCTGGCTACGCTCAAGACCAGCATAACAAGAATGATGAACTGGAGGGCTCCGAATTGACGCCGGTAGAGTGCTTCAGTCTTTTGATAGAAGTCTGCCAACTCATACCACGGTTTTATCTCGTAACCCAGCGGCTCCAGTTTGTTTTTCATGATCGCTGTCACTGTATCGGTCGTGCTGGTTTCATCCAGCAGCACCACAACGCTATGCGCCGACTGCGTAAATAGCAGCTCGTGGGCGGAAGATAAGGGAATACGCACCGCCCGGTCATCATATTCTTTGGAAAAAGTGCGGAACACGCCGACGATTTCATAATCAAGCGTGTTTAAAGCGCCTTCCGATGTATTTACCATTAAGGTAATAAAATTACCGGGACGTAAATTAAGGGCCGCAGCCACGCCTTCGCCAATTACCGCGCCAAATGCGTCTGTTCCCTGCAATTGGCGGCCTGCAACGATCGTTGTCGCGGTTCCTAGTTGCGCTTCCTTATCCGGTTCAATGCCTTCCCCGATAATAGGCAAATCGGCCCGGCTGTTGTTGGCCAAGCCGGAAAAATTCATACGGTTCATTACCGCTTGCACGTGTGGGATAGATTGGGCCGTGTTCATCACAAATTGCGGTTGCTCGATCGAATAGCGGAATGGCTCATGCACACCGAAGTCGCTATAGCCCCGCCGAAAAATTTGCACATGCCCGATTCGCGAGTGGATCGTGGATTCCCGCAGTTGCACAAATACATCCTCCACGAAGCCGCCACTAATAATAACTGCGGTCACGCCAGCGACGATAGCGGCGAGTGTGAGGGAGGTACGCAAACGGTTTCGGAAGATGTTGCGGAAGGCGAGGCTGAACATGCGTTTTTCCGGCGTGAGCGTTAGATACTGTGGCGTAAAGCGTTGATGATTTCCAGACGCGACGCCTTCCATGCCGGATACAAACCCGCCAGCGAAGTGGTAATGAATGCGATCAGAAATCCCTTCATCATTACGCTCAAGGTAGCCTGGATTTCACCGGTATAACCTTCCTCCATGCCGGGGGGCGGCGGCATGGGGATGCCAATCGCGGAAATCAGTTCGGCAAGCCCGTACCCCGTTAGCAGTCCTACGGATGCCCCAGTGAACCCGAGCAAGACGCCTTCGAGGGCGAATAGGCGAAGGATTTTATTGCGCTTGAAACCGATAGCTAGCAGGGTGCCGATCTCGCCGGTACGTTCGAGCACATTCGCCACCAGCATGTTGGAAATACTGAGTACGATAATGCTCCCAATGATGAGCCGCAGCACGTTCATCTGCTGCGAGAAAAGCGCTACCGTCTTGTTATAGAAATCCGCCTGTCGGTACCAGGGAACGAATTCTAGTTCATTTGACTGCGCGGAAAAACGGGTGCGAAACTGCGCGAGATATTCGTCGGTTCGTTCCGTGTCGTTTAGTAACACCAGCCAGGCGTGGGCGCCATCAACGCGCAATAGTGACTGGGCCAGGCCAATGGGCAGATGCAGGGCAGTATCGTCGTACGACTGATTGGTGCTGACAAATATCCCGGCGACTTTTGCCTCGATGGCGTTGATACGGCCACCAGGAGTGGTAGCCAATAGTGCCACCGTTGCATCCGGCCGCACGTTGAGGCTGCGCGCCAAGCCTCGCCCCAGTACCACCTCTCTCGCAGCGGCGCCGATCGTAAGATTCCTGCCTTCGACAATACGCAGGGCCTTACTTAACTCCGCTTCTTTTTGTTTCTGTGGGTCAACGCCGTCCGCCACAAACGACACTGTCGTCTCACCATGGCTGATGAGTCCTGTCACCGCTAGCCGCGGGGCGACCAGCTTGACCCCAGGCGTAGACTCGATCTCTGTTCGCTGAGGCAGCTTTTCCGGCAATAGATAAGCGTAAGGATTAGCTGCACCCGCGTTGAGGTAGCCCGGCCGCACGACTTGAACGTGCCCTAAACGGGACTGAATGGTGCTTTCGCGCATGGCCCAGAAGATCCACTGAACGAAACCGTCGGAAAGCACTAGAGCGATGACGCTGACGGCGATTGTAAGCACCGCTACCAACGCTCGCCGCCGATTTCGTGCGAGGTTGCGCCCAGCGATCTGAAAATTAACCATGGCGTCCTCGCGTTGCAGAATTATTAACTGGACAATCCACCAATTTCCCCGAATGATGCCGTTAGAAAAGGCGCACTCAGGTCCACGCCCAGAAGCTTACCGATTAAGCGCCCCGGGCGCAGACAATATGATTATAGTTATGATGCCATCCTGAAGGCACAGTCATTATCCACTCAATAGATGGATGTAAACTGGTCCGCCGGTGATGGTACTTCCTAGGAGCGGTGTATGGGGACCCGAAACAAACCGGTCATTCTCCTTATTGCTGAAGCGGTCACACTGGCGCATTTCGCGCGGATCGTGACGCTGTCAAAGGCCTTGGATCGATCAAAGTATGATGTCATTGTCGCATCGGATCCACGCTACGTCCATCTGGAACCCTCGCTTGCCTCTGGATTCTATCCGATCTGGTCTGTTCCGTCGGCTGAATTTGGGCAAGCGCTCGCCCGAGGTAAGCCTTTATACAGTATCAAAACCCTGACGCGTTACGTCGAAGACGACCTGGCGCTGCTCGATAGCGTGAAGCCTGACCTGGTTGTTGGCGATTTTAGGCTGTCGTTAGCCGTCAGCGCCCCGCTGCGTAAAATACCTTATGCCGCAGTAGTTAATGCCTACTGGAGCCCTTATGCCGCGATCGCGTATCCTATTCCCGATTTGCCAATAACCCGGTTTCTAGGCGTGGCACGGGCGCAAAAGCTGTTCGATGCGGTGAGACCCATAGCTTTTGCCCTGCATGCCCACCCGCTCAATCAGTTGCGACGGCGTTACGACCTGCCTGCTTTGGGACACGATTTGAGAACTGTCTACACCTGGGGCGATTACACACTTTATGCCGATGCGCCAGCGCTGGTGCCCCTGCGGCCGTTGCCCCCCAGTCATCGCTACCTCGGACCCCCGCTATGGTCTGCTAGCACGCCCCTGCCGGATTGGTGGGATCGACTACCGGAAGACAAGCCGTTCGTACTGCTGACTCTGGGAAGCTCTGGTCACGTTGACTTATTGCCGATTGCCTTGTCAGTTTTGGCTGAGCTGCCGATAACCGTAATTGTCGCCACTGCAGGAACGGTTGACCTTGACGTTCCGGCCAATGCCTTCGTTGCGCGTTATCTACCGCTCCGTAGGGTTATCGAGCGTTCCAGTCTCGTCATTTGCAACGGAGGCAGCCTAACCACCTATCAAGCTCTATTCTCCGGGGTGCCCGTCCTGGGGATATGCTCTAACATGGATCAACTGCTGAATATGAGTGTTGCTCAGCGTCTGGGGGCAGGATTATCGATGCGTGCAGCAGATGTTCTTCCTGCGCAACTGAGAAAGGCGGTATATGCTTTGCTTGAAACCCCCAAATTCGCCGAAGCGGCCCGCCATGTCGGTGAGAGGTTCAGGCAGGTGGATGCCGGGCAACACTTTCGTGCGTTTGTTTCTGAGGTTTTGGATTAACAGAGTTGCTCGCACACAATTCATGCGCACAATTACTGCCGCCCAGATCACGCTATTTTTTTCTTTTCAGCAACATTCTCGTTCTTGGCGTCTTTACCGCTTATGAACTGTTGGGGGGCATTGCCGCTAGGGGATTTTCCTGGCATTACTTTGATGGCAGACGCAGCCCTGTTCATCTGTCTCTACGCGTTTGCGGCGCCGGCTGTTTCGGCATTTCATTGTGTTAATGGAAGGGCGGACCGCTTGATGGCGCGTGGGCGAACTGGTCGCCCGTCTACATTCTGTTCTACTGGACGCTTTTTAATAGCCTGATCCCCGCATGTTCTGCCAGTCTCGGCCATGCGCGGGGCGCACATTGCACTAGGAGCACATTTCAGCAAAAACACCTGTAGCGCCGGTGCTCCCCGAAGTCCCCCGTCCCGCTCCCTGAACTGCTGCCGACTGCACTCTCGGCCATGACGCTACGCTGTTGAGTTGGTAGACGCCAAGTTCGGTTTCAGCAGCGCGAGCGTTTTCTTCCTAAGCATTCACTTAAACAGTCGTCGAAAAATTTTACAGTTTCGGTCTCCGTGGATCGAGATAAGTCGGATAAATTAATAACACTATGATAACACTAAGATTATATGTCCTGGCATACATGTTGCTAATAAAAATAACAAGTCAAAGGCGAATCTTCTTATCAGTAACAAGATAGGGCAAGATAGTAAAGAGTAGTAAATCATTAATTCACACGGAGACATCATGAAAATTAAACAATCAGTCCTTGCGGCTAGCATAACAGCAGCGCTGGCGATAGGAGTGGCAGGGGAATCGGCCGCGGCAGTATACGCGGGGTCCAGGCTGGACATCGATTCCTTGTTGGTTACGCCCACTCCGGCATCCCCTGCCGGCACATTTAACTTCCGGTTAACGAACACAGCCGACCTCGCTACGCCTGCAATTGCAACGGCCACTTGCGGCGGCACTCCCGGTCCCGGCGGGGCTAATACTTGTGGTGGCTCGGGCGCGGCCCTAGTGTTGAATGCGAGCGCGGCCAACGCAGGGGGTAGTACTGTCATCCGTGCGGATAATGATATGACCTTTTTTGGTCCGGGGGTGGGCAATTACGCCAATGCAGACTCCGTGATCAACAATGCGCAGCTCGTGGGCGACGGGAGCACGGACACCGACAACGTTGCTGAGTCCAACCTCGATTCAGCTTTAACGGGTGGCGCCAGTTCCGAAATTCAATCAATTACCGGTTTTTCTTTTTCATTTACGGTTGATGCGCCTGGTTCATTGTCGCTAGCCTTCCTGGCCGACCCTGATATGCGGGCCTTTATCTCAGCGTTCGAAGGAGCCGGATCTTCAGCGCAGGCAAATTTAAATACTTCGTTCACTCTGCGGCAGGATAACGATACTGATGCCAGCGATGGCACCGCGCTCGGATTGGTCAACTGGAACCCACAGGGTACCACCACCAACGACTGTACCGCAAGTGGTGGTCCGACGTGTACCGAGGATAACGATACGCAGGACTTGAACATCAATGTCGGCGCGACTGCGCCCGGGGCGGATAACAACCACAGTTTTGGTGCAGGTGATTCTGGGTTTGGCGATATCTTGACGGCATTCGGGATCACAGTTGCCGGCATTGACGCGGGAACGTGGACCTTGACGCTGAATGAGGTCAAATCGGTGGACCTGCGGAGACAGGTGCCAGAACCCGGTATTCTGGCTCTGGTTGGAATTGGCCTCCTAGGTTTAGGTATGTCGAGCCGCCGCAAGAAAGCAGTCTGAGTCTTAACTTTTATAAAGGCGCGGCAGAAGCCGCGCCTTTTTTTGTGTCTGTGTAACCCACGCAATGTTGGATAAATGAAGCGAGGTGGTTCGCTATTGCATCAACGGCCAAAACCTACGGGTACACATCTAGTATGAGTAGTTGATCGATAAGCCAAGCATCCTGCTCGGGTTGGCTTGACTGTCGGACTTTCGGGGTATGGGTGGCTCAGCCGCTATCAGTGCAGAGGAAGCTCAAAAGAAGTATGGAGGGTCGTTTCCCCGCTACACATAGTGCGATAATGGGATGGAAAGTATGTATGGGCTTGAAGTGCAGCTTTTAAACGTTCTGCGCGAAAGCTTTCACATCGGTTCCACCGTTGGCCGTTAAAGCGTTGATTGTTTGCCGGGCGTACGGCTCGTACTGCCGTTTAGTTGCAGCAATTATATCCCAAAGACATGTGCATCACAGGGGTGGGCGGGCAACTTAGCGCCCGGGATTATGAAGCGTGTTCAACAGAACACGAGCTTCCTTGCCTTCGGGGGTGTTAGGGTGTTTTTGGCTCAGAGATTCCAGGGTCTTTTTTGCTTCACTGGCTTGTTTTTGCTGGATAAGAA
>Ga0111538_10008939_pt1 | contig 13411 bp, 11 predicted proteins | sample SoiMethybrSBSTD1_FD_79669 | JGI IMG/M metagenome (GOLD analysis project Ga0111538, IMG submission 79669) | Bulk soil microbial communities from a Populus tree surrounding site in Tennessee, USA - Soil MetaG P. TD hybrid SBSTD1 (version 2)... | ecosystem: Environmental > Terrestrial > Soil >...
CGCCCCCTTGAATCATGAAGCCGCGGACGATGCGGTGGAAGGTCAGGCCGTCGTAGTAGGCTTGCTTCGCCAGCAGGCGGAAGTTCTCGACGGCTTTCGGCGCGTCAGCCTGCAGGAATTCGATTTCGATGGCGCCTTCGTCGGTCTCGATCGCCGCGTGCCTGCCGCCGGAGCTCTTGGCGCCTGGCGGGACCTTGGGATTGACGTTCGACTTGTCGCAGGCCGCCGTCGTCAGCAGAACAGTGCAGAGTGCGGCGATCGTCGAAATTGCACGGTGAATTGACATGACGGGCCATTATCGCCGTTACGGGGTGGGCCACGGGATCACAGTTTCGGCGACTAACGCCGGGCCTGAGCAGAACCGAGAAACACGGCAGGGACTGAATGGTTTCCAGGGTCTGGCTCACGCTCGGTCTGGTCGCGGCACTGGCCGGCACCGCACACGCACAGACGTCAAGTCTGATGGGGTCCGTGGTGTATCGCGAGCGCGTCGAATTGCCGCGGACTGCGGTGCTCGTCGTGACGCTGGAAGACGTTTCTGCCCCGGACGGATCTGCGGTCGTGATCGCAACGGAGCGCACCCCTCGTCCGGAGCATCTGCCCGTGATGTTTTCGCTGCGCTACGACGCCACGCGCGTCGTCCCATCCGGACGCTACGTGGTGAGCGCGCGCATCACCGACGGCGCCGCCACCCTGTTCAGTTCGGCTGCACCGTCACCGGTGCTGACACAGGGACGCGGTTCTGTCGCAAACCTCGTGGTGACCAAGACGGAATCGTCGCCGGCGCCTGCCCCGACGCCTGCTCCGAAGGAGTCCAAGCCAACGCCGACGCCGGCCCCGACACCTGCTCCGAAGGACTCCGGGCCGAAGCCAACGCCGACACCGACACCGACACCGACACCGAAATCGACGCCAAAGCCAACACCTACGCCGACACCGACCCCGGCGCCGAAGGCGGCGCCAACACCCAAGGTGACGCCGGAGAAAGCCGCGCCTGTCGTGCCACCAAAGCCTGCCGCGGCTGATCATCCGAAGTCGACGCCAGTGCCGACGCCGACCGCGACACCTAAACCATCACCGACACCGAAACCAACACCGGCGCCGAAGCCAACGCCGACCCCAGTGGCGACGCCGACAGCCACACCGAAACCAACACCAACGCCGATACCGAAACCAATACCGGTCGCGCCTCCAGCGAAGCTCGTTTCGGTCGCGCCGCCGCCGTCGAATCCGATCGCCGATCTCCCCGCGACGTTCGTGGGCGCGCTTCCCTGCCCGGACTGCCGCACGATGCGGTACGAGCTCACGCTGAACGCAGACTCTTCGTACGCACTGAAGAGGACGAAGACATTCGATGGCAACGGCGATCGGATCGAAAGCGAATCGGGGTCGTGGGGTTACTCGTCGGATCGCGTCGTGATGGTTCTGAAGGGTCGCGCCGACGCCTGGTCGTGGTTCGCGATGCCCGCACCAGGCGTGCTTCGCGCCATTGATTCCCGCGGGAATTCGATCGGCTTGCGGACGCCCGCGGATCTGCATCACGTCGATGCGCCGTCCACGACCGGGGCCGGGGTCGCGCCGCACGGCGGCGCCGCGCCAGAACCCGTGACACTGCTTCTGTCTGATGCTGAATGGAAACTGACGGAGATCGAGAACAAACCGGTTCGGCCTGCGAGCAAGACGCAGCGGGACATCGTGCTGAAGTTCGACGAGGACGGCCGGACGCTTTCAGGGGTGAGTGGCTGCAATCAGCTCGACGGGAACTTCGAAGCGGGTTGGCGGACGTTGACCATCAAGCCCAGCAGATCGCTTCGCGTGTGCCTCGCCGATCAGGGAACCGAGCGCGCAGTCAGCAGGACGATCAAATCCACGCGCGCGTACCGCATCACCGGCACGACACTCGACCTGTTCGACGAACAGGGCACGCGCATCGCGCGTCTTGAAGGCAAAGTCAGAAATTAGCCGGATAGGCTGCCACCGTCCAGCAGGCGATAATCTCACCGCACCACTTGCGGATCCTTCACGACGTGCGTTACGCGATCCGGCTGCTTCGGAGCAGCCCGGGCTTCTCTGTCGTTGCGATTGCCACGATCGCGCTCGCGATTGGCGCGAATGCGGCGATGTTCAGCTTCGTCAACGGCGCGTTGCTCAGTCCCCTGCCGTATCCCGATTCGGACCGCATCGTCCGTGTCCTTGAAACGCGCGCGGCCGGCGGGATCAACGGCATCTCGACGCTGAACTATCTCGATTGGGCCAGCCAGAACGCCGTCTTCGAGTACATCGCCGCGGAGGCTGGCTGGCGGGCCACGTTGACCGGTGGGGACGAGCCGGTCGTGATTCGAGGCGCGCGCGTCTCGGCGCGCTACTTCGACATCTTCGGAGTGAAGGCCGAGCGGGGCCGCACGTTTCTTGCGGACGAGGACCAGCCCGGCAAAGACCACGTCGTCCTCGTGAGCCACGCGCTCTGGGAGGGCCGCTTCGGTTCGGATCCGGCCATTCTGGAACGCAGCATCGTGCTCAACGGCGAGGGGCATACCGTCGTCGGCGTTCTGCCGAAAGGCGGCCCCTTCGATCGTGCAGCCGCGCAGATCTGGAAGCCCCTGGCCTTTCAGCCTTCAAACATGACGCGCGACTTTCGCTGGCTCGGTGCGAGCGCGAAGCTCAAACCCGGCATGTCGCTCGGAACCGCGCGGGCCGGAATGGATCTGGTCGCGCAGCGTCTGGCGCGTGCCTATCCCGAGTCGAACAAGGGTTGGGGGGTTGCGGTAGACCGCCTCGCTGACGTGCTGATCGGACCCGAGCTGCATACGGCCGTCACGATCCTGTTCGCCGCGACGCTGTTGGTGTTGCTGATCGGCTGCGTGAATCTCGCACATCTCACACTGGCCCGCGCCGTTTCGAGGGAAAGCGAAATGGCGGTGCGCTCCGCAATGGGTGCGAGCCGGTCTCGGCTGGTACGTCAGGCATTGGTCGAGAACGTGGTGATTTCCCTGTGCGGTGGAATCGTCGCATTCGGCGTGGGCTACGCACTGCTGAAATGGATCGAGTCGCTGATTCCTCCCTACGCGCTTCCTCCTGCAGTGGACATCAGCATGAGTGCGCCGGTCCTGCTGTTCACGCTCGCTGTGGCCGTCGTCACCGGCGCACTGATCGGCATGGCGGCGGCCGTGCGGAGCACGAACCCGGATCTGACGAGCGCGCTGAAGGCGGGCAGGCACGGCACGACGGCCGTCAGTCCCGGCAAACGCATTCGCGGCGTTCTCGTTGTGGCCGAGGTGGCGCTCGCGTTCGTGCTGCTGGTCGTCTCGGGACTGCTGATGCGGAGTTTCTTCAACCTGCTCGAGGTAGATCCCGGATTCAAGGCGACGAACGTCCTGACGGCAAGTCTTCCGATCGAGCAGGAGCAGCATCCCGACCCAGCCGAACTGAACACCTATCTGGCTTCGATCCGCGCCGCTGTCCAGACCGTGCCAGGCGTTCGCGACACGGCGCTCGCTTCTGCGTTGCCGCTGGAGGGCTGGGGATTTGGCACGCGGTACTCAATCGCCGGTCGCGAATCCAGGGACCCGGCCAATCGCCCGCTGGCATTTTTCAAGATCGTGAGCCCGTCGTACGTGCACGCGCTCGGCATCGAACTGCGCGCGGGACGCGTCCTGACCGACGACGACACGGTGGGCGCCCCGCCGGTCGCACTCATCAACGAGACGCTGGCCAGGCGGGAGTTTGCCGGGAAGGATCCGATCGGTCAGCGGATCCTGGTGCGGGAGATCGTCGCGGGCAGGACGGAGTTCGGACGGGAGATCGCGTGGCACATCGTCGGTGTCATCGCGGACGAGAAGATCACCGGACTCGGCGATGAGGCCATCGCCGGACTGTACGTCTCGAACGAGCAGAGCCCGACCTACGTCCTCAGTCTCATCGTGCAAGCCGGCGTGTCGCCGGAGTCGGTCCAGAACGGCATCCGGGCGGCGGTTGGCCGCGTGAACAAGAACCAGGCGCTCAGCGACGTGCGCACGCTCGAACAGATCGTGACTCGATCCATGCTCGGCAACCGGGTCGTGAACACACTGCTCATGGCATTTGCCGCCATGGCGCTGTTATTGGCGTCCATCGGGATATACGGCGTCATTTCCTACACCGCGGCCCAGCGGACGTACGAAATGGGCATTCGCTCGGCACTGTGAGCCAACCCATCCGACCTTCGCGCGTTGGTACTTCGGGACGGAATGCAGTTGACGGTGATCGGACTCGTGCTTGGACTTGCCGGAACACTGGCGGCGAATCGCCTGTTGTCGTGGATGTTGTACGGCGTCGATGCCTTCGACCCGCTGACGATTGCTGTGGTGGCCGCTGTACTCGGTGGAGTCGCCGGGCTGGCGTGTTTCCTGCCAGCCCGGCGGGTCATGAGAATTGATCCGATGAAAGTGCTGCGATCCTAATTCGTTCCGCCCTTGCAGAGTCCGAAGGTGCCCGGAGCGCCCTTCGGAAGTCCGTAGAACTTCCACGAATCCGCCGCTGTCTGGACCTGCGTCGCCTGCTGTCCAGGATCGGCGGTGTCGTAGTCATTCAGCCCGCTGAACGCGCACGCCGAGTTCGCGTGTGCCGGAGCAGCGGTCGCGTTGGTGTTATCGAGAGTGCCCGGGGGTCCCTTCACTTCGCCTGCGATGGCGGCGCCTGCTCCGGCCGCGAGCAGCGAGATAGCAATGGCGATAACGGTCAGTCGTTTCATGAGTCCTCCTTGGACGTTGTTGGAATCGGCAACCAAAGAAGAATACGCTACTCCACGTCCGCCTCACGCGCCCGGCGCGCGATAGCCGATCGGCCGCTTGCAGGCAGCGTCCATTTCCTCGACGGTGAAAAGCACAGTCGTCTTGCCGCGAAGCGCACCCGACGCGCCCACGTTGACGCTCAGCGCCGCGGCCGCTGCGTGGTCCGGCAAGTCCGCGATGACGATCGCATCGTTGCTGCCAAACGAAAAGTAGAACGTCTCGACCGACCCACCGAGACTCTTCGCCGCCGCTTCGGCCGCCGCGCGGCGCTTGGTCCCGCCATCTTTCAACAGCCCCTGCGCACCCTGGGCCGTGTACGACACCTCGAGAAGATACTTCGGCATATGTGCCTCCTAATTTAAGGGGGCAACCGTATCACCACCGGCGCGGATTGGTACCCCTACGTCGACTTCGGCGCCGATTCGGCTCCTGCGGGCTCCCGGAACGGATCCACCGGAATCAGCGCGTACTCGACATCGAGAATCTCGAGGTGCTCGGTCTTGTTCGGTGCGCGCAGAACGACGCGGTCGCCGGGGCTCGACTTCATCAGCGCCCGCGCGAGCGGCGACATCCAGCTGATGTGGCGACGGTTCACGTCGACTTCATCGATGCCGACGATGCAGACGGCGTGTTCGACACCGGCACCGTCCTTATAGGTGACGGTCGCCCCGAAGAAGACGCGCGTGGCCGCAGATCCGGAGCGCACGGCGGCCGGATCGACGACTTCGGCCGCGTCGATGCGTTTCGTGAGAAACCGAATCCGCGAATCGATTTGACGCAGTCGCCGCTTCCCATAGAGGTAGTCAGCGTTCTCGCTGCGGTCGCCGTTGCTCGCGGCCCACGCCACGACCTGCGTCACCGCCGGCCGTTCGCGGCTCATCAGAAACCGGTGCTCGTCCTTCAGCCGCTGCAGGCCGGCGGGCGTGATGTAGTTCTTCAGTTTCGGCCCTGCTGCCTCGCGGACCGGCTCTCGCAGGGGACGCTTCGTTCTCATTCCTCGATGATCTTCATCCGAAACTCTTGTCGTCGGCAGTCGGCCCGTACACCGATGGCACCTTCGATCCGAGCAGGCGCAGATACACGGTCATCTGGCCGCGGTGATGAGCCGAATGCAGGAACGTGTCGCGAATCACATGGAGGCGCGGCTGCTCCATCGCGAGGTTCCCTCCTGCGAGCAGGCGCCACGGCGTTTCCAGGTGCGCGTCGCTCGTCTTCTGCAGGGCCTCCCGCGCTTTGGCCACAGCGTTGTCGAGCGCCGCCACGAGTTCCGCGCTCGTATTGAGAGGAGCGGGTTTGTGTTTCGGTCCGTCTTTCGGCGCGATATCCAGCTCGTCCTGCGAGACGGCCAGATCGACCCACGAAAAGATGCTCGCGGTGAGCTCGGCCAGGTACCCGAGCGGCATCGATCGCTCGTGCGGCTTCCAGTCCCGCTTGCCGGCCGGCACCTGCTCAAGCACGCGTCGCGACTTGCCCGCCTCGCTCTCGAGTTCCGTCAGAAACCAGTCCTTCATGCTCATTCAGCTACCCTCACGCTTCGATCTTGTAGATCTCGCGGCGGCCGTGATCCACAAGGTCGTGATAGCCCTGCATGAGGGCCCCGATGTCTTTCATTTCCGGGGCGCTGTCCATCGCCAGGAACTTGTCGATGCTCTCGACTTCGAATTCAGCGACGATCGTCCAGTAACGCTCGGCACTGACGTCCGTCATCACACGCATCTTGCCGAGGCCTTTCTTCTGCATCAGCGAAGACATCGCGACAAACTTCTCGACCATCGGGCGGACCTTGCCGGGCTTGCAGTACATGAGTTCGCGAATCAGCAGCATGACGTCCTCCAGGAAACGTGGTGATGGGGGCTTCCGCCATCATAACTGCTGCCGTTCTGCATGACTCACGACGTTGCGCCCAATCGCACTCGACCTCCGATATGGCGAGATGACCTGCCGCGCAAAGCGCTCCATCTCTTCGTACTGAGGGCTGCACTGCAGCAGGAGCAGATCGACGCCCGCGGCCTCGAACTCGTGAATCCGCTGGATGATGCGCTCCGGCGTGCCGATGAGACCCGAGCGAAGGCCCCGGTTCGACACCGAGTAGTCCTCGAGCGACAGCCGCTGCTCGAGCTGCGTGTTCGCGATCCACTGCTGATAGTTGCCGTAGCCGGCGGCGGACTGCTTCACGTCCGTAATGCGGTCGAGCTCGGCACGCGCCTCCCGATCGGAGTCTCGTGCAATGGCGTACGCGGCGACGCCGAACGCCAGCGGCGGCAGGCCAAGCCTCGCCCGCCGGTTGCGCATGTCGTCGATACGGCCAAAAATCTGCTCCGGCGGATCGCCGTGCATGACGTACGCGTCGCATTGCGCCGCAATCAGCGACTTGGCCGCCTCGGATTCGCCGCCGGCATAGATCGTTGGATGGGGACGGCTGACGGGCTTCGGCTCGAGAATGGCGCGGTCGATGTCGTAGAACTCACCGCGGAAGGAGTATCGCGGCTCCCGCCAGAGCCCATGGACGATCGAGAGCCACTCAGCCGTGCGCGCGTAACGTCGGTCGTGCTGGTCGAACTGAACGCCGTACTGTTTTGCCTCGTCTTTCCACCACGACGACACGACGTTCAGCGTGAGCCGTCCGTCACTGATGTGATCGATGTTGGCCGCCTGCTTGGCGAGCAGCGCCGGCTCGTGAAACGTCGGCCGTACTGCCACCATCAACTCCAGCGTTGACGTCACGGCGGCGAGCGACGCCGCCGTGGACCACGCGTCCAGGGACGGCGCCGTCACACCCTTGATGTCGTTGAGGTTGAGCTCGGCGATGAGCGTCAGGTCGTAGCCCCACTCCTCGCTGCGGCGCGCGAGCGTCTTGACGTACCCCCACGTCGCCGCCATCCCCTCGTCATCTACGTTACGGAGCCAGCCGCCGAACATCGGCATCCAGTATCCGAACCTCATACTCTTACCGGGAGCTTCGCCCCGCGGACCCCCGAAACGCTCGATACGTTCGTCCTGCTCGCTCGCTCCACTTCCTCCTCCAGGTAATCCGCCAGGCGCGCGAAGGGATCGAATCCGACGACTCGTGGGGCATCGGCGACAAAGTTCGAGAGGGCGTTGATGTCGTAGTAGTACGGCCGGCCGTCGCGGTCGTCGACAATGTATTCGACTCCGCCGACGTCGATGCCCGCGGTCCGCATGATCAGCTCGACGTTGCGGATGATGGCGGCCGTCGGCGTGTAGCCTTCGACGCGCAGGTTGTTTTTCGGTGCGTCGGCCGGGCACGCGGCTCGACTGAGCTCGACGCCGTCGCTGGTCTGGCAGATGTCCGCGGGGCACAGATTGAAACTCTCGCCGGTGCTGAAGACGTTGATCGCGTACAGATACCGGCCGCCGAGCACCTCGACTCTCGTAATGTGTCCGGCCCTGGCGGGCACGAATTCCTGCACGAGCGCGGTCTGGTCGATGCCGAGATCGAGCGTCCCCTCTTCTGCAGCGCGCGCCAGATCCTCGCGGCGATCGAATTTGACGATGCCCGCGCCACTGCCGCCGATGTTTGCCTTCACGACGACCGGGAACCGGAGCACGTCCGATGCTTCGGCGGCCTGGGAGGCGTGGTGAATCACGCGCGCTCGCGGATACGGCAGCCCGAGCGACTGCAACAGCGAGAGCTGCAGCGCCTTCGACGTTTCCACGCGAAACGCCGACAGTCCGTTGATGACGCGCACACCAAGCTGCTCGAGCTGCGCGAGGTAATTCAGTGTGTAGAGGATGTTGTGTCCTCGCCCGCGCAGGTAGGCGGATGGACTCATCCGGTTGAACACGACGCCGAACCCCGCGTCCGAGCCGTTCGACGGGTCGTACGAGTGAGTCTCGGCGGGAATCTTCACGTACGGCGTTTCGCGCCGATCGAGCTCGTCAAAGAGTGGGCGAAACCAGTCTGGGTGTTCGTAGTAGATCCCGATGGGACGATTGCCAGTCACGGGCGGCTCCTTTCGCACAAAAACAAAAAGGCCCGGAAAGCGGTGAGCCTTCCGGGCCGTGAAGTTGCTGAACGGTTCGCTAAATAGTGGCTATGCGATCACGTTCGTCCGCAGACAACACCCTCCCCGGAGGCTTGGAGCCCCGAGGCAACAACAGGTGCAGCCGAACGTCATGAACACGATGAAGTTCTTATCCCACGTGCGGTCGGACGCCGTCAAGTCCGAACAACGGGCCATACTCCTTCGTCTCTGTTTGCGACGCCGGGTCTGAAGACCCGGCCTCCGTTTTTGAGAGGCTCAATGAGTTCCTGGTTAGACTCGGTCCTGCTCGACTCCCGATTCGGCTTGCGGATGCTTGCGAAGCACCGCGGCTTGACGTTGGTCGGGGCGTTTGCGATGGCGGTCGCGATTGCGGTCGGCGCGACGCTCTTCGAGGTCTTTTCCGAGGTGCTCGGTCCCGCGCTGCCGTTTGCCGGCGGCGACAGGGTCGTCTCCCTCCAGTTCGTCGGGTCGGACCCGGGCAGTCCGGAACGCCAGGTCATCCACGACTTTGAGGCTTTGCGCGGCCAACTCGCGACCGTGGAGCACTTCGGCGCGTATCGCGATGCCGACCACAACCTCGTCGCGGCCGAGACGGCGCCAGAGCCGGTTGAGGTTGCCGAAATCAGTCCGTCGGCATTTGCGATTACTGGAGTGCCCGCGGAGCGGGGCCGCTACCTGCTGCAAGACGACGAATCTACGTCGGCTGCACCCGTCGTCGTGATCGGTCACAGGGCGTGGCAGGTCCGGTTTGCCGGCGACCCCAACGTCGTTGGTCGGACCGTCAATCTCGGCGGTGTTGCCCGGACGATCGTCGGCGTCATGCCGGAGGGCTTCGAGTTCCCGGTCCGTCACGAGTTCTGGGTGCCACTGCGCGAGGAATCGCTCAGGTACCCTCGATGGGAGGGACCACAGATCTACATGTTCGGCCGGCGTGCGCCTGGCGTCACGATCGAGCAGGCCCAGGCGGAGTTTGCCGCCGTTGCGCAGCGAACGTCTGTTGTGCATCCCGCGACTGGACACACCCTTCGGCCTGTCGTCGTTCCGTACGCGCACGAACGCACTGGCCTCGCTCAGCCAGCCGTCGTGTGGATGCTGCGAGCCGGTCAGTGGCTCGTGGGCGTCCTGGCCCTGGTGGTCGCCATCAATCTGGCAATCCTTGTGTATGCGCGCACGATGTCCCGGCTCGGCGAGCTGGCGGTGAGAAGCGCACTGGGCGCCAGCCGCGGGCGGATTCTCGCGCAATTGTTCGTCGAGGCGTTTGCCCTCGCGATCGTGGGCGCCGGTGCCGGGCTGGTGCTTGCTCGCGCCGCGCTCTTCCGAATCCAGACATTGAGCCACACGAACGGTGCGATGCCGTTCTGGATCAACTTCGAGTTGTCGGCGGGCACCGTGATCTATGCGTTCGGACTGGCCCTTCTGGCAGCCGTCATCATCGGCGTGATCCCGGGGCTCAAGGCGACAGGCAAAGGCATCAACGCGAATCTGCACGAACTCCATGGCCGCAGCGGTACCAAGCTGGGCGCCACGTGGACGACGCTGGTCATTGCGCAGGTTGCGATCGCGGTCGCCGTGCTGCCTGCCGCAGTCTTCATCGCGCAGCGAGTCATGCGCATGGAGATGGCCGGCGCCGGCTTTACGGCGGAGTCATTCGTTGTCGCTCATGTGGAAGCGGACAAGGCCCGGCAGGCTGAGCTCATTTCAAGACTGACGGCGGAGCCTGGCGTTGCGGGCGTGACGTTCGCGTCCGGAATTCCCGGGTTTGCCGGAAGCGAGGAGATTCATTTCGAGGAGGGCGTGCGGCGGCGCGAATTCGCGGACCACATCCCGGATATCGGCATCACCGACGCGCTCGTGCCGAGCGTGGTCAGGGCCAGCATCGATCTGTTCGATGTCTACGGCGCGCAGATTCTTGCCGGGCGCAACTTCACGGCCGGCGACATTGGCGCTGCCAACGTCGTGGTCGTCAATCGAAGCTTTGCGGACATGTATCTGCTGGACGGGAACGCCGTCGGCACTCGGTTTCGGTACGTGAGGGAGGACGCGACGGGGCCGGAGGTACGGAGCTATCAGATCATCGGCGTCGTGCGCGATTTTCCGGCCTTCCCGCCCAACCTGACCAGGTCAGGCGAACCGACCATCTATCACCCCGCCGCAGTCGGCAGCATCAATCCGGTGACGTTGTCGGTACGGTCGGCCGGCGCAGTGACGCCGGAGTTCATCAACCGGTTCCGTGCGATCGGCGCCGAGGTCGATCCCGCGCTGCAACTTCAACGCGTCGGACGGCTGTCGGATCAGTATGACGAGGGACGTTCGGCCTGGCGGTCGTTGGCATGGGCGATCGCGCTGGTGACGGCCAGTGTCCTGCTCTTGTCGGCTGCCGGCATCTACGCATTGATGTCGTTCACGGTGGCGCAGCGCACGCGCGAAATCGGCATTCGTACCGCGCTCGGCGCACAACCGCGGCACGTGCTGCTGAATGTGTTCAGCCGCGCGATGTGGCAAGTCGCTGCGGGTGTGCTGGTAGGATCGCTGCTGTCGGGCGCCGCGTTCGCGGCGATCGGCCTCGCTCTGTCGAGTGCGGCGCCGTTGTTGCTCACAGTCGGCGCGATCATGATTTCCGTCGGCCTGCTGGCGGCGTTCGGTCCGGCGCGCCGCGTGTTGCGAATTCAGGCGATCGAGGCGCTGAGAGCGGACGGCTGATGCAGCCTAGCGCCCAACCGCGGCGCGCCAATTCTGCAGCAGCACCATGCGGGCGGCGTCGCCAGGAGACATGGGCACCGTGCGCATCATCAACAACCGGTCGTCAGCGCCAACTGCGAAGGCGTTGTTGAGGCTCGGCGTGCCGGGCTCGCCGTCGAGCATCAGGAGCTTCGACGTCCCGACAAATAACGGCGCGGTCGTGATGACCGCGACCCTGAGTTCGCCACGAGTGACACCCGTACTGCTCGCGCGGCCGCCGCTCCGGTAGAACACCCGGCGGCTGTCCTTCGAAAACCGCGGCCAGACACCGCCCTCGGTCGTGACCTGCTGCCGCTCCTTCATGTCCGGCCACGTCGTCACCCAGATGTTGAGCCGGTTGTTGACCGGTTCGATGTCCGTGAAGGCGAGCAGCTTACCGTCCGGCGACAGATCGAAGTACCGCGCGTTCGGATCGTTTACCCCCGGAAACACCGGCACTGGAGTTCCGGCCCTGCCACCAGGCCCGATTGGCGCGCGGTACAACCGGAAGTGCGACCGCTCGTCTCGACTGAAGACGATCTCGGCGCCGCTCGGTGACATCTTCGCAGCCATGCCGGTCACGAGCGGCCAGCCGCCCGCCGATCCGTCCGCAGGCCAGTCATAGATCTGCAGCGACTCGACACCGCCGGCCGGGTACAGCAATCGGCCATTCGGCGTCCACGCGATCAGTCCGCCCGTCGACACGCCCGTCGAGGCCTTTGGCGAGGGTACACGCGTATCCCGGCCCGTCGCCAGATCGCGCACGAGATATTCTTCGCCGCCGTCAGCGGCGCGGGTGGTAAATGCTGCGCGCTTGCCGTCGGGCGAAAGCGCGAGCGATGGCAGCCCAGGTTCGAACGGCGTACCGGCCATCGTCGCGATTGATCGCGTCGACGTCGTTTCGCCAGATCCCGCGGTCCCCTGCCCGTGCGTGACCCAGACGAACTCGCGGCGCTCGCGCGCCGGCACGGACGACACGAGCGTCCCTTCGCTGGAGACACTGAAATCGCTCGCGCCAGCTTGGAGCAGCGTCGCCCGCGTCAGATCGATCCGGCCACCATCGAACGCGACGACCCACACGCCGGGGTTCCGGCGCACTCGGACGAACAACAACTCGTTGGGCGCGCGGAACCCGACGATGTCGATGTCTGGATCGTCGGAGAGCGGGGTCCGCTTGCCGCCATCGCTGAGGTCGATGAGATCGACGCGCATCGCGTCTTGCCCGCGCAGATGCGTCGTGACGATCACCCGATCGTTTGGAAGAACGGCAACGGAATGAGCATCGATCTCCGTCTCCGGAGCGAAGCCCGTCACGAGCGATGGCGCGCCGCCGGATGCCGGCACGCGATAGAGGCTCTCGCGCCACACGGCGAAGTAGATGGTTCCGTCGTCATGCCACGAGCCGTTCGTCAGCCGACCGGTTCCCGGGATGCGGCAGACCGTGAATGCGGGTCCGCCCTCTGCCGGCGTGATGCGCAGATCCGATTCAGCGCTGTAGGCGAGCCGCCGCCCATCGGGTGACCACATCAGGCCCTCCGTCGGCACAGGCACGACGCCGATGTCGGCGGTCGCGGCCGTGGCCAACGTGTGAACGAAGAGGTGGCCTTGCGCGACGTAGGCGATCCGGCTGCCGTCCGGCGAAATCGCGAAGACCGATGCCGGCGCCATCGCCGCAGGCAGGTCGAACCGCCGCACGGGAATCGGCGCTGCGGGTTTCGCCTGCCAGGCCCCGTACGCCGCGAGCGCCGCCAGGACCAGCGCGCCAACTGTTCCAAGCGCCGCGCGGCGGCCGCGCGCGGACGAGGTGCTGGACATGCCACGGTCTGATTCCACGACCGGCGGTTTGGGTGCGCCGATCTGAAGGGTGGACAGCGCAATCCGCGCCTCGCCGATGTCGCGCAGGCGCAGACGCGGATC
>Ga0111538_10008942_pt1 | contig 13408 bp, 16 predicted proteins | sample SoiMethybrSBSTD1_FD_79669 | JGI IMG/M metagenome (GOLD analysis project Ga0111538, IMG submission 79669) | Bulk soil microbial communities from a Populus tree surrounding site in Tennessee, USA - Soil MetaG P. TD hybrid SBSTD1 (version 2)... | ecosystem: Environmental > Terrestrial > Soil >...
CAGCCACGGGTCGGAACGGGGCACCAGCCGCACCAGGTCGGCGGGCGGGGCCCGCAGCAGGTCGTCGAGCTGGTCCTCGGGCAGCCAGGCCTTGCGGCCGTCGACCCGCACCTCGGCCAGGCCGTCGGGCCAGTCCGGCTTGACCGCCCGCTGGGTCGTCTGCAGGTAGGAAGCCACCTCGCCGGGTGTCGCCGGGCCGTGGACCCGCAGGTAGGCGTCGACCAGAGCGCCGCCCCCCTCGTGGCGGGCAGGCACGCCGCGCCACCGGGCGATGGGCGACAGGACCGGCGGGCTGGTGCCCGGCTCGATGCGCACCCCGGCAGGCAGGCCGGCCAGCCGCATGACCTGGTCCTGGACGTGCACGACGCCACAGCCCCGGCAGAAGGCGGTCATCGGCTCGGGGGCGCGCTTGGTCAGCGCGGTGCTGGCCTCGCCCTTCGCCTGGTCCTTCCGTACCACCTCGGCGAAGGCCTCGGCCGTGTCCCGCAGGGCTTCCAGCGGATCGGCGCCCGCCCGCTTGAGCTCGGGGGAGACCCCGCCCATGCGGGCGCCGGCGTCGGCGCCGTCGACCGGCCACAGCGCTCTGGCCAGCGCCGCCAGATCCCCCCGGCGGTGGTAGTGGGGCGCACCGCGGATGCCCCAGACCAGCACCCAGTCGTCGGGGATGGCGGCGCGGGCAGCGGGCAGGCGGGCGGCCAGGCTGAGCGCGGCGGTGCCCGACGGCGAGTCCTGCACGCCGAGGTCCACGATGGCCAAGTCGTCAGGAGCCTGGGCCGACCGGTCGAAGCCGTGGGCGACGACGCGATGGGCCAGGACCTGCTCACGGGTCACGGTAGGAGTGGCCACACCTTCATCCTTCCCGTTCCAGCCGCCAAGCCCACTCCTTGGCCTCGGGCGCGGCCGTGAAGCCGCCCGTGCCGACCAGCCCGGCCAGCGCTCCCGTGCCGGACCCGGGCACCACCGACCAGGTCACGTCCACCCCGCCCGCCCCGAAGCGGCTCTCGTGGCGCAGGGCCACCGACCCCTCGGGCCCGCCTTCGCCGACGTGGGCCTCCAGCCGCTCGATGCCCACGGCCACGCCCCCGGCTTCGTCGGTGTAGTGGAGCACGTACTGGCAGGTGGAGGTGCCGACCAGGTCGCCCTCGTAGGTGAAGCCGACGGTGGCGTGGGCCAGGCGGGGCACAGGAGCACCGCTGTCGAAGGCGGGATCCTCGTCCCACGAAGAGAAGGTGGCAGTTCCGGTGAGGCTCTTCATGGGCCGGGACCGTACCCGGCATCCCGGACAGGTTCGGTCCGGGTCACATGCCATTCTGGATTACGTGCTGGAGACGTCGGCCCGGCTGCTGCGACTGCTCTCGCTGTTCCAGTCCCGCCCGGCCTGGACGGCGCCGGACCTGGCGGACCGGCTCGGCGTCACCGAGCGCACCGTGCGGCGCGACGTCACCCGGCTGCGCGACCTGGGCTACCCGGTGGAGGCCCGGGCCGGACCGTACGGCGGCTACCAGCTGGGCCGGGGCGGCGCGCTGCCGCCCCTGCTGCTCGACGACGACGAGGCGGTGGCGGTGGCCGTGGGTCTGAGGGCCGCGGCCGACGGCAGCGTGGCCGGGCTGGACGACGCCACCGTGTCCGCGCTGGCCAAGCTCGACCAGGTGCTGCCGGCTCCGCTGGCGGCCCGGGTGCGAGCCGTGCACGGGGCCACGACGGAGCTTCGGGGACGCGACCCCGACCCGCTCGACGCCGACCTGCTGGTCACGCTGGCCCAGGCGTGCCGGGCGGGCGACCGGCTGCGGCTCGGCTACACCGACCGGGAGGGGCGGACCAGCGAGCGGCGGGTCGACCCCTACCGGCTGGTGCGCTTCGGGCCCCGCTGGTACCTGGTGGCGCGGGACGTGGACCGGTCCGACTGGCGGACCTTCCGGCTCGACCGCGTGTCCACGGCGGTGGCGGCGGGCGGCCGGGCCGACCTGTCCGACCCGCCCGACCCGGTGGCGCTGGTGGCGCGGGGCATGGCCGTGGGCCCCTACCCGCTGCGGGCCCGGGTGCGGCTGCCGCTGGGCGCGACCGGGGCGCTCGACGCGATTCCCCGCACCGTCGGGGTCCACACGGCCGACGGGCCGGACGCCACCATCGTGGAGCTCGGCGGCAGCGACGTGGCGGGCATGGTCCGGTATCTGGCGGGGCTGGGCGTCCCGCTCGAAGTCCTCGCTCCCGCCGAGCTGCGGGAGGCCTTACGGGCCTTAGGGCAGGCGGTGGCGGCGCTGAACCGCTGAGCTAGGCGGCCAGGCCCCGGAACGTGCGCCACCACGCCCGGGCGCGGTCGCCGAGGTTCGAGGCCCAGGCCGACGTGGCCGGCCGCGGCTCCGGCGACGGCGGAGCCGGCGAGGTGGTGCCGGCCGAGTCGGCCAGGCCGTCGACCATCAGGCCGGCCAGCTCGGCGACGTCCTCGACCGCGACCCGGGTCGCGCCGGTGCAGACATCGTCGCGCCAGGTGCTGAACACGAACTGGCGGGTCTCCGCGTGCCACGTGGCCCGTAGATGGTGACCGTTGCGCCGGGCGTCCTCGATCAGCACCCGCCGCCGCAAGCTGATTCGCTCCCCCATGGATGGATTGTGCACATGCGTCAACCGCCACGGAAGCGGTCGAGCCTCCGACGGTCCCGCTTGGTGGGCCGGCCCGCGCCGCGGTCGCGAGCGAAGACCGCGGGCGTGTCGCGGGACGAGGGCGGGGGCGGGCTGTGGTCGACGTAGCACTCGGCCGCCAGCGGGGCGCCCACCCGCTTGTCGATCACGCGGGCCACCTCCAGCACCCGGAGGCGCCCGACCAGCGTGGCCTCCACCCGGTCGCCCACCCGCACGGTGGCGGCCGGCTTGGCCGGGTGGCCGTTGACCCGCACGTGGCCGCCGCGGCAGGCGTCGGTGGCCAGGCTGCGGGTCTTGGTCACCCGGACCGCCCACAACCAGCGGTCCACGCGGGTGCTGCCCGCGCCTACATCGGGTAGAGCCACTGCTCCAGCCCGACCGCCCGGGCCCAGATGGGGGTCACCGCGGCCACGAGCGGGTCGATGTCCTGGGGCCGGTCCCGGAACACGAGTTGGTCATAGGCCAGGTTCACGGTCATCGACTGCAGCGCCAGCGCGGTGAACCAAGGGTCGATGTCGGGATTGCACACCCCCTGCTCCTGGAAGACCCTGATCCAGCGCTCGATGCGCTTGGCGCCCCGCATGAGCGTGCCCCGCCGGTTGAGGCGCACGTCGTTGTCGATGAGCCGCACCTGCTCGATGGACACGGCGATGGTGCGGTTGCGGACGCAGGCCAGGAAGAACTGGCGCATGCCGTAGGCCAGGTCGCGCACCGGGTTCTGTTCGTAGTTGTCGGGATCGACACGGTCGTACGAGAACAGCTGGTCGAGGGCCGCCGACGCGACCACACGGAACAGCGCCTCCTTGGAGTCGAAGTAGGAGTAGAAGCTGCCGGTCGAGACCCCGACGCGCGCCGCGATCTCGGCGATGCGCACGTGGCGGTACGGCTTCTCGCTGAAGACCTCCCAGGCCTCTTCGACCAGGCGGTCGCGCGTGCTCGGCCCGCGCCCTGTGAGGGTCCGCTCGGCGGACCGCTCCGGCTCGGACATTCCCCCGGGTACGGCGTCAGCGGCCATGGGCCCGACTCGCCATGACCCCGACCGTAGCCGCGTACGCGGGAAGTTACTCGCGGTTAGCACCCAGCCCGGTCGAGCCGGGCGAGGAAGGCACCGGCGCCGGTGACGACGGCACCCTGAGCGCGGGCCCGGCGGGCCAGCTCCCGGTCCGACGTGACCAGCTCGACGCGGCCCGGCCCCGCCTCCTCCAGGTCGGCGACTATGCGGTCGTCGGCCGCATCGCGGCCCGGCCGCCGGGCATAGCGGACGGCCACGCCGCCGTGCTCGCCCTCGGGGAGGTCGGCCTGGGGGACGTCGAAGACGACCACGACCGGGTGGTCGACCCGGGCGGCGTAGCACTGCACCCGTGCCAGCAGCCGGCGGGCGGCCGCGGGCCGGTCCCGCCACCACCCGTCGGCGCGGGCGCCCATCACGTTGTTGCCGTCGACGACGAGGGTGAGGGAATCACCCGCGCCGGGCGATGCGGTCGGGGGGTGGGGGCGGACGATCACGACATCACACCATGTCTCAAGGAGTTGTCGTGACCGACTTCGACACCGGGTTCGCCTCCCCGGATCCGCCGCCCCGCCCCATCGAGTACACCGACGCCGACGCCAGCGGCTGGTGGGTGTCCGTGGTCGGCGGAATCATCATGGTCCTGCTGGGCCTGTGGGTGCTGACCAACCTGTACGACTCCGTGGTCGTGCTGGCCTGGCTGGTCGGGCTCTCGCTCATCTTCGCCGGTGCCCTAGAGATCCTCGCCCTCCACGGGGAGCCGGGGATCGGCTGGGCGGTGTGGGTGTCCGGCGGGCTGCTGATAGCCGCGGGCATCGCCGTGCTGGTGTGGCCCGACATCACGCTGTGGGCGCTGGCCGTGGTGGCCGGCATCGCCCTGCTCGCCGCGGGCGCGGTGCGGGTGGCCGTGGCGCTGGCCTCGCGCGACCAGGCCGACTTCGGCCTCCAGCTCGGCCTCGGCGCGCTGGGCGTGGCGCTCGGCGTCGTCGTGCTGGTGTGGCCCGAGGCCACGCTGGTGGTGCTGGCGTTCATCCTCGGCATCCGCTTCCTCGTCACCGGGGTGGTGGCCATCGGGGTGGGCTGGCAGCTGCGCCACTTCGCCCACGCCTGACGATCCGGCCTCGCCGGCGCGAACCTGAGCGCCATGACGGCGACCATGCGGGCCTGGGTGGTCGAACGCCCAGGCCCGATCGACCGTGGCCCGCTCGTGCCGGCGACCCTGCCGGTGCCGGAGCCGGGCCCGCGTGAGGTGCGCGTCCTGGTACAGGTCTGCGGAGTGTGCCGCACGGACCTGCACGTGGCAGAGGGCGACCTGCCGCCGCACCACTCGCCGGTCGTGCCGGGGCACGAGATCGTGGGCACGGTCGACGAGTGCGGTCCCGGAGCGACGCGCTTCGCTCCCGGCGAGCGGATCGGCGTGCCCTGGCTGCGCCACACATGCGGCCGGTGCCGCTTCTGCGTCCGGGGCGACGAGAACCTGTGCGTCGCCCCCGCCTTCACCGGATGGGACGCGGACGGCGGCTACGCGGAGGCCGCGGTGGTGGACGAGCGCTACGCCTACCGCCTGCCGGACGCGTTCGACGACCGCCACGCCGCCCCGCTGCTGTGCGCGGGCATCATCGGCTACCGGGCACTCCGGCGGGCGGCGCTGCCCCCGGGCGGCCGGCTGGGGATCTACGGCTTCGGCGGCTCGGCCCACATCGCCGCCCAGGTCGCGCTGCACGACGGAGCGACGGTGCACGTGCTCACCCGGGGCGACGAGGCTCGGCGTCTGGCGCTCGACCTGGGCGTGGCGTCGGCCGGCGGCCCGACCGACGAGCCGCCCGAGCCGCTGGACGCGGCCGTGCTGTTCGCCCCCGCCGGCGACCTGGTGCCGGTGGCCCTGCGGGCGCTGGATCGGGGCGGCACCCTGGCCATCGCGGGCATCCACCTCAGCGACATCCCGAGCCTCGAGTACCAGCACCTGTTCGAGGAGCGCCAGGTGCGCAGCGTCACCGCCAACACCCGGCGCGACGGCCTGGAGTTCCTCGACCTGGCGGCGCGCATACCGGTGCGGGTCACCACCACGCCGTACCCGCTGGCGGCGGCCGACCGGGCGCTGGCCGACCTGGCCCACGGGCGGGTGCGCGGGGCGGCGGTGCTCGACGTGGGCGGACCCGGCGGGGCAGGCTGACGGCGTGACCGCCCCGGACGCTCGACCCTGGATCGTGGTCGGGGTGGATCACTCCCCCGCCGCGCGGCGAGCCGCCGGTTGGGCAGCCGAGCTGGCGCCGCTGCTGGGCGCCCAGGTGTCAGCGGTGCACGCCCTGGGCCTCCTAGTGCCGCTGGGCGGCGAGCTGGTCTCCGCCCACGCCCATCGCGACGAGATCCGGGAGGTGGCCGAGCAGGAGTGGTGCGCGCCGCTCGCCGACGCGGGTGTCGCCTACCGGCTCCGCGTCCGGGAGCAGCCTGCCATCGACGCTCTGGTCGACGAGATCGCTGAGCTGGACGCCGAGCTGGCGGTGGTGGGCACCCGCGGCCCGGGCCTGCCCGCCGAGCAGGCCATGGGCAGCACGGCCCTGCACCTGCTCCAGGAGGCCACGGTGCCGGTGCTGGTGGTCCCGGCCGACGGCGCTGAGCGGCCGCCCGCCCTCAAGCGCCTGGTGGTCGGCAACGACGGGCAGCCGGCGGCCGAGGCCGCAGTGCGCTGGGCCCTGGACGTCGCCGGCCGTAGCGGGGCGGAGTGCGACGTCGTGCGGGTCCCGCCCGGCCCGCGGGACGAGGAGGCCGAGGCGCTCGTGGAACAGGCGGACGAGCTGGGCGCCGACCTGGTGGTGCTCGGCGCGTCCGGGCGCGGCGCGGAAGGCGACCCGCTGGTCGGCAGCGTCAGCCGGCATGTGGCCCACCGGTCGGCCCGAGCCGTGGTGGTGGTGAGGTGAAGCTCGCCATCGTCGGGGCCGGCGAGGTGGGCGCGACAGCCGGCTATGCCTGCCTGCTCCGGGGCGTGGCCCAGAAGCTCGTGATCTGTGACCTCAACCGGGCCAAGGCCGAGGCGCACGCCCTCGACCTGACCCACAGCGTGCAGTTCGCGGGCATGGCCGACGTGCGCGGCACCGACGACCTGGCCGAGTGCGCGGGCGCGGGCGTGGTCGTGCTGGCGGCCGGGGCGAAGCAGAAGCCCGGCCAGACCCGGCTGGACCTCGCGGCGGACAACGTGGCCATGTGCCGCGCGGTCGTCCCCGAGGTCCTGGCGGCGGCGCCCGATGCGCTGCTGCTGATGGTGACCAATCCGGTCGACGTCGTGACCCGGGCGGCGCTGGAGGTGAGCGGCCTCGACCCCGCCCGGGTGCTGGGGACCGGCACCGTGCTCGACACCAGCCGGTTCCGTGCGCTCCTGGGCCAGCGCTGCCGGGTGGCGGTGCAGAACGTGCACGCCTACATCGTGGGCGAGCACGGTGACTCCGCGGTCGCGCTGTGGTCGACCACCACCATCGGCGGGCTGCGGGCCGACGAGTGGGGGACGTCACTGGGCGGCGTGCCCGACGCCGACGAGCGCCATCGCCTGCTGGACGAGGTGCGCCAGGCCGCCTACCGGATCGTGCAGGGCAAGGGCGCCACCAGCCACGCCATCGGGCTGGTGACCGCCCGGGTGGTCGAGGCCATCGACCGCGACGAGCGCCGAGTGCTGCCGGTGACCTCCTACGTGGCCGACTACCAGGGCATCACCGACGTGTGCATGTCGGTCCCGTGCGTGGTCGACCACACCGGGGTCAGCGAACGCCTGGAGGTGCCGCTGGACGCCACCGAGCACGAGGGCCTGGCGGCGTCGGCCGACGTCATCCGGAAGACCGGCGCCGCCGTCGAGCTCTGATCAGACGGCTGTCCGGCCCGGGATCTGGTTGCGCTGGCTGGCCGTGGCCGCCCAGTGGCTGATGTCGAGCAGGAAGGCGATGGCGATCCACAGCCAGTCCCAGCCGGTGACGCCCTGCGGGAACTGCCACAGCAGCACGTAGATCAGGGTGGTGAAGGGCAGGAAGATGATGCCGAGCACCGGCCACACGAAGCTGGTGAAGATGGCGTCCATCCGATCGGGGCGGGCGAGCCAGAAGATGACGAGGGCGATGCGGGGAAACGCCCCGGCGAAGATGGCCAGCAGGCAGCCCATGGGATGACGCTCCTTGCGAACGGCGGACGTGAGACCCGGCCCGATCGTCGCCGCTCCGCCCGGGGGTGGGCATCGCCCGGGGAGGGTGAGCCGAACGTCCGGGTAATGACATTCAGTGGAGTTACCAACGCGTCTAGTGCGACAGGGCCTTGCCGGATGCGACAACATGTAACCCATGGGAACTGGGGGATACAGAGACGACGACGAGCTGCTGCCGATCAAGTTCGGCCCGGTCTCGAACGGTGAGTTCCACCCGCAGCCGCACAGCCCGCTGGTGAAGGAGGTGATCCGCCGCACCCACCGCCTGGCCGACGAGAAGGCCCGCCGGCTCGGCATGTCGCGGCGGCAGTTCCTCAACAGCGTCACCGGCGCGGCCGCCACCCTGTTCGTGCTGGGGGCGTGCTCGAAGGAGGAGGCCAACTCGCGGGGCGAGCGCCCCGGCGGGAGCCTCGACGTGTCCGAGGACGCCACCGAGGACACCGCCACCGCGCTGGAGGAGCTGGGCGGCGAGGAGTTCATCTTCGACGTCCAGACCCACTACGTGAACTACGACACGAGCGGGCAGGTGGCGGCGTGGACCGACATGTTCCCGCAGGCACGCTGCCCGGAGGGGGCGACCGGCGACACCCGGCTGTGCTTCACGTCCGACGCCTACTTCCGAGAGGTCTACGCCCGCTCGGACACCTCGATGTCCATCCTGTCGGCCCTGCCCACCCAGTCGCTGGTAGGCCTGCAGCCCGACGACATGCTGTTCGCCCTGGACGTCGCCACCCGCATCGGCATGGACGGCCGCGTCCTCATGCACGGCGGCGCCTATCCCCACATCGGCAACATCGATCAGGCGCTCATGGACATGGACGACCTCAAGGAGCGCTACCCCATCGCGGCCTGGAAGATCTACACGATGACGCCCACCGCGGCGCACTTCTACTTCGACGACCACGACCCGAGCCGGCCCCAGATCGGCCAGACGTTCATCGACCACGTGCGCGAGCTCGGCCCGCCCATCATCTGCACCCACAAGGGCATCTCGTCCATCGTCGGCTCGACGGCGGAGATCGCCAGCCCCAGCGACATCGGCCCGGCCGCGGCCCGCAACCCCGACGTCAACTTCGTCGTCTACCACTCGGGCTACGAGCCCGGCCAGGAAGGCGACAGCGGGCCGTACGACGCGGCCAACCCCGCGCCCGAGGGCGTCGACCGGCTCATCCGCTCGGTCACCGACGCCGGCCTCGAGCCCAACTCGAACGTCTACGCCGAGCTGGGCGGGACCTGGTGGTTCATCATGCGCAACCCCACCGAGGCCGCCCACATCATCGGCAAGCTGCTCCGCTACATCGGCGAGGACCGGGTGGTGTGGGGCACCGACTCGATCTGGTTCGGCACTCCCCAGGACCAGATCCAGGCCATGCGCGCCTTCCAGATCAGCGAGGAGCTGCAGGAGGCCCACGGCTACCCGGCCCTGACCGACGAGGTGAAGGCCAAGATCTTCGGCGTCAACGCGGCGCGGCTCTACGACATCGAGCCCATCACCGGATCCAGCGGGCTCACACCGGAGGAGGTGGAGGCCGCTCGTGCGAGCATGGCGCCCGCCCGCACCTACGGCCCCACCACCATTCGGCAGTCCATGGCCATGATCGCCGCCCACATGGGTGGATGCGCTTTCTAGCGGCTAGCTGCCGGCCACCACCTTGGCCTTCATGGTCTGGAACTCGTCCTCGCTGATGGTGCCGTTGTCGCGCAGCGTGGCCAGCCGGGTCAGCTCGGCCGCGGGACCGCCGACGGAGACCGTCTCGCGGATGTAGTCGTCGACCTGGGCCTGGGCCGCGGCCGCCTGCTTCCTCGAGCGCTCGGCCATGCTCGGGCCGCGGACGATGATGTAGATCAACGACCCGATCAGCGGGAGGATGATCAGCAGCAGGATCCAGCCCGCCTTGCCCCAGCCGGAAAGCTCGTGGTCACGGAAGATGTCCGCGATGAGGATCACGAAGATCCAGATGAACATGAAGAGGAAGAACAGCTCGATCGTCCACCACAGCAGTTCTGCGATTCCGACTTCTGCGATCAACATCGATGTAAACCCCCGGGGTTTCTCGGTGCGCGTTACGCGCTCGGCGTAACCGAACCGCGTCGGGGGCCCGCTGACGTCACCCCGCCCGGGTGAGCGCCCCTCGGTTGGGAGCGCCGTACAGTCCGGCCGTGGGAGAGGCCTTCTTCTGGGGTGCGGTGGGCGCGGCGGCCCTGGTGATCGGGGCCGCCTTCGCCCTGGTGGTGCCCATCCACCGCCACGTGTTGGGACTGGTCATGGCTCTCGGCAGCGGCGTGCTCATCAGCGCGGTGGCCTTCGACCTGGTCGAGGAGGCGGTCGACACCTCCCACGGCACGGGCGGCGTGGCCGCGGGGCTGGCGGCGGGGGCGCTGACCTTCTTCGTGGGCGACGGGATCATCGACCGCATGGGCGGGGACAAGCGCAAGAGCTCGGGCGGCGAGCAGGCCGAGGGCTCGGGGCTGGCCATCGTGCTGGGGGCGGTGCTGGACGGCATCCCCGAGTCGATCGTGCTCGGCATCGGGCTGCTGGCCGGCGCGGGGGTCAGCGTCGCCTTCATCGTGGCGGTGTTCGTGTCCAACCTGCCGGAGGGCATCGCCGCCACCACCGGGCTCAAGGCGTCGGGCTGGGCGCCCCGGCGCGTCATCGGGCTCTGGCTGCTGGTGGCCCTGGTGTCGGCCCTTGCCTCGCTGGCCGGCTTCGCCGTGTTCGACGGCGCCTCGGACTGGATCATCGCCTTCGTCCTCGCCTTCGCCGGCGGCGCGGTGCTGACCATGCTGGCCGACACGATGATGCCCGAGGCCTTCCAGCACGGCGGGCGCCAGGTCGGACTGATGACCACCGCCGGCTTCGCCATCGCCTTCGCGCTGCACCTCATCGAGTGAGGCTTCGGAGCCGGCTCAGATGCGGTGGCGGGCGAGAGGCAGCTCGAGGCTGACCTCGGCTCCGCCGCGGCTCGAACGGTCGATGGCGATGCTGCCGCCGGCCACCTCCGCCGCCTGCCGGGCGATGTCGAGGCCGAGGCCGGTGGATCCCGCCCCGGTGACCCCGCGATCGAGGGCTTCGCCCGGGTCGGCGATGCCGGGCCCGGCGTCCTCCACCACCAGCCGGGCGGTCCCGTCGGCCACCTCGACCCGAACCGCATACGGCGTGCCCTCCGGGGTGTGGGCGAACACGTTGCCGACCAGGGCGTCGAGGGCGGCGGCCACCTCCCCCGCCGACAGGGGCACCGGGCAGGGACCGTTCGCCCCGTCGACGTCCAGCGTCCAGTCCCGGCCGTCATCCTCGGCCAGCGCACTCCAGAAGTCGGTCCGCTCCCGGGCCACCGAGACCAGGTCGCACACCGAGCCGACCATGCCGCTGTGCAGGGGGCGGCGAGCGCTGCGGATGAGCTCGGAGATGGCTCCCTCCAGCCGCTCGACATCGGCCACCAACGAAGCGTCGCCCGCCGCCTCTGCGTCGAGGCGCAGGGCGGTCAGCGGGGTCCGCAGGCGGTGGGACAGGTCGGCCACCCGCTCCCGCTCGGCGGTGCGCAGCTCCTCGATCCGGTCCGCCAGCAGGTTGAGCGCGCGGGCGGCATCGGCCAGCTCGGGAGTGGGACCGGGATCGGCGCGGGCATCGCCCTGCCCCGCGGCCAGGGCACGGGCGGTGGCCGACAGCTCGGTGGCGTCACGCGTCACCGACCGTGCCAGCCGGTCGGCGATCACGACCGCCGCCAGCACCAGCACCACGGCCACCCCGGCCAGCGCCAGCCAGGCGGTGGCCACCCCCTCGTCCAGCAGCTCGCTCGGGACGCGTGCAAAGACCACCGCGGTGCTGTCGACCCCGGTTGCGACCGGCGAGTAGATCTCGACGCCGCCGTTGCGCTCCACGCTGAAGTTCCGGCCGCTGAGAGCCAGCCGGAGCGAGGCCTCGTCGGCCTGGGCCCCGTCGCCCACCACGGTCCCGTCCGGCAGCCACACGGCCATGCGGCCCGAGTTGCCGGTATCGGTGCCGTCCATGGCCGCGGTCACCAGGTCGGAGGTGACGTTCGGCAGGGCCAGCGCCGGGCCGATCGACGTCACGTCGCGCTCGGCGGCGGCGATGGCCCGGTCGCGGGCCGCCGAGCGCACCAGGCCGCCCAGCGGCACGGCGAAGGCCACGACCACCAGGGAGGTGGTGGCCAGCACGACGAGGACGATGCGGCGGCGCACGGGCGTCTCAGCCGGCGGCGGGGGCGATGAGGCGCACGCCGACCCCCCGCACGGTGTGCAGGTAGCGGGGCTCGGAGCCCGTCTCCCCCAGCTTGCGCCGCAGCCATGACAGGTGGACGTCGACGGTCTTGTCGGCGCCGCCGTAGGGCTGCTGCCAGACCTCGGCCAGCAGCTCGCGCCGGGTCACCACCTCGGGGCTGCGCCGTGCCAGGTGCGCCAGGAGGTCGAACTCGAGCCGGGTGAGGTCGAGCTTGCGGCCGTCGATGGTCGCTTCGCGCCGGCCGGGCGCCACCACCAGCGCGCCGACCACCACCTCGCCGGCGTCGGCCTCGGCCCCCGCCGTCTCGGCCCGGCGCAGCACGGCCCGGATGCGGGCCTCGAGGTGGGCCGCCGAGTAGGGCTTGACCACGTAGTCGTCGGCGCCGCCGTCGAGCACTCGGACGATCTCGGCTTCGTCGTCCCGCGCGGTGGCCACGATGACCGGCACCGCCGACACGCCGCGCAGCATGCGCAGGACGTCGGCGCCGTCGATGTCGGGCAGGCCGAGGTCGAGCACGACCACGTCGGGTCGCCACTCGACGGCGGCCGCCAGCGCAGCCGCGCCCGACGCCTCGGTGCGGACCACGTGGCCCGACCCGACCAGCCCGCGCGCCACCGACTCGCGGATGCGGAGGTCATCCTCGATCACCAGCACTGAGGCCACGGCCACCACGGTACGTCGGCGCCGATTCCGGCATGCAGGCCAGGACGGGGACGCAGCGTCTCTTAGCGAAGGCTTAGGGTCCCCTTTGGGTACCGCTTGCCAGCCGACGCGAACATGAGCGCGATGCGGCGGATCTTCACCCTCGGTCTCGCGTGGCTGGCAGCCGCCGTCGTCGCCGCCGTCGTGGCGTGGCAGGGCGTCGGCCTGATCGGCGACCAGGTGACCGACGATCACGACGGCACGCTCACCGCCGACGAGATCGACGCCGCCCTCGCGAGCGGCGGAGGCGGCATCCCCATCCCGCCGACCACGACCCTGCCTCCGAGCAGCGACACCACCGTGGCCGGCGCCACACCCCCCTCGACGACCGCGGCCGATGCGGGCGCCGGAGGCACCACCCCCGGACAGAGCACGACCCCGAGTCGCGGCACCGCCCCCGCTACCGGCTCGAACGGCAGCTCGGGCTCCGGTGGACAGGCTCCGGCGCCCGCGCCGGACGCGGTCGTCAGGAACTACAGCGTCGCCGGAGGAACTGCGTCTATCAGCTTCTCCCCCAGCGGGGTGACGGTGCTCCTGGCGCGTCCCGCGGCCGGCTGGTCGGTCAAGACCGAGCCCGAGGGCAGCGGCGTGCGGGTCGAGTTCGAGAGCGGCAACGCCCGCAGCCGCATCGACG
>Ga0111538_10008943_pt1 | contig 13408 bp, 11 predicted proteins | sample SoiMethybrSBSTD1_FD_79669 | JGI IMG/M metagenome (GOLD analysis project Ga0111538, IMG submission 79669) | Bulk soil microbial communities from a Populus tree surrounding site in Tennessee, USA - Soil MetaG P. TD hybrid SBSTD1 (version 2)... | ecosystem: Environmental > Terrestrial > Soil >...
CCCGACCCCGACCCCGACCCCGATCCCGATCCCGATCCCGATCCCGATCCCGATCCCGATCCCGATCCAATCTATCCCGACTCCGACTCCGATTCCGCGCCGGAGCCGCTGAGCCATCTCGATCTCACCGTGTCCGGCCCTCCGGACGCGCCCCGGCGCGTGCGGGCTCGCTGTCCGGCCCTCCGGACGCGCCCCCGGGGCGCGCTGTCCGGGCGCGGGTCGCCTTGTCCGGTCCTCCGGACGCGCCCCGGGGCGCGCTGTCCGAGCGCGAGTCGGCTGTCCGGCCCGCCGGACAACGCCGGGGCGTGCGGATCGCTGTCGGCCCGCCGGACGCGCCCCGGGGCGCGCTGTCCGGGCGCGGGTCGCCTGTCCGGCCCGCCGGACACGCCCCGGCGCGCTGTCCGGGCGCGAGTCGGCCGTCCGGCCCGCCGGACACGCGCCGGGGCGCGCTGTCCGGGCGCGGGTCGCCTGTCCGGCCCGCCGGACACGCCCCGGGGCGCGCTGTCCGAGCGCGAGTCGCCTGTCCGGCCCTCCGGACGCGCCCCGGGGCGCGCTGTCCGAGCGCGAGTCGCCTGTCCGGCCCTCCGGACGCGCCCCGGGGCGCGCTGTCCGAGCGCGGGTCGGCGGTCCGGACCGCCGGACACGCGCCGGGGTGGGGGTCTCGGTGTCTGGCCCGCCGGATGGCAGGGGCACGGGAAGGGTGGCGATCGCTCTTGACTTGGGGGTGAATTGATATTGAAAATGAAAATCAATTTCTCGCCAACCTCCAAGGAGTGATCTCGATATGTCTGCCGTCCGACCTCTCGCGGCTGCCCTCGCGGTTGCCTTCGCGAGCCTCCTGCCCGGGGCCGCTGATGCCAACGAGCGCCACTTCACGTACACCTACGAGAGCGCTGTCCTGCCCGCCGGCGCGAAGGAGATCGAGGCCTGGACCACGCCGCGGATCGGGAAGGAGGACTACTTCGTCCGCTTCGATGAGCGCCTCGAATTCGAGGTCGGGCTCACCGATCAGCTCATGACCGCCTTCTATCTCAACTGGACCGCCGTGACCGCGGACGTCGCGCCCGATACGCGGGAGAGCGTCACCGAGTTCTCCGGGGTCTCCTCGGAGTGGAAGCTCAAGCTCATGGACCCGGTGGCCGACGCCGTCGGCCTCGGGCTCTACGGCGAGCTGTCGGGAGGTACCGAGGACTACGAGGCCGAGGCCAAGCTCATCATCGACAAGCAGGTCGGCGACCTGCTGCTGGCGGGAAACCTGGTCCTCGCCAACGAGTGGGAGCTCGAGCCCGCAGAGACCGAGACAGAGCAGGAGGTCGAGATCGACCTGTCGGCCGCCTACTTCATTCGCCCGGGGTTCAGCGCCGGCGTCGAGCTGCGCAACCACAACGAGATCCTCGAGGGTGAGTGGGAGCACTCGGCGCTGTTCTTCGGCCCCGTCTTCGGGTATGCCACCGACGGATGGTGGGCCGCCGTCACCATTCTCCCGCAGCTGCCTGCTCTCAAGAAGGAGGGCGACGGCTCGCGCGTGCTCGACGACCACGAGAAACTCGAAGCGCGCATCCTCTTCTCCTTCCACCTCTGATGTTCACGTCGCACCGCCTGTTCGCCGCCGCCCTGCTCGTCGCCGCCCTCTCCTGCGGCGGCGGCGCCGTCCCGCGGCCGACCGACGCGCACGTGGCGCGCGCCCGCACCCGCTGGCCCGACACCACCCGCGCCAGCCTCGAGCGCGGCCGCGAGCTCTACGTGGCCCGCTGCTCCGGCTGCCACCCGCTTCACCCGCCCTCGACCCAGGCGCCGGCCCGCTGGGCGGCGCTCCTGGACCAGATGGCGCCGCGGGCCCGCCTCACCGCTTCCGAGCGCGACCTCGTCCTTCGATACCTCACGGTCGCGAGCGAGACCGAGCGGGGTCCGGCCCCCGAGTAGCAGCGAGCCGGGCACCCGGCCATGTCCGATGTCTGGCGGTGGCGGGCGAGGCCGCAACGCGGGGCCGAGATGCGGGACCGCGGGGCGCGGCCGTGGGGCGGCGGCCGAGATGCGGGACCGCGGGGCGCGGCCGTGGGGCGGCGGCCGAGATGCGGGACCGCGGGGCGCAGCCGTGGGGCGGCGGCCGCGATGCGGGACCGCGGGGCGCAGCCATGGGGCGAGGGCGGAAGTGTCGCGATGAGTAGCAGAAATTCCGCTACATTTGGCGGAATTTCCTTGCATAGTGGTGGATGGCTATCAAATGACACGGAATATCGCCGGGCTATGAAGTGGCACAACCAGTGCTGTCGGGATGTTGGATGTTCGATCCGAAGATCACGCTGGCGGGAGCCCTGGTTGGGTTCATCGTCGGCCTGACCGGGATGGGGGGTGGCGCTCTCCTGACTCCGATTCTCGTCCTGTTCCTCGGCATCGATCCACTGACTGCCGTGTCGAGCGACCTGGTCGCCGCCGTGGTGATGAAGCCGGTCGGCGGCGCGGTCCACATGCGCCGCGGCACGGTCAACTACCGGCTGGTCGGCTGGCTGATGCTCGGTTCGATCCCGGCCGCGTTCGCTGCGGTCATCGTCCTCACCCGGGTGGCCGACCCGGCTGCGACCGCGTCGATCATCAAGACGACCATCGGCTGCGCGCTCCTCCTCGCCTCGGCCGCGCTGGTCGCCAAGGCCGTGCTCGGCGCCCGCCGCAAGGTCGACGCTGGACCGGTCGACGCGATCGCCGTCAAGCCGATCGCGACGCTGGCCGTCGGCATCTTCGGCGGCACGGTGGTCGGCCTGACCTCGGTGGGGTCGGGCTCTCTGATGATAGTCCTCCTCCTGCTCATCTACCCGCGGCTGTCGTCCCGCCAGCTTGTCGGCACCGACCTGGTCCAGGCCGTCCCGCTGGTCGGCTCGGCCGCCCTCGCCCACCTGTTCTTCGGCGACGTCCACTTCGACCTCACCGCCTCGCTCCTCATCGGCTCGCTGCCCGCCGTCTACCTCGGAGCCAAGATCTCGTCGCGCGCACCGGACAACTTCATCCGGCCCGTGCTGGCTGTCGTCCTGGTAGCGTCCGGCCTCAAGTTGCTGAAGGTGCCGAACGAGGCGGTGGCCATCTCGCTCCTGGTCTTCGCCGTCTCGATCTTCGTCCTGCTCCGGCTGGGCAGCCGGACAGCCCAGGCCAGCGAGGACGAGGCGTCCGACACCCAGGGCAAGATCGCGGCCGAATCCCAGCCGAGCTGACGGCGATCAGGACGCGGCCGAGCGGCGTTCGGAACGCGCCGGGGCGGCGATCAGGACGCGGCCGGGCGGCGTTCGGAACGCGCCGGGGCGGCGATCAGGACGCGGCCGGGCGGCGTTCGGAACGCGGCGGGGCGGCGATCAGGACGCGGCCGAGCGGCGATCGGAACGCGGCGCGGCGGCGAATCAGGACGCCGGGCGGCGCTTCCAGAGGAAGTAGACCGGCAGTCCGGCGGCAACCAGGGCCAGCCCGGGCCAGGTCTGCTTGGTCTGGTAGATGAAGAGCACCGCCAGGATGACCAGGGCCCCGGCGATGTAGAGGGCCGGCACCACCGGATAGCCGAAGGCGCGGTAGGGCCGCTCGACGTCTGGCCGGGTCTTCCGCAGGCGGAACACCGCCGCGATGGTGAGGGCGTAGAAGATGAGGGCGGCCGAGATGACGTAGGTCAGGAGGTCGCCGTAGAGGTTGCCGTAGGCGACGGTGCCGTCGGCGCCGGTCGTCACCGTGCGCGGCAGGACCAGGATCGCGGCCCAGATCCCCTGGATGACCAGGCCCCAGGCCGGAGCGTGCTGCGAGTTGAGCTCGCCGGCTCGGCGGAAGAAGAGGCGATCGCGCGACATCGCGTAGAGCGCGCGGGCGCCGGCCAGGATGAGGCCGTTGTTGCAGCCGAAGGTGGAGACCAGGATGACGACCGCCATGATGCTGGCGCCGGCCCCGGGGAAGACGACGTCGGCGGTGGCGCTGGCGACCCGGTCGCTCGGCACCGCCTGGATCCCCTCGAGCGGCAGGGTGACCAGGTAGGCCAGGTTGGCCAGGAGGTAGAGGCCGATGACCAGGAAGGTGCCGAGGGCGAGCGAGCGCGGGATGTTGCGCTTCGGGTCGCGCACCTCGCCGGCGGTGAAGGTGATGTTGTTCCAGGCGTCGGCCGAGAAGAGGGAGTTGGTCTGCGCCACGCAGATGGCGACGAACAGGCCGAGCGTGGTCGCCGCGGTGAGGCCGCCGCCGACCTCTTGCAGGGCGCCGCGCGGGTGCCAGAGGTCGGAGAAGTTGGCGCTGACCGCGTCGGCGTTCCAGCCGACGAGGACGCCGAGCACGATGAGCGCGATGAGGGCGCCGGTCTTGGCGGTGGTGAAGACGTTCTGCACCAGCTTGCCGAGCTGGAGACCGCGCGTGTTCATCCAGGTGAGGAGCGCGATCATCGCGACCGCGACCAGCTGGGCGGTCGACAGCGAGATGGCGTACTTGCCCCCGAGGTGGATGGGCTCGACCAGGTACTTGTCGAGGCTCACCGCCGGCACCAGGACGCCCAGGTACTTGGCGAAGCCGACCGCGACCGCCGCGATGGTGCCGGTCTGGATGACGACGAAGAGGGTCCAGCCGTAGAGGAAGCCGGCCAGCGGGCCGAACGCCTCGCGCAGGTAGACGTACTGACCGCCCGCCTTGGGCATCATGGCGGCCAGCTCGCCGTAGGACAGCGCCGCGGTCAGGGTGAGGAGGCCGGTGACCAGCCAGACCACCAGCAGCCAGCCAGGAGAGCCGACCTGGCGCGCGATGTCGGCCGAGACGATGAAGATGCCCGACCCGATCATCGAGCCGGCCACGATCATCGTGGAGTCGACCAGGCCGAGCCCGCGGACGAACCCGCCCTCGGTCTCGCCGGCCTGCTCCGGCGCGGTCGTGGTCGTCGGGGTCGACACGGCCAGGGCGCCTACTTCTCGCCCTTGAGGCCGCCCGAGGCGCGCAGCTTGGCCAGCACGCTGTGCTTGCGGCCGTAGGCGAAGTAGATGATGAAGCCGAGGGCCAGCCAGCCGGCCAGCCGCGCCCAGTTCTCGACCGGAAGCGACAGCATGAGCAGGAGCGACATCGCCATCCCGGCGATGGGCACGAACGGGAAGAACGGGGCCTTGAACGGGCGCTCCGCCGTCGGGTTGGTCCTCCGCATGATGAGGACAGCGCCGCACACCATGAGGAAGGCGAGCAGCGTGCCGATGTTGACCAGCTCGGCGAGGACGTTGAGCGGCAGGAGGCCGCCGAGCGTGGCGACGAACAGGCCGGTCAGGATGGTCGACTTCCACGGGGTGCGGAACTTCGGGTGGATGTCGCCGAAGAAGCGGGGCGGCAGGAGCCCGTCGCGCGCCATGGCCAGGAAGATGCGCGGCTGCGACAGCATCATGACCAAGAGCACCGAGGTGATGCCGGCCAGCGCGCCGAGCGCGATGACGAACTGCGCCCACTTCTGGCCGACCGACATGAAGGCGCTGGCGACCGGCGCGTCGAGGTCGATCTGGGACACCGGCACCATGCCGGTCAGCACCGCGGCGACCGCGATGTAGAGGACGGTGCAGATGAGCAGCGAGGCGATGATCCCGATCGGGACGTCGCGCTGCGGCCGCTTTGCCTCCTCCGCCTGGGTCGATACCGCGTCGAAGCCGATGTAGGCGAAGAAGATGATGGCCGCCGCCGCCATCATGCCGATCGGATCACCGCTCGGGGTCTCCTTTCCGATCAGGTGGCCGAAGATCTTGATCCCCCCGAGTCCGTTGGGGGCGAACGGGTGCCAGTTGTCCGGGTTGACGTAGAACATGCCGACCGCGAGCACCAGGAGGACGATCGCCACCTTGATGGCCACCATCACCGCGTTGAAGCTGGCGCTCTCCTTGATGCCCTTGACCAGCAGGATGGTCATGACCAGCGCGATGATGATCGCCGGCAGGTCGACGATCGCGTGGGTCGAGAAGAAGTCGCCGGTGACCGTGTTGTAGTCGAACGGCGCGTTGCCCATCTTGTCGGGCCACACGTGTGGTTTGTCCGACACCACCTCGAGGAACTTCTGGAAATAGTGCGACCAGCCGTGCGCCACGGTCGCCGAGGCGACCCCGTACTCGAGCACCAGGTCCCAGCCGATGATCCAGGCGAACAGCTCGCCCATCGTCGCGTAGGAGTACGTGTAGGCCGATCCGGCCACCGGCACCATGGAGGCGAACTCGGCGTAGCACAGGGCGGCGAACACGCAGGTCAGCCCGGCCACCGCGAACGACAGGATGAGGGACGGTCCGGCCGTCACCACACCCTTGCCGATCAGCACGAAGATGCCGGTGCCGATGATGGCGCCCACCCCGAGCGCCGTGAGCTGGATGGGCCCGAGGACCCGATTCAGCCGGTTCTCGCCCTTTGCCTCGTCGAGGATCAGGCTGAGCGGCTTGCGCGCGAACAGCGGGTTCGGCATGGGTATCGATACCACCGGGGCGCGCCCCGGTAAAGTCGCTGGATTCCCTAGGGGCTAGCCGGCGCCAGCTCGCGAATGGACAGCTCGACCGAGCGACCGCCGCGCCAGGTGGAGATCCCGGCGGAGAAGGCGCAGTCGATGGCCGCCCCGGCCCCGGGATCGCGCTCGCCCAGGCCGAAGGCGATGGCGCCGCGCACCGCGCCGCCCCTGTCCTCGAGGACCAGCCGCAGGTGCGATCCGTCGCCCACCTTGCGGCTATCGCGCACGCGCAGGCCGCGGCCGACCAGGATGGGCTGCTCGTTTCCCTTGCCGAACGGCGCCAGGCTGCCGAGCTCGTCGGCCAGGGTCTCGTCCACCTCGCCGAGCTCGACCTCGGCGTCCGCCGCCGCCGTCACCCGCGCCGAGCCGCCCGGCGCCTGCTCGGAGACCGCGGCCCACAGCGCCTCGCGCAGGAGATCGACGCGGTCCATCGTCACGGTGAGGCCGGCCGCCGCCGCGTGGCCGCCGAACCTGACCAGGTGCGGCGCCGCCCGCTCGAGCGCGCGATACAGATTGACGTCGCCGGCGGTGCGCGCCGAGCCGCGACCGAGCCCGCTCTCGGCGTCGAGCGCGATGACGAAGGCCGGCCGCCGGTAGATGTCGACCAGGCGGGCCGCGACGATCCCGACCAGGCCGCTCGGCCAGCCGGTCTGTGCCACCACCACCGCCGGCCCGGGATCGCGCGAGCCGAGCGAGGCGAGCGCCTCGGCGGTGACCCGCTCCTGCTCCGCCCGCCGCTCGGCGTTGGCCCGCTCCAGCGCGTCGGCGGCGGCCTCGGCGCTCGCGCGGTCCTCGGCCAGGAGCAGCGCCAGCGCCGGCTCGGCGTCGCCCAGCCGGCCGGGCGCGTTGAGCCGCGGGGCGATCTTCCAGCCGACCACCCGCTCGTCGATCGGCTGGTCGAGCCCGACCCCGGCGCGCGCCAGCAGCGCGGCCAGCCCGGGCCGCCGCCGCTCGCCGAGGCAGCGCAGCCCGCACCTCGTGAGGATCCGGTTCTCGCCGGCGAGCGGCACCAGGTCGGCGATGGTCCCGAGCGCCACCAGGTCGAGCCAGTCGCGCAGGTCCGGCTCCGGCCGGTTCGCAAAGAAGCCGAGCTCGCGCAGCCGGGTCTTGACCCGCTGCATGACGTAGAAGGCGAGCCCGACCGACGCCATGCCGCGGAAGGGAAACGTCGAATCCACCCGCAGCGGGTTGATGAGAGCGAACGCCGGGTGCTCCCCCTCCCCTCCCTCGCAGGCCGCCGCCGGCACCGTGTGATGATCGATGACGATGACGTCGATCCCCCGGCCGGCCGCGTCGCGGATCGCCGCCTCGTCGCTGGTCCCGCAGTCGCCGGTGACCACCAGGGTGGCCCCGCGTCCGGCGAACCACTCGGCGTCGGTCACGCCGAAGCCGTAGCCGGCCTCGCGCCGCGCCACGCGCGGCCACGCGGTCACCCCGAGCCGGCGGAGGAAGCCGGTCACCAGCGCAGCGGTGGTGACGCCATCGACGTCGTAGTCGCCGAAACAGCCGATCTGCTCGCCGGCGCACACCGCCCGGCAGATCCGGTCGACCGCCCGCGACAGCCCGGCCAGCCCGGCCGGCGGCCGGAGCTCGGCGAGCTTCGGCTCGAGGTAGGCCCGCGCCAGCGCGGGATCCACGATGCCGCGGCCGGCCAGCACCCGGGCGGTGACCGGCCGCACCCCGAGGGCGGCGGCCAGCTCGGACACCGCGCCTCCATCCACCTGACGGATCGTCCAGCCCAGGCTGCTCGACACGCGCCCAGGCTAGACGCCCGCTATGACAGACACCTTGGGAGGGGCGAGGGCGAGGGGGGGACCCTAGGTCTCGTCCTCGTCGTCGTCGCCGGAGTCGTCGTCCTCGATCGCCTCGTCCTCCGCCTTGCCCTTGCGCGCGGTTCCCTTGGCCGCCCCGCTCTCCAGGTAGAAGCGGTTGTGGATCCACAGCGCGATGGGCGAGGCGATGAAGATGGACGAGTAGGTCCCGGTGATGACGCCGACGTTCATGGCGAGGGCGAAGTTCCTGACCAGGCCGGTGCCGAAGATGTTCATCATCAGCGTGGTCACGAACACCGTGAGCGAGGTGAGCAGGCTGCGCGACAGGGTCTCGTTGATCGAGATGTTCATCACCCGGATGAACTTCTTGTCCTTGAGCTTGTGTGCGTTCTCGCGGATCCGGTCGAAGATGATGACCGTGTCGTTCACCGAGTAGCCGATCACCGTCAAGATCGCGGCCACGGTGGTGAGCGAGAACTCCTCCCAGAAGAGGGCGAAGACACCCACCACCACGATGGCGTCGTGGAGGAGCGCCACCACCGCGCCCGGTGCGTACCGGAGATCGAACCGGATCACCAGGTACAGCATGATGAGCATCATCGCGTAGAACATCGACACGACGGCGTCGTTGCGCAGCTTGGAGCCGGCCTTGGCGCCCACGCCATAGACGTTGACGGTGTGGACGTCGATGTCCTCGCCCAGCCCCTTGATCAGCGCGTTCTTGTAGCGGCCGTCGATGCCCTCGACCGCGAACTGGGCGGTGTACTCGCCGGTCCCTTCCTCGGCGACGGCGTACCGTTCTCCCTCATCCTTGTCCCACGGCTTGAGCTTGAGGTCGTACTTGGCGAGGAACGGGGCCATCGGCTCCCACTGCGCCTTGACCAGCGAGCGCAAATAGATGCGATCACCCGACCAGCTGATCTTGAGGGGCTGCAACTTGGCGAACTCCTTCGCCAGGTCATCGGCCACCTTGTCCTGCACCGGCCGCGGCACGGCGCCGAAGTCCGGGGTGCGGACGAGCATGCCGGTCGCCTTCTGGACGCCCTGCGAGGTCTCCTGCTCCCAGGTGAAGTCGGAGACCTCGAAGGCGCTGAAGCCGCCGGACGACAGCGCCTTGCGGACCTTGCCGGCGTCCACCTCGGCGGGGATGTCGCTGCCTTTCTTGTAGAAGCCGAAGACGATCTCGGTGCCGCCCTTGAAGTCGGTGCTCCAGTTCATCATCTCGCCGCGCCACGCCTGGTTGACGAACAGCATGGCGATGCAGGCGGTGTTGATGATGAACGAGAAGGTGAACCAGAGCTTCGCGCGGCCCATGAACTCGAACGTCGAGCCGGGCGGGATGAGCTCTCGGAAGGGCTTGTGGGTTGCTGACATGGTGATCGCCGCCTTCCGTCAGATGGAGATGGTGTTGGCCTTGCGGCGCCGGCCAAGGTAGTAGTCGAAGAACAGGCGGGCGACCCACACCTGCGTGAAGAGGTCGGTGACGATGCCGATGAGCAGCATCACCGCGAAGCCCTTGATGGGGCCAGAGCCGTACTGGTAGAGGACGTAGCCGGCGCAGGCGGTCGTCACGTGTCCGTCGAGGATGGCGGCGAAGCCGCGGTGGTAGCCGGCGTCGACCGATCCCTTGACCGATTTTCCGGCGCGTAACTCCTCGCGTATGCGCTCGTAGATGATCACGTTGGCGTCCACCGCCATGCCGACCGTGAGCACGATGGCGGCGATGCCGGGCAAGGTCAGCGTGGCGCCGAACCCGGCCATGATCGCCAGCATGTAGAGGACGTTCAGGGTGACGGCCGCGATCGCGATGATCCCGGAGAAGCGGTAGAAGTAGAGCATCACCAGGAGGACGAGGCCGGAGCCGAGCAGGAACGACAGCTTGGCCTTGTCGATGGCGTCGCGGCCGAGCAGCGGGCCGACCTCCGACTCCGAGTCGATCTGCAGCGGCGCCGGCAAGGAGCCGGTCCTCAGCACGTTGACCAGGTCCTGGGCCTCCTGCTGCACCTTCTGCGGGTTGGCCCCGCCCATGGTGATGCTCGAACGGCCGCCGCCGATACGGTCCTGGATGACCGGCGCCGAGCTCACCTTGTCATCGAGGATGATGGCCATCTTCTTGCCGACGTTCTTGCCGGTCATCTCCTCGAAGCGCTTGCCGCCCCAGCGGTCGAACTCGACCAGAACCTCGGGCCGGTTGGTGGTCGAGTTCCAGTAGACGTAGGCGTTCGACACCGACGAGCCGCTGAGCTCGACCACGCGGAAGAGGTAATAGGTGCGCCACATCGGCTCGCTGGACGCCCCCTCGCGGTCCTGCTCGAGCTCGAAGCCCCAGGCGTGATCGTCGTCGATCTTGAAGGGGAGCTTCTTGGCGTCGTTCGGGTCGGGCTCGACGGCCAGCTTCTTCAGGTAGTCCTCGATGACCTCGCGCCCGGACACCGAGCACTCGACCTTGCCGTCGAGGACCGACTTGTCCTTGCGGTAGCAGCCGCGCTTCTTGGCCTCCTCGATGGTGAAGGAGCGGTCGCGGTCCTTGGCGGTCAGGTACCAGTCGGAGAAGCGCTTGCCGCTCTCGTCGTGGTCCCAGCCGTCGATGCCGACGCCGATTCCCTCGGCTGTGGTGAGGCGCTCGTCCTGGATGGCCTCCTCGTCCTTGCCCGGGTTGTGCTTCTTGATGTCCTGATAGACGCGGGCGTAGACCGACTGCATGAACGGGTCGCCGTCGTCCACCACCTTGAACTCGAGCTTGGCGGTGCGCGAGATGATGTCCTTGACCCGCCGGATGGAATCCTGGTCGAGGCCGGGCAGCTCGACGATGATCTGATCGCCCTTGGCGACCACGTTCGGCTCGGCGATGCCGCGCTCGTTGATCCGCTCCTCGACCGTCTCCTTGGCCTGATCGATGGCCGACTTCTTGATTCCCTCGGCGTAGTCGGAGGAGACCCGGATGCAGACCGCGCGATCCTTGATATCCATCGGGCAGTCGCGCGACACGATGACCCCGTCCTCGAACAGGGTGTCGAGCATGTCGTCCTTGACCTTGCTGCGATCCTTCGGGTTGTCGAGCACCACGTTCACCGCGCCCGGCGGTCGGAGCGGCGTCGTGACCTTGCCCTTGATCTTCTCGTCCGCCATCTTGGTCTCGAGCTCGCGCTTGATGTCCGAGCCCTTGTCGTCCACCGCCTTGTCGAGGTCGATGCCGTAGACGATGTGGAGGCCACCCTGCAGGTCGAGACCGAGCTGGATCTTCCGGTTGAACGCCTGCGAGTACCAGGACGGCAGCTGCTCCGACGGAGCGACCGTCGGGACGAGCATCAGAACGGCGAGCGCAGTGATGACGAAAAGGCCAAACGTGCGCCACTTGAGCGAACGATCCATGAGAGCTCCGATGAATGCGGCTGGGGCTGCCGCCTCGTTCCATCCGTGAGGCGCGGCCGGCGGGCGGGCCCCGAGGTCAGGCGGCCTTCGACGTCTCCTGCGACGACTTGTCGGCGCTGGGCTCGTTGAACTTTCCGTCGACGTGCGAGCGAAGGACGCGGACGCGGACCTTCTCCTGCAGCTCGATGGTGAGGGTGGCGTCGGAGACGCCGGAGATCTTTCCGACCAGGCCGCCGCGCGTGACGACCATGTCGCCCTTCTTCAGCGCCTGCAGCATCGCCTGGTGCTCCTTCTGCTTCTTCACCTGCGGGCGAATCAGAAGGAACCAGAAGACCACGAACATGAGGACCATCATGATGAGCGGACTGGCTGGACCCACGGTGCTTCTCCTTGCCTGGTCGTGACCGGCACGACCGGATTCAAAAACTCAAAAGTCGCGGTGATTTAGCATCGCGCACTGGGCGGGTCAAGCAGCGGAGTGAACGCCGCCGACTTCGTCGCGCAGCCGGGCCATCGTCCGGGCGTAAAAGGTCAGATTGTGGAGGGTTGCGAGCCGGCTGTAGAGGATCTCGCGCGCCATGAACAGGTGCCTGAGGTAGGCCCGGGAGCTGGTCCGGCAGGTCTCGCACGGACACTCCGGGTCGAGCGGGCCGGTATCCGACCGGTGAACCGCGTTGGACACCACCACCGGTCCCCGCGAGGTGAACAGGTTGCCGTTGCGCGCGTTGCGGGTCGGCATCACGCAGTCGAAGAGATCGACGCCGGCGCGCACCGCGTGCTCGAGATCGTCCGGCGTGCCGACCCCCATGAGGTAGCGCGGGCGGTCCTCCGGCAGCTCGTGGGCGATCTCGTCGAGCAGCCCGTACATGACGGGGAGCGGCTCGCCGACCGAGAAGCCGCCGAGCGCGTGGCCGTCGAAGTCGCCGAGCGAGACGATCTCCTTCATGTGCGCCCGCCGGCGGGCGGCGTCGGGGCCGCCCTGCACGATCCCGAACAGGGCCTGGCCGGCGGGGCGCGCGACCTTCAAGCAGCGCTCGGCCCAGCGGGTGGTGCGCGCCATCGCCTGCTCGTGGTCGCCCGCGCCTGCCTCGCCGGGCGGGCACTGATCGAAGGCCATCGCGATGTCGGAGCCGAGCACGCCCTGGATCTCCATCGAGCGCTCGGGGGTGAGGCGGTGCTGGCTGCCGTCGATGTGGCTCCTGAAGGTGACGCCGTCCTCGTCGATCTTGTTGAGGGTGGCGAGGCTGAAGACCTGAAATCCGCCCGAGTCGGTGAGGATGGCGCGCGGCCAGCCGGCGAAGCGGTGGAGGCCGCCGTGTGCGGCGATGACCTCGAGCCCGGGGCGCAGATAGAGGTGGTAGGTGTTGCCGAGGATGACGCGGGCGTCGAGCGGCGGGGCGACGAGCTCGCCCGGGGTCATCGCCTTGACGGTTCCCTGGGTGCCGACCGGCATGAAGGCCGGGGTGAGGATGTCGCCATGCGGCGTGGACAGGACGCCGGTGCGCGCCTTGCCGCGCGTGGCGGTGAGGCGGAACGAGAAGCCCGGCGTCCTCATCTACAGAGAGCCGGCCCCTCGAGGGCGCGGAAGGGAGCCTCGCCCAGCTCGCTGACGTCCATCCCCTCGATGACGAGGACCAGGACGCCGGGCGCGCGGCGCTGGACGAGGATCGTGCAGTGCATGCCCTCGAAGCGGTCGTCGTCGGTCCGCTGCATCGATCAGCTTCTAGCACGACTGACCAGCATGGCGTCGCCGTAGCTGAAGAAGCGGTAGCCGGCCGCCACCGCGTGGCGGTAGGCG
>Ga0111538_10008944_pt1 | contig 13408 bp, 5 predicted proteins | sample SoiMethybrSBSTD1_FD_79669 | JGI IMG/M metagenome (GOLD analysis project Ga0111538, IMG submission 79669) | Bulk soil microbial communities from a Populus tree surrounding site in Tennessee, USA - Soil MetaG P. TD hybrid SBSTD1 (version 2)... | ecosystem: Environmental > Terrestrial > Soil > Tree...
ATATGGAACATCCCATCACAGTACCAGTTCATGTAGGCTGCCCGGAGGGGCGGGAAAAGCGGGCAATCCGGCATCCATCGCAGAGCGCGATGCGGCGTGCCGCAGAGGGAGGGAGGCCATGCGCATTCAACTCACGATCGCGACCGTAGCGGCAGTTTTGCTTCTCGCGGGCTGTTCGAAAGGCCCGGAAGGCCCGCAGGGACCGCAGGGCGTTGCGGGACCGCAGGGTGCCAAAGGCGAGATCGGGCCGAAAGGCGATACCGGCCCGGCGGGACCGCCGGGACCAGCAGGCGAACGCGGTCCGCAAGGGGTCGCGGGCGCGAAGGGCGACACAGGTCCGGCCGGTCCGCCCGGACCGAAGGGTGATGCCGGCCCGGTCGGAGCCGCGGGCCCGAAGGGCGATGTCGGACCGCCGGGTCCGCCCGGGCCCAAGGGCGAAGCCGGCCCGACAGGAAGCGCAGGCGCGAAAGGCGAACAGGGGCCCGCAGGCGAACGCGGCCCGGCAGGACCTGCGGGGGAGCGCGGGCCGCAAGGCGTCGCCGGCGCGAAGGGCGATCCCGGCGCGCAGGGCCCGATCGGGCCGCAGGGCAATCGTGGCGAGAAGGGCGATGCCGGGACGGCCTTGCGCGTCCTCGTGTCCGCCAACACGATCGCCGAGTGCGGCTCCGACGAGGTGATGGTGAGCGCCATGTGCGTCGGCGGCGCAGTGCTGGCGACCGCGAGCGAGAACGGCGCGACCTGCGGCACCGACCCCAACGCGCCCGTCAAGGCGCGGCTCGTCTGCGCGAAGAAATAGCGCGCCGGATGCGGCAAGCGTTCGGCGCACGCCGGACGTCATGCGCTTGCCTTGACATTCCGGCGCAAGTTGCGTGACTGGCCCGATCAATACGGGCCAGTCCATGTCGTCATCCGCCGTCCAGACCATGCTCGATGTGCTCAACATCGAGCAACTCGAAGTGAATCTGTTTCGCGGCCGCTCGCCGCAGGACCGTTGGCAGCGCGTGTTCGGCGGGCAGGTGATCGGACAGGCGTTGGTCGCGGCCACGCGTACCGTGGAAGGCCGCCCGCCGCATTCGCTGCACGCCTATTTCCTGATCGGCGGCGACCCCAAGGTGCCGATCATCTATGAGGTCGACCGCATCCGCGACGGCAAGAGCTTCACCACGCGCCGCGTGGTGGCGATCCAGCACGGCCAGGCGATCTTCACCCTGATGGTCTCGTTCCACAATGACGAGCCCGGGCTCGAGCATCAGGCGCAGATGCCCGAGGTGCCGCCGCCCGAGGATCTGCCGAGCGAAGCGCAGATCCGCGCGACCGTGCTGCCGAGCATGCCCGAAGCGGTGCAGCGCTATTACCAGAGCGAGCGTCCGATCGAACTGCGCCCGGTCGAATACGGCCGCTACCTCGGCAAGAAGAGCGAAGACGGAAAATTCAATGTCTGGATCCGCACCACCGGCAAGCTGCCGGACGATCCCGCGATCCACCAGTGCGTGCTCGCCTATGCGTCCGACATGTCGCTGCTCGACGCCGCGCTCGCGCCACACGGGCGCAGCCTGTTCGAGAATGATTTCATGGGCGCGAGCCTCGATCATGCGCTCTGGCTGCACCGTCCGTTCCGCGCCGACGACTGGCTGCTCTACGCGCAGGAGAGCCCGAACCTGCTCGGCTCGCGCGGCTTCTCGCGCGGGTTGATCTTCCGCCGCGACGGCGCGCTGGTGGCGAGCGTCGCGCAGGAGGGGCTGGTGCGGATCAGGCGGAAGGAGAGCTGAGCAGCTTGTCGAGCGTGATCGGCAGATCGCGGATCCGTTTGCCGGTGGCGTGATGGATCGCGTTGGCGACCGCCGCCGCCGTACCGACCACGCCGATCTCGCCCACGCCCTTGATGCCGAGCGGATTGATGATCTCGTCCGGCTCCTCGACGAAGATCACCTCGATGTCGTGGATGTCGGCGTTCACCGGCACGTGGTACTCGCCGAGATTGGCATTCACGTAACGGCCGAAATTATGGTCGATCAGCGTCTCCTCGTGCAGCGCCATGCCGATCCCCATGACCGTGCCGCCCATCACCTGGCTGCGCGCGGTCTTCGGATTGAGGATGCGCCCGGCCGCGACCGCATTGACCACGCGGGTGACGCGCACGACCCCGAGCTCCTCGTCCACCCGGACCTCGGCAAAGATCGCCGAATGCGTGTAGCGGGCGCGCGTGCCGTCATCATTGGAGGCCGCCGCGGAGGTCTTTTCGATCCGGTCGACCTCGCCTTGCCGCATCGCGTCCGCCACCGGCACGGCGCGCGACGGGTCGCTCCGCGACACGATCCGTCCATCCTGGAGTGCGACGTCCTCGGCTTTCGCGCCCTTGAGCGGCGAGTCCGGAATCTTCTTGGCCAGGCGCAGCAGTTCCCTGGTCACCGCCTGCGCCGTCACGGCGATCGCATTGCCGACCGAAGCCGCCGTCCATGAGCCGCCCTCGAGCGGCGAATATGGCAGCGTCGAATCTCCGAGCTGGATCGTCACATTGGCAAGCGGCAGGCCCAGCATGTCGGCGGCGACCTGCGTCATGATCGTGTAGGTGCCGGTGCCGATGTCGGAGGTCGCGCATGCGACCTCGGCGTGGCCGTTGGCGGTGAGCGTGATGCGCACGCTCGTCTTCATCTGCATCGCTTCCCAGATGCCGGTCGCCATGCCGAAACCGATCAGCTCATGGCCCTCGCGCATCGAACCCGGCGCGGCGCGGCGCTTGTCCCACCCGAAGGCCGCCGCGCCCTGGGTGTAGCATTCGCGCAGCTTCTTGCTGCTGTACGGAATGTCGGCGTTCTGGTCGCGATCGGAATAGCAGCGCAGCCGCAGCTCGACCGGATCGAGCTTGAGCTTCACGGCGAGCTCGTCCATCGCGCATTCGAGCGCGTACATGCCGCAGGCGCCGCCCGGCGCGCGCATGTCGCCCGGCGTCGCAAGATCGAGCTTGGCGAGCTTGTGCGCATATTTCGCGTGCGGCGACTTGTAGAGCGCACCCGCCCAGCTCGTCGTGTTGCGCTGGAAATCCTCGTATTGCGAGGTGATCGAGAGCGCGTCGTGCAGCACCGCGTCGAGCGTGCCGCCGTTCGTGGCGCCGAGCGCGACGCGCTGGATCGACGCCGGACGATACGGCAGGCCGAACGTCTGGTGGCGCGTGAGCACGACGCGAACCGAGCGTTTCAGCGCGATCGCGCCCATCACCGCGAGCACCACCTGGAAGGCCGGCCGCAGGCCGGAGCCGAACGCGCCGCCGACGTAGGGCGAGAGCACGCGCAGTTCGTCCTTCTTAAGACCGAACACGCTGACGAGATATTTCTGCGAATTCATCACGCCCTGGGTCTTGTCGTAGACCTTGAGCTTCCCGCCCTCCTCGCGGATCACGGTCGCGGCGTGGAGCTCCATCGCGTTATGATGCTCGATCGGCAGCGAATATTCGGCATCGTGACGCACTTGCGCCGCCGCCAGCGCCTTGTCGGCATCGCCGCGCGTGATCGGCTTGCTCGGCTCGAACGCCGCACCGCGTTCGAGCGCGAGATCGGTTGCGTGCGCTTCAGCGTTGTACTCCACCTTCACAAGAGTCGCCGCGAACTTTGCGATCTCCCATTCCTCGGCGAGCACCAGCGCGACCGGCTGGCCGCTGTGCAGGATCCTGTCGTCGTAGAGCGGCCGATACGGCGAGCCGGGTGGGGCCACGTCCTCCTTGTAGCTGCGATCGGTGCGCGCCATGTTGGGCCGGTTTTGGTGCGTCAGCACGTCGATCACGCCCGCGACCCGCAGCGCCTCGCTCACGTCGATGTGCGTGATGCGGCCCTTCGCGATCGTCGACGTCACGGCGCAGCCGTGCACCAGCATGTCCGCGTTGAATTCCGCCGCATACTTCGCCGCACCCGTGACCTTGGCGCGGCCGTCGACGCGTGAGGTGGGCGTGCCGATATGAGTCATCACCGCACCCACTTGTCCGATTGCGATTGCGGCGTGCCGGCCGCGGCCTGGGTCAGCGCGCGCACGATGGCTTTGCGCGCCAGATCGATCTTGAAGGCGTTGTGCGCGTAGCCCTTGGCGTCGCGCAGCATCAGGTCGGCGGCCTGCCCGAAGCTCGCTGCATTGGCCGGCTTCCCGCGCAACGCCGCCTCGACCGACGGGTCGCGCCACGGTTTGTGCGCGACGCCCCCGAGCGCGAGGCGCACCTCGCCGATGGCGTTCCCCTCCAGCGTCAGTGCCGCCGCGACGGAGACCAGCGCGAACGCATAGGACGCCCGGTCGCGCAGCTTCAAGTAGGTGTAGTTCGGCGCAAACCCTTGCGCCGGCAGCGAGATCGCCGTGATGATCTCGCCCGGCTGCAGGTTGGTGTCGCGCTGCGGCGTGTCGCCCGGCAACCGATGGAAGTCGCGGAACGCGATGGAACGTTCGCCCGAGGTTCCGAGCACGTGGACGGTCGCGTCGAGCGCCGCCAGCGCGACGCACATATCGGAAGGGTGCGTGGCGATGCAGTCCAAACTCGCGCCGAGTATAGCGTGCTGCCGGTTGACGCCATTGATCGCCGAACAGCCGCTGCCGGGCACGCGCTTGTTGCACGGCGTCGCGGTGTCGTAGAAATACCAGCAGCGCGTCCGCTGCAGCAGGTTGCCGCCGGTCGAGGCCATGTTGCGCAGTTGCTGCGAAGCACCCGCCAGGATCGCGCTCGCCAGCAGCGGATAGCGGTGCTCGACCACCGGATGATACGCGAGGTCACTGTTCGGCACGAGCGCGCCGATCCGCAGGCCGCCGTCCGGCGTTTCCTCGACCGCCTTGAGCGGCAGCTGCGTGATGTCGATCACGCGCGTCGGCCGCTCGACGTCCTCCTTCATCAGGTCGATCAGATTGGTGCCGCCGGCGATGAACTTGGCGTGCGGATCCGCGCCGGCGCGGCGCACCGCATCGGCGATGTCGGCGGCGCGCGTGTATTCGAAGTTGATCATGCGCGCGCCCCGTTCATCACCTGCAGGATCGCCGCCACGATGTTCGGATAGGCGCCGCAGCGGCAGAGGTTGCCGCTCATCAGCTCGCGCACCTCGTCGGCGGTTTTCGCCTTGCCCTCGGCGAGCAGCCCGGCGGCCGAACAGATCTGGCCGGAGGTGCAGTAGCCGCACTGGAATGCGTCATGTTCCACGAAGGCCTGCTGCAGCGCGTGCAGTTCGCCGTTCTGTTCCAGCCCCTCGATGGTGGTGACCGCGCCGCCGTCCTTCATCACGGCGAGCGTGAGGCATGAATTGATGCGCCGGCCGTCGAGCAGCACCGTGCAGGCGCCGCACTGGCCGTGGTCGCAGCCCTTCTTGGTTCCGGTCAGGTCGAGATGATCGCGCAACGCGTCGAGCAGCGTGGTCCATGGCGCGACTTCGAGTCGCCGCTCGACGCCGTTCACCGTCATACGAATGCGCAGCTTGCCGGGCGGCGCGATGGAATCCAGTTTCTTCGCTGCAGTTCCGGCCATGAACGTCTCCATCGGACAATCGCCTTCGCGCCTGCACAACGGAGCGGCGGATGGAATCGTTCCAAATCCAAAAATCCAGGCTCTGATCCGATGGGCTGACCGGATCAGAGCCTGGTGCGCCGGGCCGAATGAAGCGGCGGCATGGGGTCCCCGCCACTTCGCGTTCGGCCCGGAGCAAGTTAGTCCTAACCCCACACGCCATCGGCGAACGGCGAGCGGCCTTCGTGCATGCCGAACTGGAGGAAGTGCAGCAGCGGGTTAACGTGCGCAACGGCAACATCCGGATAGGCGGCCAGATAGTCCGTGGTGTCGAATGCGACCGACGGATCGCGCCCTTCCTGCCAGCCGAACTGATTGTAGTGATCGAACGGATTGACGCCGGCGGCCTTCACGTCGGCGTAGGTCGCCAGATAGCCGTTCACGTCGAACAGCGCGTTCGGATTGCGGCCTTCCTTCCAGCCCGTCGTCGCGAAGTGTACGAGCGGATCGATATGCGCGGCCGCGACGTCCGGATTGTGCGCGAGATAGTAGACGAAGTCGAAGCCGTCCGCGGCGAGCAGCGAGGTCACCGGGCTCGCCGGCCGGCCTTCCTCCCGGCCGAACTCGAAGAAATGCCGCAGCGGATCGACGCCCGCGGCCTTCACGTCGGGATTGGTCGCGAGATACGCCGCGGGGTCGAAGTCGAACGACGGCACGCGGCCGGTCTTCCAGCCGCTCTGATCGAACTGCGCCAGCGGATCGAGGCCCTTCACGTCCGGATAGATCGACTGATAGAGGCGGGTGTCGAAGAAGGCGTTCGGATCGCGTCCCTCCTGCCAGCCCATCGCGTGAAAATGCGCGTCGGCGTCGGTCCGCGCGTTCCACACGTCGTGGTTCTGCGAATAGTAGAACAGGTCATCGACCAGCGCGTCGGCGTCGTGCTGCTGCACGGTGCCGTCGGTGAAGACGTAGGTCTCGAAGCCGGTGAGGATCGTGTGGCTGGTCGGGCCGTCGACGGTGAGCTGGTTGCCGGACCAGATGAACGTCGCCTCGGTGAGCTTGAAGCCGAACTTCACGGTGTCGTTGCCGCCGTCCGCGTCGATCCGCTCGTTGCCGGGCAGCGCCGTAAACGTGTCGTCACTCGGCGTCCCGGTGAGATGTGAGTTGAGATGGATCGTGACCTGATCGGCGTCGGTCAGCGGCCCGCCATTGCCGCCGTCATTGGTCACGACGGTCAGCGTGTCGCTGCCGAAGAAGTCCTGCATGCCGCGATAGACGACATTATGGCTGGCGCCGAGCGTCGTGTTGATCGCGGCGAGCGTGCCGGTCAGCGTGACCGCCGTGGTCCCGCTGCCCGTGACCGCGGCGCCGCCCGCCGACTTTTCCGTCAGCGTTGCATGCACCACCGAGAGTGTCGTCGTCACCGTGCCGAAGCCGGCATCCGCGTCGCTGATCGACAGGCCGGCGATCGCCGCATTGGTGTTGGCCTCGATCTCGAGCGTGCCGGGCAGCGTGTTCACTGGCGCCTGGTTCGGCGGCGGCGCCAGGACGTCGACCGTGATGCTGATGGTGGCGGTGTTCGAGTCGCGCGTGCCGTCATTGGCCTGGTAGGTGAAGCTGTCCGGCCCGGAGAAACCGGCATCCGGCGTGTAGACGTAGCTGCCGTCGGGCCGGATCGTCACCGATCCGTGCTGCGCCTGCGCGACCCGCGCATAGTTCAGCGACGGGCCGTCGACATCGGTCGCCACCAGCATGCCCGCGATCACGCCGTTTCCGCTCGCTGACCCGTCCTGGGCGACGGGAGCGTCGTTCACGGCGTTGATCGTCAGGTTGATGGTTGCGAGGTTGCTGTCGAGCGACCCGTCACTGACTCGGAAAGTGAAGCTGTCGGTGCCGAAATAGTCGCCGGCCGGCGTGTAGCTGAAGCTGCCGTCGGGGTTCAGCGTGACGGTGCCGTGTGCGGCCTGCGCGACGAGCGCGTAAGTCAGCGACGTGCTGTCCACGTCGCTCGCCACCGCCGTGCCGACGATGGTCGTATCCTCGTCGCCGCTCGCCGAGCCGTCCTGCGCGACCGGCGCATCGTTGACGGCGTTGATGGTCAGGCTGACGGCCGCCTCGTTGCTGTCGCGCGATCCGTCATTGACCTTGAAGGTGAAACTGTCGCTGCCGCTGTAATTGCCCTGCGGCGTGTAGCTGAAGCTCCCATCCGGGTTCAGCGTGACGCTGCCGTGCGCCGCCTGCGCGACCACGGTGTAGATCAGCGCGTCGTTGTCCGCGTCGCCCGCCACCACCGCGCCGCTGATGGTGGTGTCTTCATTTCCGCTCGCCGCGCTGTCTCCTGCGACCGGCGCGTCGTCGACGGCGTTGATGGTCAGATTGACGGTCGCCTCGTTGCTGTCGCGGGATCCGTCATTGACCTTGAAGGTGAAGCTGTCGCTGCCGCTGTAATTGCCCTGCGGCGTGTAGCTGAAGCTGCCGTCCTGGTTCAGCGTGACGGTGCCGTGCGCCGCCTGCGCGACCACCGCGTAGGTGAGCGATGCGCTGTCCACGTCGCTCGCCGCCACCGTGCCGCTGATGGTGCTGTCCTCGTCGCCGCTCGCCGATCCGTTCTGCGCAACCGTCGCGTCGTTGACCGGGTTGATGGTCAGGTTGAAGGTTGCGACGTCGCTCGCGAGCAATCCGAGAAGGGCGCGTCCGGCCAGACCGCCTGCGCCCCCGTTGCCGCCTATTCCGCCTGCGCCTCCGTTGCCGCCGTTACCGCCGTTACCACCGTCGCCTGGATCACCCGCGCCACCCGCGCCTCCATTGCCGCCGGTGCCCAAGAGGCCACCGTTACCGCCCGCGCCTCCGTTGCCGCCGTTACCGCCGTTGCCACCGCCGCCTGGACCACCCGCGCCTCCGTTACCGCCGGTGCCCCCGGGACCACCCGCGCCTCCATTGCCGCCGTTGCCACCGTTGCCACCGTTCCCCGGAACACCCGGGCCGCCGGTACCTCCATTGCCTCCTGTCCCGCCCGTGCCGCCGGTGTCGTCACTGACCGTGAAGGTGAAGCTGTCACTGCCGAAATAGTCGCCATCCGGCCTGTAACTGAAGCTGCCGTCCGGGTTCAGCGTGACGGTGCCGTGGGCCGCCTGTGTCACGAGCGTGTAGGTCAGCGAGTCGCCATCCGCGTCGCTCGCCGCGACCGTGCCGGTGATGGTGGTGTCCTCGTCGCCGCTCGCCGATCCGTTCTGTGCGATGGGCGGGTCATCGACCGGGTCGACCGTCAGGCTGACGGTCGCGGCGTTGCTGTCGAGCGTGCCGTCGTTGGCCCGGAAGGTGAAGCTGTCGCTGCCGAAATAGTCCGCGTCCGGCGTGTAGCTGAAGCTGCCGTCCGGATTCAGCGTGACGGTGCCGTGGCTCGCCTGCCCGACCAGCGCGTAGGTCAGCGATGCGCTGTCCACGTCGCTCGCCGCGACGGTGCCGGTGACGGTGGTGTCCTCGTCGCCGCTCGCCGCGCCGTTCTGCGCGACCGGCGCATCGTTCACGACGTCGATCGTCAGGTTGACGGTCGCGACGTTGCTGTCGAGCGTGCCGTCATTGACCTTGTAGGTGAAGCTGTCGCTGCCGCTGTACGCGCCGTCCGGCGTGTAGCCGAAGCTGCCGTCCTGATTCAGCGTGATAGTGCCGTGACGCGGCTGCGCGACCACGCTGTAGGTCAACGAGTCGCCGTCCACATCGCCCGCCACGACCGTGCCGGTGATGATCGTGTCCTCGTCGCCGCCCGCCGACCCGTCCTGCGCGACCGGCGCGTCGTTGACGGCATTGATGGTCAGGGTGACGGTCGCGACATTGCTGTCGAGCGATCCGTCGTACGCCAGCCAGGTGAAGCTGTAGCTGCCGAAGTAGTCGGCAGCCGGCGTGTAGATGAAGCTGCCGTCGAAGTTGAGCGTGATGCTGCCGTGACCCGGCTGCGCGACCACGGTGTAGCCGAGCGCTGCGCCCTCCGGGTCGCTCGCCAGTATCGTGCCTGTGATGACGGTGTCCTCGTCGCCGCTCGCCGTGGCGTTCTGCGCGACCGGCGCGTCGTTGACGGCGTTGATGGTCAGGTTGACGATCGCGACGTCGCTGTCGTGCGCGCCGTCGTTCACCTTGTAGGTGAAGCTGTCGACGCCGAAATAGTTGGCCGCCGGCGTGTAGCTGAAAGTACCGTCCTGGTTGAGCGTGACACTGCCGTGGCCCGGCTGCGCGACCACGCTGTAGGCCAGCGTTGCGCCTTCCGCGTCGGTCGCCACGATCGCGCCGGTGATGGTGGTGTCCTCGTCGCCGCTCGCCGATCCGTGCTGCGCGACCGGTGCGGCGTCCGGGGAGATCGTCACCTCGATGGTCGCGTTCGTCGTCCTGGTGCTGGTTTCTGCGCCGCCCGACAGCAGCGCGCTATCGATCACGACCGCATCGACATGCAGGGTGAAGCTGCCGACATAGTGCGACGGCGGCGTCATGCGCAGTGGCGTCGTGCCGAGGCCGGCGATCTGCGCCGGATCGTCGATCACCCACTTGCCGGCGTCGGCGCCGCTGCCTGCGTGGCCGGCGGAGAATGTCGCGTCGGCCGGGAAGCCGCTGAGCACCAGCCGCAGGCTTTCCGAACCGTCGGTGTCGTTGAGCGCGGCGCCGATCGTCGACAGGTCGACGTCGTGGTCCTCCGTCCCGGTCGCCGTGGTGGTGAAGCCGGTCGGGAAGATGCGGACAAAGACGTCGCGATCCTGATCGGTGGCGCCGCCATACCACGTCGCCACGAGATCACCGTTGGCGAGCGTCGCCAGGCTGTTGCCGATGGTCGCCAGGTCGAGCCATTGATTTCCGCTAGTCGTCTGGTTGATGAGGAAATCCGCGCCGACGGGCGTTCCGCTGGCGTCGTAACGCCGCGCATGGACATCCAGGCCGACGTCATTGGCAGCACCTTGCGACAGCCAGCTCACCACGAAGCCGCCATCCGGCAATCCGGTCACCGTGGATATCAGGCTGTTGGAGAAATCGCCTGCCGCGACCAGGAATTCGGGCTGCGCCGCGCCACCATTAGCGTCGAACAGGCGGGCATAGAGGCTGCCATCCACTTTCCAGGTGGCGACAAATCCGCCGCCGGCAAGACCGGCGGCCACCGGGAACATATCGATATGAGTGCCCGTATCCGTATAGAGCCGAAATGAAGGACCGAGCGCAGCGCCGTTCGCATCGAACAGCCGCGCAAAGACGTCGAGCCCGTGCTGATGACCGGGATCATCCTCGGCCCAGGTTACGACGAACCCGCCGCCCTCGAGCGGCGGATTGATCTGCACGTCGTGCGCGGCGGTCACCCGGAAGTCGGCACCATCCGGGGTCCCGTCGGCGTGATAGCGATGGGCGAACACGCCGGTCTCGGTGACGGCGCCGTTCGAATTCACCGCCAGGAGGGTGGTCCACACCACCACGAAATCGCCATTCGGCATGCCGGCCACGTGCGGGGCGATCTGGATGTGCTGGGTATTCGAGTTGGCCTGGAATTCGCCGGCGACCGGCTGCCCATTGGAATCGAACAGCCGCGCGACGATCTTCCTGCCGTCGATCCACGCGGTGACGAATCCGCCGCCCGCGAGGGCCGCAACCGAGGATTCATACAGATCACCGGCCGGCGCGTTGGCAATGATTTCATTGCCCGGACCGCCGACCGCAAGCTTCAGCTTTGCGGGATCGGCGTGCGGCCGCACGTCGACCGTCACGTGGCCGGTGCCCTGGCCGCCCTTGCCGTCGTCGACCGTGTAGTCGAAGCCCGCGATGCCGGAGAAACCCGCCGTGGGGGTGAAGACGGCCTTGCCGTTGACCAGGCTGACCGTGCCGTTGATCCCGTTGAGAACGCCCGTGACCGTGAGCGTGTCGTGGTCCGGGTCGGTGTCGTTCGCCACAAGCGACGCCGACGCAACGGTGAGGCTCGTGTCCTCGCCGGTCACGAACTGGTCCGGCGTCGCGACCGGCGCCTCATCGAACAGCAGCGGCAGCGTGCGCGTGCCGTCGGTGAACACGAAGCTCTCGAAGCCGGTGAACTCGTACTTGACCTCCTGGCCGCCGACCGTGCGGCTGATCCGCGCGCCGATCAGCGCGCCGGTCCCATCGAGGATCTGCTGATAGCTCACGCCCGCGGCACGAAACGCGAAGCCGAGGATCGCGCTGTCGGCGCCCTCGCCGCCTTGCGCAAAGACCCAGGCGTCCGACACGGCATGCGAGAGGTCGACCGTATCGGCGTCGGCGCCGCCGCCGTAGCTGATGTTGGACGCGCTGAGCGGCGTGCCGGTGAAATTGCCCTGGAGGTCCAGGCTGTCGGTGCCGCCGTTGCCATTGATGGCGATCTGCTCGACACCGGTGAGCTCGTCGAGGATCGCCCCGTTGACGGTCACGAGAATCTGCGCGCTGCCCGCATAGGGATTGCCGGGATGCGCCGCGTTGTAGGCGGCGACCGTCCAAATCACATAGGCCTCGTCGTCGCCGGTGCCGCTGACATGCAGCGAGTCGAGGCCGGCGCCGCCGTCGACGACGTCGCGGCCCTGCCCGACCGTGTGACGGATCTCGTCCTGGCCGCCGCCGGCGTTGATGACGTCGTTGCCGCCCGCACCGTCGAGATCGTCGGCCGCATCGGTGCCGTTGACCTGATCATCGTCCGGCGTGCCGATCGTGGCGTGCTGGTAGATGGCGAAGCCGCCGTCCGCGCCGGGCAGGCTGTCGCCCGGGCGGATGTCATGGATGTGCACCGTGCCGGTGGAATCGATCTGCACCAGCTCGACGCCCTGCGCGGTCGGGCCCATGAAATAGAGGCTGCCGAAGATGGTGAAATGCGCGTCGCCGCTGAAGCTGCCGCTGATGCCAGCCACCGGCGAGAGCTGCCCGGCCGCGTCGAGCGACATCAGCTGCGTGGCGCCGCCGACCTCGGCGAAGAAGTAGATCTTGTTGTTAAACACCGCGAAGCCGCCGTGCTCGCCGGCCGTGCCGTCGACGCCGGCGATCACCGACGCGCCGCTGAACTGGTTCAGCTTGTTGAGATGGTTGTTGGCGGAGAAATAGAGGAAGCCGTTGAATCCGACGAAGCCGTTCTGCAGGCCGGCGCCAATGAACGGCTGGCCGTTCCAGTGCGGCACCAGGATTGCGCCGCCGACGTCGAGGAACAGCGCATCGGCGCCGTCCAGCTCCGAATGGGCGACGAAGAACAGGCCGCCGGCGGGATCGTACTGATAGAAGTTCGTCGGCGTGAGAAACGTGTGGCCGACGTCGTGTCCGAAACCGTCGGTCAGCCGCGTCGGGATCGAGTTGCCGGCGTCGATGCGGTAGACGTATTCGCCGCCCGACGACGCGTCGTAGCCGTTGAAATACAGGGCGTTGTTGTAGACGAAGAAGCCGCCATCCTCACCCACATAGCTGACCTGCGAGTCGACCAGGACCGGCGTATTGCTGCCGGGATCGAGACGAAACAGAAGCGGAGCGCCGCCGCTGTACGCGGAGAAATGGACCGCCCCGTCGAAGAAGACGAAGCCGTTGTCGTTGCTGAAGCTGTTGACGTTGTCGCCGACCAGGATCGGCGGGTAATCCCACCCGCCGGAATCGAGACTCGTGACGTTGCCGTCGCCGTCGATGCTGTAGACGTTGACGCCCTGCGGCCCGTCGGCGACGAAGTACAGCTTGTCGAAGATCGTGAAGTGCGCGTTGACGCCATCCGGCGCCGCGCGGATTCCGCTGACCGGCGTCACGCTGCCGTCGGGGCCGAGCGAGAACAGGCCGGCCGGTCCCGGATCGGTGTCGGCGAAGAAATAGAGTCGGCCGTTGAAGACCGCATAGCCGCCGTTCTCGCCGGCACGGCTGCCGGACGCGGCGCCCGCATCGGTGCGCACCGGCACGGCCTCGAAGCTGCCATCGGCGCCGAGCCGATAGAGATCCGCGCCGCTG
>Ga0111538_10008946_pt1 | contig 13403 bp, 13 predicted proteins | sample SoiMethybrSBSTD1_FD_79669 | JGI IMG/M metagenome (GOLD analysis project Ga0111538, IMG submission 79669) | Bulk soil microbial communities from a Populus tree surrounding site in Tennessee, USA - Soil MetaG P. TD hybrid SBSTD1 (version 2)... | ecosystem: Environmental > Terrestrial > Soil >...
CGTCCACTCGAGCAGGTGCTCGAGTACGCGCTCGGCGGCGCGGGCCTGCGCGGTGAGGTCGTGGGCCACACGATCGTCGTGCGTGCCGACGACCCCGCGGACGACAGCGCGGAAGAGCGGCTGGCGCTCGCCGCCGGTGCCTGGGCCAACGCGGCCGCGCGCTTCCCGCGCCATCCCGACGCCGCTGGCGCGCGCCTCGCGCAGGGCGAGCTCGCGGAGCTGCGCGGGCGCGACGAATCGGCGCGCGCGCGCTACCTCGACGTCCTGGAGCACGATCCCGCTTCCAGCTCGGCGCCCGAGGCGTACCTGCGCGCGGGGCGCATCGCCGCCGAGCGCGGCGACTGGAGCGAGGCCTCCGAGCACTTCCGCGCCCTGGCCAACCTCGAGAACGCGGAGGAGTACCACCCCATCGCGCGCCTCGAGCTGGCGCGCGCGACGCGCGAGCTCGGCGACGCCGAGGGCGCGCTGCACATCCTCGACGCACTCGCTCGGTCGCATCCCGCGTGGGACCGCACCGAGGTCACGGCGCGCGAGCTCGTGCGCATCGAGACGCTGATCGCGGCGCAGCGCTTCCAGGAAGCGCTGGCGGCGCTGGACGCGGGCGAGCGCGACTTCGACGCGCTCGGCGCGCGCCAGGTGCCGCGCCTGCGCGCGCAGGCCCTCGAGGGCGCCGGCCTCGGCGACGAAGCCGCGCGCGCGTGGCTCGTCGTCGCCCGCGAGAAGAGCGGGCCGGCGCGCATCGAGGCCTATCGAACCGCGGCGCAGCTCGCGCTCGACGCGGACGACGCCCTCGGCGTCCTCTTCGTCGCACGCGAGGCGAGCGCCGCCGGCCTCGGCTCGGCCGTCGCAGCCGAGGAGACCGAGGCGCGCCGCCGACTGGGACTCGCCCCCGTGAATGCTCCCGCGCCCGATCCGGCACCGGCGGCCAGCGCGCGTCTCGCGCGGGCCGAGCTCTGGCTCGCGACCGGCGAGGAGGAGCGCGCCGCCACCGAGCTCGACGAGCTCGAGCGCGATCGCGATCACCTCGCGCTCGCTCCCGAGGAGCGTGCGCGCCTCGTGCTCGCCCGTGCACGCCTCGCGCGTTCGCACGGCGGTCTCGCGGCGGCGGTGGAGCTCGCGCGCGCGGAGCGCTCGCGCCTCGACGATCCCACCTTCCGCCGTGGACTCGACCTCGGCATTGCGCGCCTCTTCGAGGAGGCGGGCGACTTCGAGCGCGCCGCGGACGCCGACCAGGGGGAGTTCTGACCATGATGCGCTTCCACACCGCGATCGCCGGAGCGCTGGGCACCGCGCTCGTCGTCCCGGTCTTCCTCGGGCAGGCGCAGGTGGCGACGCTGCAGGACGCGCTGGGCGGAACCGTGCGCGCGCTCGACGTCCTCCACGGGCTCGAGAAGAAGCTGCAGGAGGAGCCCACGGCCGCGCTCGGCCTCGTGCTCGCCGCCACCGAGCCGCCGCTCGGCACGGACGAGGAGCGCGACCGCCGCCTCGAAGCGCTGCGCGACGAGGTGAACCTGCTGCAGATGGAGCTCGACTCCATGGAGGGTCCGGTGCTCGGGCCCGATGGAGCCGTCGCGCCGATGCTGGGCACGCGCGAGCCTCTGCCCGAACGGACGCTGCAGCCGATCGGAATCACCACGGGCATGGACGACTCGCTGCGCGCATTGCTCAGCGAGAAGCCCGCGGCACGCGCGCCCGTGGCAACGGCCGCGACGACGCCGGCGCGCGCGCTCGACCGGGGCGCGGCCCCTGCCGGCACCGAGCCCGAGAAGGACGCCTACTCGGCCGATCCGCTGCGCCACGGCATCGCCTGCTATCGCGCGGGGCGTTATGCGGAAGCGCTGGAGCGCCTGCTGCCGCTCGACGATGCGCAGGCGCTGTACTGGCGCGCGCGCGCGCTCGAGCGGCTCGAGCGCCTCGACGAAGCCGTCGAGACCATGGAGCGCGCCGTGACGCGCGGCGGCGACGGCTTCGAGCTGCAACGCGCACAGACCGACCTCGAGTTCCTGCGCTGGAAGCGCGACTTCCTGGCGACGCTGCCGGGCCAGAGCACGGCCGGGAAGGAGCAGCGCCCGTGAGCAGCGAAACGACCTCGATCGCGACCAGCCGGCTCGAGGAGATCGCCGGCGCGCTGCCCGCCGTGCTGCGGGGCCTGCGCACGAGCTACGCCGAGCTGGAGGCGCGCGCCGCGCGCGTCGAGTGTGAGCTCCAGCAGGCGAACCACGAGCGCAGCGAGCTCGCCGAGCGCCTGCACGCCGCCGACAAGCTCGCAGCCCTGGGCACGATGGCCGCCGGCATCGCGCACGAGATCCGCAACCCGCTGAACGCGGTGCGCGGCTTCGCCGAGCTGCTCCTCAAGAACGGCCACCCGGACGCGCGTTCGGCGCAATGGGCGCAACGCATCGTCGAGGGCGTGCGCGAGGTCGACGCGATCATCGACAACCTGCTCTCGTTCGGGAGCCCGCAGCGCCTGCGCCTCGAGTCAGTGGACGGGCTCGAGCTCCTGGAGAGCGCCGCGCGCCTCGCCCGCGCGGAGCGCGACGGCCGCGAGCCCGTGGTGCGCGTCGCGAGCGACGTGCCGCCCTTCGCGGGCGACCGCATCAAGCTGCGCCAGGCGGTACGCAACCTCATCGAGAACGCGCTCGAGGCGCAGGCCGCGACCGCGGAGCCGCACGTCGAGGCACGCCTCGCGCTCGAGGGCCGCGAGCTGGTGCTGCGCGTGGCCGACGCCGGTCCGGGCGTCCCCGCCGAGCTGCGCTCGCGCATCCTCGATCCCTTCTTCACCACGCACGCCGACGGCACGGGCCTCGGGCTCGCGCTCGTGTCGGTGATCGCACGCCTGCACGGCGGAACCGTGCAGTGTTCCCCACGACCCTCGGATCTCGGCGGAGCGCTGTTCGTGCTCCGCATCCCCTTCCAGCCGGTGGACCGACCGGCCGGATCTCCCCAACCCCAATCCCGCTAGTCATGTCCATCCAACGCGTACTCATCGCCGACGACGATTCCCTGTCCCGTGAGTTCCTGTCCGAGGCCTGCCGCACGTTCGGTTTGCAGGTCGACGCCGTCACGAGTGGCGAGCAAGCCATGGAGCGCCTGCGCCGCGGCGGCATCGACCTGGTCCTGACGGACCTGCGCATGCCCGGCATGAACGGCGTCGAGCTCGTGCGCACGATGAGCCGCGAGTTCCCCGAGGTGCCGGTGGTGCTCGTGACCGCGCACGGCACGGTCGAGACGGCCGTGGAGGCGCTGCAGCTCGGGGCGGCCGACTTCGTCGTCAAGCCCTGCTCGCCGCAGACGCTCGACCTCGTCATCAAGCGCATCGACAGGACGCGCAGGCTGGAACGCGAGAACGAATACCTGCGCACCGAAGCCGGTCTGGGGGGTCCGAGCCAGGTCATCGCCGAATCGAAGTCGATGCAGGAGCTCCTGCGCACGGCCGAGCGCGTCGCCGGCTCGAAGGGGACGGTGCTGATCACCGGCGAGAGCGGCACGGGCAAGGAGCGCATCGCCCACTACCTGCACCACAAGAGCCCGCGCGCGTCCGGGCCGTTCATCCGCGTGAACTGCGCGGCGCTGTCCGAGGCGTTGCTCGAGTCCGAGCTCTTCGGCCACGAGCGCGGCGCCTTCACCGGTGCGCACAAGCGCAAGGAAGGCCGCTTCGAGCTGGCCGACAAGGGCACGCTGATGCTCGACGAGATCGGCGAGATCTCCCCCGCCGTGCAGGCCAAGCTCCTGCGCGTCCTCGAGGAGGAGGAGTTCGAGCGCGTCGGCGGCACGACCACGCTCAAGGTGGACGTGCGCGTCGTCGCCACGACGAACCGCGAGCTCCCGGAGGAGGTGGCCAAGGGCCGCTTCCGCGAGGATCTCTACTACCGGCTGCACGTGCTGCCGCTCCACGTGGAAGCGTTGCGCGACCGTCCCGAGGACGTGCTCCCGCTGGCCAAGCACTTCGTGCAGGTCTACGCGCAGGCCAACGGCATCCCCGCGCCGGCGTTCAGCGCCGAGGCCGAGAAGCGCCTCACCGAGTGGCACTGGCCGGGCAACGTGCGTGAGCTCGAGAACGCGATCCACCGCGCCGTCGTCCTGGTCGAGGGCCAGACGATCGAGCCCGACCACCTGAACTTCCAGCTCCTGCCGCGGCCCAACGTGCGCCCGAAGTTCACGCTGGTCACGGACAAGGGCCAGTACCTGGGCGCGATCAGCGCGAGCTCGCCGCTCGCGAACCGCACGCTCGCCGACCTCGAGCGCGAGGCCATCCTGTGCACGCTCGAGGCCACGCGCGGCAACAAGACCGAGGCGGCGCGACGCCTGGGCGTCACCGCGCGCACGCTCAGCAACAAGATGAAGCTCTGGCGCCAGCTGGGGCTCGTGGCCTAGCACCCATGGCCAACTCGGCCGATCTCCTGGTCCGCATGCTCGGTGCGTGCGAGCTGCGCGCGCGCGTGGTGTCGGCGAACATCGCCAACTCCAACACGCCCGGCTACGTGCGCTCCGTCGTGCGCTTCGAGGAGCTCCTGAAGAAGGAGCTCCTCGAAGGCGGCGACCTCGAGCGCGTCGCGCCCGAGACGCTGCCCGACCTGGAGACCCCGGCGCGGCCGGACGGCAACAACGTCAGCCTGGAGCTCGAGCTCAACGCGATGCGCGAGAACCGGCTGCTGTACGAGACGTACTCGGCGATCCTGCGCTCGCACTTCGACCTGCTCGACACGGCCATCAGCCAGTCGCGCTAGATCCGGCGCTTCCCCCCACCCGGAATCCCCCCCGTTTCCACATGGACGGCTTCGACGGCTTCTTCACTGGCATGCGCGTGTCCGCCACGGGCCTCACGGCCGAGCGCGTGCGCATGGACGTCATCGCCGAGAACCTCGCCAACGCGCGCACGACGCGCACTCCCGAAGGCGGACCGTACCGGCGCAAGGTGGTGCTCTTCGAGCCCGTCCTGCGCGAGGTGCAAGGGGAAGAGCGCTCCTTCGGCGTGCGCGCGCTGCCCGTCGCGGAGGACATGGGCACGGACTTCGAGCGCGTGCTCGACCCGGGCCATCCCGATGCGGGGCCCGATGGAATCGTGCTCTACCCGAACGTGAACACGGTGCTCGAGATGGCCGACCTCATCACGGCCATGCGCGCGTACGAGGCGAACCTCACGGCGCAGGAGAACTTCGTGCGCATGGCCGAGAAGGCGCTGGAGCTCTTGCGCTAGGCGCGCGCTCGGAACGATCCCCATGGTCGAACGCATCGGCAAGGACAGCGCGCTGGCGCGCGAGGCCCTCGCGGCCGCGCTGCGCCGCGCTCCGGAGCGCGCGCCCGTCGCGGCCCAGCCCGCCGGCGCGGAAGGACCGGCGCCGGCGAGCGCGCCGGACTTCGCGCGCGCGCTCGAGGACGGTCTCGAGCGCGTGGACGAGCGTGTGAAGGCCGCCGACGAGCTCCCGCTCGACCTGCTCGGCGGCAAGGTCAGCGACTTCCACGAGATCGCGGTGCAGCTGAAGAGCGCCGAGCTCTCGTTCCGCTTCGCGATGGAGATCCGCAACAAGCTGGTCGACGCCTACCGCGAGGTCATGCGGATGAACGTCTAGTCCGTACTGCTCGATGAACCCGCTCCTCCAGCAACTCCTCGCCAGCCTGCGCTCCACGAGCGCCGGCACGCGCGTCCTCGTCCTGTTCGTCGGACTCGGCCTGGCGGCGATCCTCGGCGTCGCCGGCTTCGTCGCGAACCGCCCGCACTACTCGATCGCGTTCTCCGGGCTCACCGATCACGAGGTGGCCCAGGTGAACAAGGCCCTGTCCGAGGCCGGGATCGAGTTCCAGGTCAGCCAGCCGCCGGCGCCGTTCGCCGTGTTCGTGGACGAGCCGTCGCGCTCGCGCGCCTACATGGCCGTGTACGGCGCGGGCGCGCTCGACAAGCCGCTCGAGGGCATCCTGACCGACGGCGGCGTCGCCTCCGTCTTCCACAGCGCCGAGGAGCGTGCCCAGGGCGCCCGCAAGCGCGAGTGGCAGGAGATGGAGAAGATGCTCGAAGAGCTCGACTTCGTCGTCACGGCGCGCGTGCGCACGTCGCCCTCGTCGGGCTCGCCGCTGCTCGGCGCGAAGGAGAAGCCCGCGACCGCGTCGGTCGCGCTGCGCATCGCCGGCGCGGACGAGCTCACCGCCGCGCAGTCCGCGACGGTCGCCAACCTCGTCAGCCGCGGCCTCGGCATCGACAAGCACGACCTCGTCATCTCCGACCAGAACGGCAAGGGCCTCTACGAAGGCGGCGAGGAGGACGACGAGCGCGTCGCGGTCCAGGAGCTCCTCACGCGGCAAGTCGAGCACGACCGGCGACTCTCCGAGGCCGCCAACGCGCTGCTCGCGGGAGTGCTCGGCCCGAACAAGGCGCGCGTCACGGTCAGCTCGGAGTGGGACTACGACCAGAGCACGCTGCGCACGCAGACCTCCGAGAAGGGCGCCGTGATCGAGGAGACGAAGAGCACGAGCGAGAAGCCCGCCAGCTCCTACGCGAACGCGTCCGTGGCCGGCCTCTCGTCGAACACGCTCGATCCCGACTCGCCCGACACCGCGCCGGCGGGAGCTCAACCCGTCGCCGCGGCGCTCGAGAAGACGAGCCAGGAGGAGAAGCGCTACGCGCCGAGCCACTCCGAGGAGGAGCGCGTGCGCATCGCACCGGAGCTGAAGCGCCTCAGCGTGGCGCTGTTCCTCGACCAGAGCCTGCCCGCGAACCAGAAAGCCTCCCTCGAGGAGGCGGTGAAGGCCGCCGTCGGCTTCAGCGAGGAGCGCGACGCCTTCAGCTCCGCCGTGCTGCCGTTCGCCGTTCCGCCGGCCGCCGCGGCGCCGGCCGAGACCGCTCCGGAAGAACCGTCGCAGCCCAACCCGCTCGTCGAGACGCTCCTGCAGCGCGGCGTCGAGATCGCGAGCGCGCTCGTGTTCCTCGTGCTGCTCGTGAAGAGCCTGAAGGGCGCGCGCAGGTCGAACTCGAGCACAGCCGCGGCCGGCGCGAAGGGCGCCGCGACCGCGAGCGAGGACGGCGGCGTCGATCCCGAGATGCTGGCGCGCGTTCATGTAGAAGAGCTGCTCAAGTCGGACCCAGGCCGCGTGTCGGAGATCCTCGTGCGCTGGGCCCGTGAGGAGCCGGTGGCCAGCAAGGGATGAGCGAGCTCACCTCCATCCGCGGCTACCAGCGCGTGGCCGCGTTCCTGCTCTCGCTCGAGCCGCCCGTGGCCTCCTCGCTCCTCAAGGGGATGGGCGCAGACGTCGCCGCGAAGGTCGCGCAGGCCATGGTGGACCTCGATCCGCGGCTCACCGCGCAGGGCGTCGTCGACGACCTCGTGAAGGAGCTCGCGCGCGGGCTCAACCGGCCGCGTCAGGTCGCGGCCTGCGACAGCGATCACCTGAAGAAGCTCCTGGGGGAGGCCTTCGGCAAGCAGGCCGACGAGCTCCTGCGCTCGATCCACGAGAAGCGCCTGGCGAACCGCCCGTTCCTCGAGGTCGAGCGCCACGGGCCGGTCGAGATCGCGCGGGTCCTGCGCGACGAATCCGCGGCCGTCATCGCGCTCGTGCTGACGCACTTCGAGCCCGGGAAGACCGCGCAGGTGCTGAAGAACCTGCCCGACGGGCTCGCGCTCGAAGCCGTGCAGCGCATGGTCGCGCTCGAGCCCCCCGCGCCGGCCCTCGTGCGCGGCGTGGCCAGCGATCTCGCGCAGCGCCTCGCCAGCGCACCGCTGCCCTCCGCCGGCTCCGATCCGACGCGGCGCCTGCAATCCGTCGCGCAGATCCTCAACAACTCCGCGCCCGAGATGGAGAAGAAGGTGATGGAGGCGCTGGCGCAGAGCGACGAGAAGATCGCCAACGACCTGCGCGAGCAGCTCTTCACGTGGACCGACATCGGCACGCTCAACCGGCGCGCGATGACCAAGATCCTCGGCACGGTGGACACCAAGACGCTGGCCGTGGCGCTCAAGGGCTGCACGGCCGCCGTGGAGCAGAACATCCTCTCGAATCTCTCGTCGCGCGTGCGCGACATGGTGATCGAGGAGCGCGAGCTCGCCGGCCCCATGTCGCTGCCGGACGTGAAGGCCGCGCGCGACGAGATCCTCAAGAACATCCGCGCCCTGATCGAGTCGGGCGAGTTCCGCCCCAGCCGCGGAGGCGACGAGCTTGTCGAGTGAGCGCCCCGTCGTTTCGCTCGCGCGCCGGGTCCACGCAGCGCGCGTCGTCGCGCACGGTGCGGACACCGAGGCCGCGCTGCAGGCGCGCGCCTTCGAGGCCGGACGTGCGGCGGGCCTCGTGGAAGCCGCAGCGGGTCTCGAGCGCGCCGTCGAGCACCTGAGCACGCTCGAAGAGGAAGCGCGTGCTTCGCTGGCGCGTGCGGCGGCCGAGCTGGCGGTCGAGATCGCGCGCGTGCTCATGCGGCGCGAGATCGGCCGCGGCAACTACGACCTCGAACGCATCGTGCGCGAGACGCTGCAGGAAGGCGCCGTGGGCCGCAGCCCGTGCGTCGTGCACCTGCACCCCGAGGACCACGCGCGCCTCTCCGAGGTGCGCTTCCGCTCCGGGACCAAGCTCGCTCCGGACGAAGGCGTGCCGCGCGGCGACGTGCACGTCGAGACCGCGCTCGGCCTGCTCGTGCGCGACGTCGACGGCTGCCTCGACGCGATCGCTCAACGTTTGCAGGAGAGCCTCGAGTGAGCGCGGACCTGATCCCGCTCGCGAAGGCGCGCGAGGCGCTCGCCGGCGGAGCACGCGCGACCTGGCGCGGCCGGGTCGACGTCGTCAGCGGCGTCATCGTCGAGGCGCTGGGCGTTCCCGCGGCCATGGGCGAGCTGTGCCGCATCGAGCGCGGCGTGCACGGCGCGATCGAGGCCGAGGTCGTCGGCTTCCGCGGCGCGACGACGCTGCTCATGCCGCACGGCGACCTCGAGGGCATCGCGCCGCGTCAGACGGTCACCGCGCTCGGGCGCCCCTTCGCGGTGCGCACCGGGCGCGAGCTCCTCGGCCGCGTGCTCGACGGCTTCGGGACGCCCGTCGACGGCGGTCCACGCCTCGCGGGCTCCATGGCACGCGCGCGAGTGCGCGCCGACGCTCCGCCGGCACTGGCGCGCACGCCGATCCGCGAGCCGCTCGTCACGGGCGTGCGCGCGCTCGACGCGACCTGCCTCCTCGGACGCGGCCAGCGTCTCGGCATCTTCTCGGGCTCGGGCGTGGGCAAGTCCACGCTGCTCGGACAGGTGACGCGCGGCACGGACGCCGACGTGCTCGTCGTGGGGCTCATCGGCGAGCGCGGGCGCGAGGTGCGTGCGTTCCTCGACGAGGTGCTCGACGAGAGGACGCGCGCGCGGACGACCACGATCGTCGCGACGTCCGATCGGCCGCCGATCGAGCGCTACCTCGCGCCGTTCGTCGCCGTGACCGTCGCCGAGGCCTTCCGCGACGAGGGTCTCGACGTCCTCTTCGTCATGGACTCGGTGACGCGCTTCGCCGCCGCCGCGCGCGAGATCGGCCTCGCGGCCGGCGAGCCGCCGACGGTGCGCGGCTATCCGCCGAGCTTCTTCGCCACGGTGCCGAAGCTCGTCGAACGCCTCGGCCGCACCGGCAACGGCAGCATCACCGGACTGCTGACGGTGCTGCTGGACGCGGACGATCCCAACGAGCCCGTCGCCGACACGCTGCGCGGTCTCCTCGACGGCCACGTGTACCTCTCGCGCGATCTCGCGCACCGCGGGCACTTCCCCGCGATCGACGTGCTCGCGAGCCTCTCGCGGCTCATGAGCTCGGTCGCGTCCGAGCGCCACCGCGCGCTCGCACAGGCATTGCGCGAGGCGCTCGCCGCCTGGCGCGAGGGCCGCGATCTGGTCGAGATCGGGGCCTATCGAGCGGGCACGAACGAGCGGCTCGACCGCGCGCTCGCGCTCCTGCCCGGCATCGAGGCCCTCCTGCGCCAGGGTGTCAACGAGACCTCGACGCTCGCCGCGACGCTCGAGCGGCTCGAGGCGCTGTTCGGCGGCGCGAAGGCGCCCTCGAAGAGATGAAACGGCGCTTCGAGTTCCGCCTGGAGCGCGTCGCGCGCGTGCGCGAGCTCGAGGAGCGCGTGGCGCGCGCCGAGCGCGCGTCGGCCGAGAACCTGGCGCGCGCGGCCGAGGCCAGCCGCGACCGGGCGCGCTCGGTGCTCGCGCGCTCGCGCGCATGGCTTGCCGCCGCGTTGAAGGGCAAGATCGAGCCGCGCTCGATCCTCGGCGCCCAGCGCTCGCTCGACGCCGAGGTCGCCCGCCTCGCGCGCGAGGTGGAGTCCGCGCGCACCCTGCGCGCGCAGGCCGAGCGCATCGCGGCCGCGCACCTCGCACGGCGCAGCGCGGCGCGCGCGCTCGAGGAGCTGCGCAACCGCGAGCGGACGCGCCACGCCGCGCTGCTCGCCGGCGCGGAGAACGCCGCCTTGGACGAGATCGCGACCCAGCGCTCGCGCGAGCGTGCCGACCGCGAGGAGCGTGCCCCCGCAACGGACGAAAACGATTCCAGAAGCTCCGCGCCGGAGGCCGATCGTGCTCCGGGACCCTCCCCGGATCCGCAGCGATGAGCTTCCTCTCCTCATGGACGTGCACGCTGGCGCTCCTCGCGCTGGCTCCGCGCTTCGCCGCGCAGGAGCACGAAGCGCCGTCCGCGGAGCCGACCACCGCGCCCGGGGAGCGGCCGAGCGGCGCCCCGCGCTTCACGGTCTCGCGCGTCGACACGCGCGACGGCCCGCGCTGGACCGTGTTCGCTCCCGGGACGGAGCTCGCCGAGGTCGTGCGCGCGCTCGCCAAGAAGGCCGGCCTGGCCGTCGAGAACTCGAACCTGCTGCCGCGCAACGCGAAGGTGTCGCTCGAGCTCGAGCGCCGGCCGCTCGAGGAGGTGCTCGAGTTCCTGCTCGGCACCGCCGGCCTGCGTCACGAGCTCACGGGCGGCTCGCTCGTCGTGCTCGCTCCCAGCACGGATCCCGCGGACCTCGCGCACGAGGCCGACGTCGCCTGGCAGCGCGTGAGCCACGGCAACGATCCCGAGGCGGCGTTCCGCGCGCGCCTCGCGCAGGGCAACCTGGCCGAGGTGCGCGGCGACCTCGAGGGGGCGTTCGCGCTGTACCGCGAGCTGGCCGAGGAGGACCATTCGCCGCTCGCGGCCGAGGCGACCTACCGCGCGGGCCGCGTGCTCGAGCGCCTGGGCCACTGGGCCGAGGCGGCGCAGCACTTCCGCACGCTCGCGAGCTCGGACGAAGGCCGGGCGTTCCACACGCGCGCGCGGCTCGAGCTGGCGCGCGCGTCGATCGAGCTCGGCGATCCGGAGAGCGCGCTCCACCTCCTCAACTTCCTCGAGACGAACTACCCGATCGATGATCCGCTCGAGCGCGCCGAGCGCAGGCTGGTGCGCGCTTCCGCGTGCAACGCCAACCACGAGTACGTCGAGGCGCTGCGCACGCTCGAGGACGGCGAGACCGTCACGGCGCCCGACTCCGAGGCGCGCGGGCTCGAGATCCGCGCCGCGGCCTTCGAGGGCCTGGGCTTCGGCGTCGAGGCCGCGCGCGCGTGGCTGCTCTACGCGCGCATGGCACCCGCGAACGAGCGCAACGCCGCCTTCGAACGCGCCGCGCGGCTCTCGCTCGAGGGCGGGGACGAGCTCGGCACGCTCTTCGTCTGCCGCGAGGCCGCGAAGCAGGCCGCGGACGAGAGCCTGGGAGCGCTGGTGCGTCAGGCCCGCTCGCGTCTCGGCCTCGACCAGGCCGACGTGCCGGCCAGCATCCACGAGCGACTCGAGCGCGCGGAGGAGCTGCTGGCCGACGAGAAGGTCGCCGAGGCCACCGAGCTCTTCGAGGGCCTGTACCTCGCACGCGGTGCGCTCGAGGAGCCCGAGCGCGCGCGCGTGCTCGCCGGCTGGACGCGCTGCATCGTCGACCGCTCGGGCCTCGACGCCGCGCTCGAGATCCTCTCGAAGGCCCGCGCCTCGTTCGAGGACCCCGCCGCGATCCAGCGCCTGGACCTCGCCGCCGCCGCGCTGCTGGAGAGCGCCGGCGAGTTCGACCGCGCGGCCGAGGCGTACGGCGGGGTGTACTGAGCCGTAGAGGTCGCGCCGAGCCAGTCGTCTTCGCCGCTCGTGCAAGCCCTCGCCGTCCCAGGCGACGACGGCACCGACGGTGGTGTGGGCAACAGACCGGTTCAGGCCTCCGCCGCCCGCGGTCGATAGGGAAAGGGCTTCGCCCCTTCCCCATCCCCTTCCCCAATGAATCGGATCATCGAGGCCGTCGCGATGACGGTCGGCGGACTCTCGGTCTTCCTCGTGTGCTTCGTGGGCTTCGTCGCTCTGTCGGGGAGGGACGTCAGCCAGGTCGCCGTCATCGGGAAGCTCTTCCCCGAACCGCCGAAGCCGCAGGACGAGCACGGCGCGCCCGCGGCCGGCACGGCGAAGCCCGAGGAGAAGCACGAGCTCAGCGACGCGGCGGTGATCGAGGCCAGCCTCGGCGTGCTCTCGGCCTGGACGCTGCCCTCGCCCTACTCGACCAGCGAGCTGCGGCACCTCGCGGAGGAGCTCAAGCACCGCCAGGAGGAGCTCGAGGCGCGCGAGCTCGGGATCGCGCGGCGCGAACGCGAGGTCCAGGAGAACGAGCGCGAGGTCGAGGAGCGGATGAAGTCGATGGAGGAGCTGCGCGTCCACCTGGAAGGACTGCAGCAGGAGCTCGCGACCGAGGAGTCCGAGCTCGCCCGCAAGCGCGACGCCGCGGCGGCGGGCGAGGACGCGCGCTGGGCCGAGGTGGGCCGCGTGATCGCGGGCCTCGAGGACGCCGAGGCCGGCAAGCGCCTGCAGGAGTACGGACCGGCCGATGCGGCGCGCATCCTGCGCTCGCTCGGCGACGACGAGCGCGCGAGCGAGATCCTGAACCAGGTCCAGGGACCGCGCTGGAAGGAATTCGTCGACGCGTACACGGCCGAGAAGGCCCGGAGCACGGCGCGGCGCAAGTGAGCGCGCGCCCGATCGGCGCGGGAAGTCCCTTCGAGCCCGTGCTCGCTCACCGGTGCGGCATTGTGGCCGGCCGCCTCACTTTCGCGGACGAGCGCGGCCGATAGGGCGGGACGCTCGACCGTCTCCCGCCGGAGGTCGTCCCCCACCATGGCCAGCATGCCGAGTGCCCCCACCGCTCCCCTGCCCGAGGAGCTCCAGCCGAAGAAGAAGCCGGGCCTCGCGATGGCCGTGGCGCTGGCGCTGATCTTCGGCGCCGTGGGACTCGTGGGCTACCGGCAGCTCGCCCCGCACAAGCCGGCGAAGCGCAGCGGCCTGCCGGCCGAGGTCGTGCCCGTGCGCGGCGTGATCGAGCTCGAGCCCTTCGTGCTCAACCTCCCCGACGCCGTCGGCGATCGCTTCCTGCGGCTCACGTGCCGGCTCGAGGTCGACGACCA
>Ga0111538_10008947_pt1 | contig 13402 bp, 10 predicted proteins | sample SoiMethybrSBSTD1_FD_79669 | JGI IMG/M metagenome (GOLD analysis project Ga0111538, IMG submission 79669) | Bulk soil microbial communities from a Populus tree surrounding site in Tennessee, USA - Soil MetaG P. TD hybrid SBSTD1 (version 2)... | ecosystem: Environmental > Terrestrial > Soil >...
ACGGCACCGAGGTGCCGGAGGGAACCCGCCTGCGGGGTGTGCTGTTCACGGTCGGCGTGGATTCCGCCACTGGCCGCGTCACGCGTGAGGCCCGCCGTGTTCCAATCGACGGGCTTCGCGGCGACGTCGATCAGGTCGGGTGGTCGCCGAATTCCGACAGCCTGGTGTTCTCGATGGCCGAGGGCCCCGACGCTCGCGCGATTTACGTGGTGGGACGCGAAGGTGGAGCGGCTCGGCTGGTCCATCGGTTCACGAGCGACCAGCAGTTTTCCGGGATCGGCGTATCGCCAGACTTTCGCTGGGTAGCATTCATCGCTCCGGCGACCGATGGACACCTCCAGGTGTTTCGTGTGCCGGTCGCGGGCGGAACGCCAACACAGCTCACGGCAGATCCCACCGATAAGACCCAGCCGGCCGTATCGCGCGACGGCACACGCGTCGCGTTCACCGTCTTCTCGTACCGGATGCAGTTCTGGGTGACCGAGCCATGACGAGCGGTACGGTGCGCACGGAGCAGCACAGTTCAAGGGAGCGTCTGTCATGGCGCGCCGAACGCCACACGAGGGAGGAAACCATGTCCAGTCTTGGCCGGCCGGTGGCGGAAGAGCGCATCGAGCGAGCGTTGCTCGAACAGTGGGATCCGCTCGGCGTCGCGAGCACTCCAGGCGTGCATCGGGAATATCTCCACTTCGCGCACGAGCTGTACAACCTGTTGGCACGTGGGGCGTCGGACGTGCAGATCGCTCGCTACCTGCATCACACCGAAGACGCCGACCTCGGGCATCCGGAGCTGGTATCGCGCGATCTGGCGCCGCTCGTCACCGAGCTCCGGACGATCGAGCGCCAGCTGTAGGCGCGCTCGGCGCGCTCCGGGTTACCCGTCGAGCACACAGGCGCGCTGCGCACGTGCCCGTCGGAACGGCATAGTTTTCCGATCCATGCCTAACACGCGCTACATCCTCGTTCTTGCAGGCCTTGTCGCCATGGGCATGGCCCGTCCCTCTCACGCCCAAGCGACGTCACGCGGGCAACAGGCGTCGGCCGCGCCAACGACGGCGGGGCGGCGCCGCGCCGTGTTGCTGGCGCCGACACGCGCGTACTGGTCGACTCGAGCGCCCGACACTGTCATGGCGGACATCGAGACGTCCCGTGGCACGATCACGCTCGAGCTGCTTCGCGAGTGGGCGCCGAACGGAGTCGATCGTTTCTACAACCTGGCGCGCGCGGGCTACTTCGACGATTCGCGCTTCTACCGCGTGGTCTACGCGTTCGTCGCGCAGTTCGGCATCGCGGGCGATCCGGCAATCGCCCGTCTCTGGAATCAACAGAAGATCCGTCCGGACTCCGCACGCACGCCTAACGTGCGCGGGACGATCACCTACGCGCAGTACAAGCCAACTGATCGCACGACGAATCTATTCATCAACCTGAGCGACAACCCGAGCCTCGATTCGCTCGGTTTCGCACCGATCGGGCGCGTAGTACAGGGCATGGAGGTCGCCGACAGCCTCTACTCGCGATACGGCGACGTACCCATGGCTGAACCGCCCATCGGCGATGCGAAGCGGCTGTACCGCGAGTCGAACAAGTACATGGACGCCGAATACCCGAAGCTCGACCGGATCAAGAAGGTGACGATCCGGCGCTGAGGCTGACTATCGAAACGGGTCCTGTTCCGGACGTCGACGTAAACGACGGACGTTCGGCCGAGCGTACCGTCGAGCGCTACACTGTCCGAAAGACACGCCACGCCATGAGGTTGCTGGCCTACCTGAGACGCAGCTGCGCCAGGGCGGCACCGATCGCGTCCTGCACGCGATCCACCGCGGCCTGCGGCGTCGTCCAGTTGTTGCACAGCATGCTGAACTCCAGCAGGCGACCGTCCGCCGTGCGGACGTAACCGGACAGCGATCGCACCATCGACAGCGTTCCGGTTTTGGCGCGAAGGTTTCCCTGCGCCGGCGTGTCACGCATGCGAGTGCGAATCGTGCCGTCGACGCCCGCGATCGGGAGCGACTCGAAGAACACCGTGAAGTTGGGCGACCGACGCATCGCGTCGAGAATGCTCACGATCGCTTCCGGTGAGATGAGATCACTGCGCGAGAGTCCGCTCCCGTCCCGAACGACGAAGGCGTCGGATGGGATCTTCCATGCGGCGAACTGTCGCTCGACCACTCGCCGACCGCTGTCCGCCGTTCCGACGCCGGCGCGCTCGAGCCCCAGCGCTCTCAGAAATACCTCGGCGATCTGATTCTGCGACGGCTTCATGATCGCCGGCATGATGTCCTTCAGCGGAACCGAGAGTACGGTGAACAGCGAGTCCGCGTTAGGGTTCTGGCTCTCGCTCCAGGCGGTCGCCTGTCGCTCCACCGTGATCCCGCGCTCCGACAGCGCTTCCGTGAGCGCGGCGACGAACGCGGTGTTGGGGTCGTGCTGAGGAAGCGTGATCGTCGCCGAATCACCGACGGCAACCTGGCCGCTTACGATCACCGCGGATGTCAGCGTGTCATGGTAGGCCGAGACGCGCGTGGCTGTGCCGCCACGTCCGCCACGTGCGCCGCCACCCGCTGCCGGCATTGCAGTGGTGTCGCGGGCGATGGTGGTGGCCAGCACACGAACGGTAGGAAAGGTTCGCGCCGGCCGGGTCTCGACGGCTGCGGTGTCGCCGATGTTCGCGCCCGGGCGAACGCGGAACGTCGACAGTCCTTCGTTGAAGAGCAGCTCATCGACGCCAGCGAACGAGGCGCCATTGAGCCCGTCCCAGGGCCAGGCGGCTCCCGCGACCGGTCCGGGGAAGGCGTTCCCGACGGCGACGACGCTCCCCGTGATTCGCCGGATGCCGCGCTGCGCCAACGAGTCCGCGATGGCGCGCATCGGAATCATCGCGTCTTTCTGCATGCGGTCGCTCATGGTCGGGTCGCCGCGGCCGATGACGGCGAGGTCGCCGTTGAGCGTCCCATCGACGATAGCGCCATGTGCCGCGAACGTCGTCCGGAAGCGGAACTCCGGCCCGAGCTGCTCGAGCATCACGGAGCCCGACACGAGCTTCTGATTCGATGCCGGGATGAAGAGTTTCGGCGCGTTGTGCGAATACAGCGTGTCGCCGGCCTCCGGATCGACGATCAGGATGCCCCAGAGCGCCGTGCGGAACTCCGGCGCGTTGACCATCGAGTCGATCACGTGGGGGAGCGTCGCGCGAGTGACGGCCGGCGCGATCCCTGGCGATGGAGTCGTCGTGACTCGCGCGCCACCGCAAGCCGCGAGAGCCGCGATCAGGGAAAGGGAGGCGGTGCTGTTGCGCGTGGCCATCGACGGTCCTCAATGCGGCTGGGGTGGCTGAATACTGCGACGCGGTGCCCCGTGCGGCCAGGCGCGCTTCACCGTAGCCGGCGCGGCAACCCAAGAAACCTCTTTCCTGGGCTTTGTCGATTTGCTCGCCCCCCGTTCGTCGTCTAGACGGAAGCGGTTTCCGAACGGGCAATCGCCCGAGAGCTACGAACCACGAACGAAGGAGATGAAGTCATGCGATTCCTCTCGATGATCCGAGTCGATGAGAACACCGGCCAGAAGCCAAGTGAGCGGCTCATGACCGAGATGGGCAAGCTGATCGACGAGATGACGAAGGAGGGCACGCTCGTCCGCACTGCGGGGCTGCGGCCCACGAAGGAAGGTTTCCGCGTCCGCTCGCGGCACGGGAAGCTGTCCACGACGGACGGACCGTTTACGGAAAGCAAGGAAGTGATCGGCGGCTACGCGGTGCTCGAAGCGAAGTCGAAGGAACACGCGATCGAACTGACCAAGCGCTTCCTCGCGGTCCACGGCGACGAGTGGGACCTCGAGTGCGAGGTGCGTCCGCTGGACGGGCCGGAGTTCGGCGCGTAGCGAAAACCCGAGGCAGGCGCGGGGGCGCCAAAGTTTCAAAGTTCTGAAGGAGAGGGTGAAGCGATCTCGGTTCTATCTCTAACTCCGTTTTCTCAAGGCAGGCTTGGCTGCCGCGCTCGTAGCGATCGCAGCGGTTACGGCCGCGGTCTTGGCTGCCGCCTGGCATCGCATCTCCGGTGCGTAGGTCTGGCATCGGCGTGGAGTTGGCCTAACGTGTCCTTGCAGCTGACGGGCGACCCGCATCAGGTTGAGCGCCTGGCGAGCTGCTACCGCGTGCGGAGCCCGGGCGCCTGGTGCGCCGGCGCCCCGCAGATCAACTTCGGGCGTTAGGACGCAACTCGAACCCGAGGACGACATGAGGCATCGCGCGGGTATATGGATCGTAGCTGTCGCTGTGGTCAGTGGCGTCGCCGCACGAGGGTATCCGCCGCCCGCGGGCTCGGTGCCCGCGGCTGCTCATCCGAGCGCGGCGCCGCAACCCACACCTGTAATGCTCAGCATCCCCGCTGCGCCCGTGCCGGTCCGCGCCGCAGGACGCATCGCTCTCGTATACGAGTTGCACGTCGCGAACGTCGGCACGCGCCCACTCCGCATCGATCGCGTCGACGTGCGTGACGCCGACCACGCGGACGCACGCCCGATCGCTACGTACGCGCGGCCGGAGGTCGAGCGCAACGTGAAGCTGATCGGGCCGCGCGGCACGTCACCGCCGAAGACACTCAGCCCCAACGTGCGCGCGGTGGTGTACCTCTGGCTCGCCTTCGACTCCTCCGCGGCGGTGCCCAGGGCGCTTACGCACCGCGTGGCGTTCGCTGACGGCGATTCGGCCGACGGCGCGCGGGTGTCCGTCCATGCGCCGGCGGACCTCGCTCTCGAGTGGCCCGTGGGCGTCGGCGACTGGTGGATCGGTCTCGGACCGTCGAACACCTCCGAGCATCGACGCGCTGTGATCCGGGTTGGCGACGACACGGTGCCCCACTTGGCCCAGCGGTTCGCGATCGACTGGGTAAAGCTGGACGCCCGCGGCGAGTACGCGCGCGACCACCGCGGGCGGCGGAACACGGACTGGTACGGCTACGGCGAGCCGGTGCTCGCGGTCGCGGCTGCGCGCGTGGTTGCGGTTGTGGATAGCATTCCGGACAATACGCCCGGTGAGGGCTCCCGCGCCGTCCCGATGCGGGTGGCGACCGTCCTCGGCAACTACGTGCTCCTGGACCTCGGACCAGCGTCGGACGCAGCGCATCGGTACGCGCTGTACGGACACGTGAAGCCGGGCACGCTGCGGGTGCGAGTGGGCGACATGGTCAGCCCGGGCCAGGTGCTCGGCGCGATCGGCAATTCAGGGAACTCGGACGGGCCGCACCTTCACTTCCACGTGACCGAAGCAGTCGACTCCGCAGCTGCGCCGCTGCGCTCGGAAGGGGTGCCATTTGTGCTCAAGGCGTTCACCGTTGTTGCCCACGACCCGGAGCGCGTCGCGCAGCACGCCCCGCTCACCGCGCTCGGGCCTCACCGCGCCGCGCTCCCGGTCGAGGGAGACGTCGTCCGCCTCGCCGGGACCACGGGAGTGCCGCGCGCGTCGGGCCCCGTATTGAGCAGGGCCGGCATCGTCGTGCAGCGGCCTAACGTGACCTCGCCGATGACAACGACGCACACCGCTCAGCAGCCGGGCGGGCTCCGATTCCGCGGCTTTGCAACTGAACGTGGACGTTAGGTAGCGACACCGCTACTATGAACGCATGCTTCGCGTACGTCGAATCCTGGCCGTAACGGCAGGCCTGGCGGTGGCCGGCGCCCTAACGGGAGCGGTCTGCGGGCTCCTCGCGCTGACGCCCTTGGTCGTTTCGTCCTGGCTCCGGTTCCCGAACTCCCGCTTCGCGATGGTCTCGGATCTCGCGCTGTGGGCGACGACCGCCGGCGCGGCACTCGGCGCGGTGTGCGGGCCACTGCTCGCCTGGAGCCTCCTGCGCCACCTGCCGTTGTGGCGCGTCATTGCGTGGGCCGCCGTCGGTACCGTGCTCGGCTCGTTGGGTGGGTGGGCCGCGTCCGGCAACCCGTTTGTGCCGGGCCTCTTCGCCGTCTTCGGCGGCGCGCTTCTCGGCATGGCTACCGCCGGGGTTGGCCTGCGGCGGCGCGCAGCAAGGTTGGCGCGCGCCCGCCATCTGGAAGCCGCTACCTAACGAACGTTGCCCGGGGCTCACTGCGCATTCTGGCCTCCTCTTCGTCGACTGGGTGCGAGGGGTGGTACTGCGGCCAGGCGACGAGGTCGCGGTCCGCGACTACATGCGCCGAGTCGCGGGGGACGATCGTAACAATCACGCGTCATGACGACAACGCAAATTGCGACTGATGTGGTTACGGACTCGATCTTCGCACTCCGCTCGTTCCGCCGCTCTCCCGGCTGGACCCTCGTAACGCTCCTGACCATTGCGTTGGGCGTCGGGGCAAGCACTGCCGTTTTCAGAGTCGCAGACACGTTTCTCATACGGCCGCTCGCCTACCGGGACGCATCGCGCGTCTACACCGTGTCCCTCCAAGGCAAGCTTCCAGGGGAAACAATTTCGCTTCCGATTCCCGCCGACGTCGTACGCGAATGGCGAAGCAGCGCGCGCACCGTCGAAGCCGCGGCACCCTACAGCGGTGGGCCCGGCGCGTTCCTTCATGGTGACCTCGACGATGTCAGAATCGGGACTGCATTCGTCGACACTGGCTTCGTGGCATTTGCGGGGGCGCGACCGGTGATTGGACGCAACTTCACAGCGGAGGAGACCGCGCCTAACGGTCCGCGCGCGATCCTCCTGGCCGAGGGTTTTTGGCGACGGCAGTTCGGTGGATCGCCCGACGTCCTGGGAAAGGTCGTGCGGCTGGAATTGGGTGGGGAGCCAGATTCGCGCCGTAGCACCATTGTGGGCGTGATGCCAGCGTCACTCGTCCTTCCAGACTTCGAGGTTGGAAGACCCGATGTCTGGCTCCCGCTCATTGATGGCCAGCGTGGGGTCAGGGGAGTCGCCGTGCGCCTAACGCCAAGCGTATCGCCGACAGCGGCGAGCCAGGAACTAACAGCCATCTTCGATCGTGCAGGCGGCGTTGATCCGGAGGACCGGCCGCTCCAGCCGCGCATTCGATTGAGCCGTCCTCAAGACGACCTGCCGTTTCGTCAGGCGCTGATGCTGCTGACGGGGGCGGTCATTTTTCTGCTGCTCATCGCCTGCAGCAACGTATCGCACCTGTTGCTCCAACGCGGTGTTGCGCGTGAGCGTGAGCTTGCTGTGCGTCACGCGATTGGGGCTGACCGCGCACGGCTGGTTCGCCAGCTGGTCACGGAAAGCACATTGCTCGCGTTGGCAGGTGGTGCACTTGCGATGCTCGTCGGCTGGGCGGCGCTCAAAGTGTTGGCGGCATTGCGGCCCACCAGCCTGCCGGCCTTGTCTCACTTGTCGACAACTCGTGGAGTGATCCCCGTCGCCGCGGGTCTGGCGATCGCCGTAGGACTGACAGTCGGCCTGCTCGGCGCACTTCACGTCGCGCACAAGCATCTGGGACAATCGCTGCGAACCGGTGCGTCGAGCGCCCCGCTCGCTCACCGCAGATTGCGCGGGACCCTGGTCATTGGACAGATCGCGCTCTCCGCGATACTCCTCGCTGGAGCAATAGTGTTTATTCGCGCGGTGTTCGACTTCGAGCGTGTACGACTCGGATTCGACCCTCGCGATCTCTACGAGGTGTCCTTTCGGGACCGCGACCTGAACACGCCGCGGTCCCGAGAGAGTTTCGCCGCATCCGCAGCCATGATCCGTGACATGGGCCAGCGCCAAATCGGATCACGGAACCTAACGATTGCCGCAACCGCGACAACTGGAATGGCTTTCGCCTCGGCGTTCGAAACACGTGAGCGTCCGGGAGCTGTCGGTTCCTCGGGAATCACGGGGGTGAACTACGTTGCGCCGGACTATTTCTCGACAATGCGAATGCCGCTCGTTGCCGGACGAACGTTTGACGAGGAGTCGTTTGCGCGCGCCGAGGTCATCGTGAGCCGCTCTCTCGCTCAGCAGCTCGGGTATGGCGGCAACGTCATCGGCCGGCAGTTTCGGAATTCCAGGCGGGAGGGTGCACTCCAACAATGGCAAACGGTGGTCGGAGTGTCGCCAGATATTCTGGACAACCGGCTCGACCGCGAGCCGAAGCCAATGTTGTATCGGCCTTTCCCCGGTAACGCGATTGGAACGTCGCTCATTGTGCGGTTACCCCGAAAGGACGCCGGGGACGTGCTTCGGCGCTTTGCCAGGTCGGTGCAGCCCGATCCGTTGACGTGGCGCGTCGCCAGCGTCGATGAGCAGGTCGAACAATCGATTGCCGAGCCGCGGTTCACTATGGCGGTTCTCGTGCTGTTCGCCGCGTCCGGCGTACTACTCGCTGCAATCGGCCTGTTCGGAGTGGTGTCCTACAGTCTCGGGGTGCGAACGCGAGAAATCGGTGTTCGGCTCACACTCGGCGCGACGCGCCGAAACATCGCCGGTTTGTTCGTTCGCGATGCGCTGGGTCAGGCGGCGCTCGGGACGGGGATAGGTCTGGCGGGCGTGGCAGGCCTAACGCGGATCATCGGTATGTCGTTCTACGGTGTTCACGGCCCCGACACGATCACGTTCCTTCTCGCTGCGGCGTCGATACTGCTCGCGTCATTGGCGGCATGCGCCGGACCAGTATTCCGCGCGACGAGGGTCGATCCAGCAGTCACAATTCGAGCCGAGTAGTTCCGAAACATTCCTTTCTGGCCGCGACCTCCGGACCCGATGGTCGAAGCAACCGCGGAACGTCGTACGATGAATGTGATCCTTATCGGGCCCATCGGTGCTGGCAAGTCTACGCTCGGAAAGCTCATTGCCGCGGCGCTTGGCGTTCCGCAGATCTCGTTGGACAATATTCGGTTCAAGTACTATCGAGAGATCGGATACGACGATGCGGTCGCCAAACTACGGTACGCCACTGACGGATTCTGGGGTCTGTACAGATATTGGAAACCCTTCGAGGCCCATGCCGTTGAACGCGTCCTGGCTGAGCACACCGACTGTACCATCGATCTCGGCGCAGGACATTCCGTTTACGAGGACGAGGCACTGCTCACTCGCGTGAAGAAGGCCTTTGCCCCGCATCGCAACGTCGTCCTTGTTTTACCGTCTCCCGACCCTGTGACCTCACTCAAGCTGCTTCAGGAGCGACGGCCCTCGCTACGAGACATTAGGCCGGATATCAACGAGCACTTCATCACCCATCGATCCAACTACGAGCTCGCGACGTTGATCGTCTATACAGCTGATCGCACTGCGGAAGAAACGTGTGCGGAAATTCTTCGGCGCATCGCGGTCTTCCCCGACAGAACATCCCCGTAGGCGCGCGTCGGCAACGGCCGGGCGCGTTGGTGCTCGATACGGTTCACGATCCATGTGGACGAAACACTTCTTGCTTGATGCGTCGCCCATGGACATTCTCGTCCAGGACCTGCGCTATGCAATCCGGGGCCTGCGCCGCGCCTCCGGCTTCACCGCGCTCGCGGCGCTCACGCTGGCGCTCGGCATCGGCGCGAACGCTGCGATGTTCAGCGTCGTCAACGCCGTGCTGTTTCGGCCGCTCCCGTACGCGAGCGCGGACCGTCTGGTGGTGCTGTGGACGGACGACGTGCGCCGCGCGCTGCACCGCGAGCGCTCGCCGTATCCGACCATCGCCGCGTGGAGAGCGGACAATCACACGCTCCAGGACCTGGCGTACTACGCGGTCTATCGGGAGACGCTGAACGAGCAGGGCGTGCGCGAGCGCCTCCGCGTGGCGGGTGCGTCGACGAATCTGTTCTCGGTGCTCGGCGTGTCGCCGGCCCTCGGCCGCCCGCTCGCGAGCGCCGACTCTCTCGGCGAAAGAGTCGCGGTGATCAGCGACGCCTTCTGGCGCCGCCGGTTCGACGGAGATCCCGCCGTCGTCGGGAGGACGTTCCGGGTGGAAGGCGGCGGCGACCGCGTTGTCGAGTATCGGATCACCGGGGTTACGGCGCCGGAGTTCTATTTCCCGGACAGGGGTGTCGACTTCTGGACTGCCGCAAGCGTGCCGGAGAACGACGTTCTGGCGCCCCTGGAGAAGGGCGCCCGGCGCTGGACAGCCGTCGCACGCATGAAGAGCGCGACGAGCACCGCGGACGTCCAGCGCGATCTCGCGGTCGTCGGCAAACGGCTCTCCGCGGCTCACGCGACGCTGCCGTCCGACTTTCCGGGTTTTACGCCGGCGGTGGAGTCGCTGCGCGACAGCCTCACGGGGGAGCACGTGCAGGCGGCGCTCTGGCTGCTGCTCGCCGCCGTCACGCTCGTGTTGGCGATCGCCTGCGCCAACGTCGCGAGCCTCACGCTGGCGCGCGCCGCAAAGCGCCAGCACGAATTCGTCGTACGTCTCGCGCTGGGCGCCACGCGCACGCGGCTCGGGGCCCAGCTGACGGTGGAGAGCCTGCTCCTCGCGGCCATCGGCGGCGCGCTGGGGCTGGCGCTTGCGTCCTTCCTCGGTGACCTGCTGCGCGTGGCTGCTGCGAACGCCTTGCCGCGGATCGAGGATGTCACGATCGACACGCGTGTCCTCGCGTTCGTTGCGAGTGTATCCGTGCTTTCGGGCGTGATCGTCGGCCTGGCACCGGTCTTTCACGCATCTCGGCCTAACGCTGGCAGCGCGCTGCGCGACCGCGGCAGCGTCTCCGGCACACGCGGCGCGCTGCGCCTCCGCAGCGTACTCGTGATGGGGCAGTGCGCGCTGGCCGTCGTGCTGCTCGCCGGCGCGGGACTGTTTCTGCGTAGCCTGAATCGGCTGCGCGGCGTGGAAGCGGGTTTCGACGCGCAACGCGTGGTTGACGTGCGCATCGAGTTTCCCGCGACTACCTCGGCGACGCCCGACGCCGAGCAGGCGGTGAGCGCGATCGGCTCGCTCGGCGGCGTGGAGGCGGTGGGCTTCATCGACGACATGTTCATCGGCTCGGCGCAAACCCGGTCGATCAGCATCGCGGGGCGCGACGTCAGCACTGGCCAGATGACCGACGGGCGCGTCACCGCGGGATTCTTCAAGACGATGCGCGTGCCGCTCCTGAGGGGTCGCTACCTCACGGCGGCCGACGCGACCGCTCAGCGTCGAGACACGGCATCCGCCGCGGCGCCAGCGGAGCCGGTCGTGGTGAACGCAGCGTTCGCTCGGCGGTTCTTCCCGGGCGAGAACGCGCTGGGCCGAGTGTTCGCGGAAGGGTCCGCGCAGCAGCCGCACTCGCTCGAGATCGTCGGAATCGTGGGCGACATGCGCCGTCAAGGGCGCGAGCGTTCGCCGATCCCCGAGTTCTACACGGCGTACGTGCCAGTACCGCGAGGGCGCGCGGATCTCCTGGTGCGAGTGAGGCAGGACGTGGACCCCATGCGGCTCGCTCCGGCGATCCAGTCGTCGGTGCGCGCGCTGATCCCCGGTTCACTCGTCTGGTACGTGAGGACGGTGTCGGACCAGTTCGACGACTTCGACTCTGCGCGTCGCCTCGAGACGTGGCTCCTCGCCGGCTTCGCGGCGCTCGCGCTCGTGCTCGCCGTGGTCGGCATTTACGGCGTGGTGCAGTACGCAGTGGCGCAGCGAACGCGCGAGATCGGCCTGCGCATGGCGTTGGGCGCGAACAGCACAGCCATCATGCGGACGACGCTCGGGGAAGGGCTGCGAGCGCCGCTGATCGGGATGGGGATTGGGCTTGTCGCCGCCGGGCTACTGACCCGTCTCATGACGCACCTGCTCTTCGAGACGAGCGCGGGTGATCCCATCACGTACTCCGCGATCGCATTGGTCCTGGCAAGTGCGGCTGTCGCGGCCTGTTTTCTGCCCGCGCGGCGCGCGTCGAGGGTCGATCCAATGATCGCTCTTCGGCACGAGTAAGCGGTGATCGATCCGACGAATCCCGTCGTCGCGTTGTGCGCCGAGGGAATGGCGATGGAAGGGACGCCGGCGGAGGCCCGGCGCTTGTTCGAGCAGGCGTGGGCCATCCGGCGTGACGACTACGACGCGGCCATCGCTGCCCATTTCATCGCCCGCCACCAGCTGACCCCGGCGGACGTGCTGCACTGGAATGCCCTCGCGGTGCGGCACGCCGAGGCGGTCCCGAACGGGCGCGCCGCGGAGCTCATGGCGTCCCTTTACCTGAACCTCGGGGATGCGCACGCCAACCTCGGCGACGTCGCGGCGGGCGCGGAGGCGGTGCGACGGGCGGCCGACCACCTCGCGGCGCTTCCGCCGGGTGGCTACCGTGAGTTCGTCGCGATGGGCATCCGTCGACTCGCAGCGCGAGTGGGCGAGGCACACGACGTCAGCAAGGGCACCTAACGAATCGTCGTTGCCGCGCATCCGGCCGATGAAGTCACCATGCGTGGCTACCTCGCCGCACTTCAAGGCTGACGCCGGCTGAACTTCGGCGGCTCCATCAGCATCCACGTGTTCGGGTCGAGCGCAACATCAGATGGCGCACGGTCCGCCGCGATCTCGAACCGCTGACTCGCCTGCGTCAACTCGACTTTCTCGATCCTTGGACCCACGGTGCCGTCGGCGGCGAGACCGACCTCGACGGGAAGCCGGTACGGCCTCCCCTTCTGTGTTTGCGTGAGCTGGATAACGACCTTCCGCCCGGCATCGTCCCACCACCAGGAGCCTTCGACTGCCGGAACTGTCGGCCAGTGCAACCACTGCGTGAAGAACCACTCGAGGTTTTGACCGGACGTCTCCTCGAACGCGCGCTGGAGGTCCGCACTCGAGGCGAGACCGTTCTGATGTCGACGATAGTACTCGCGGATCGCCCTCCAAAACGCGTCTGTCCCAACCTGGCCGCGCAAGACGTGCAGTACTGAGCCGCCCTTTTGATAGACGAGCTGCGGAATCACGCCGCGGAGATCGGAGATGTTCTCGTGGACCAAAGGCTTTTCGGTTTGCGCGGCCGTGCGTGCACGCGCGAACATGCGCTGTACGCTTCCAATGAACGCGTCGTGGCCGACGTAGTGCTCGTCGTACAGCGCGGCGAAATACGTCGCGAACCCCTCGCTGAGCCAAGCGTCGTCCCAGTCGCTCTCCGTGACGGAGTTTCCGAACCACTGATGCGCGATTTCGTGAGCGATCGTTCCTCCGCTCCCTGGAACAGCGGCGACGCCTTGTCCCCCACCCGCGCGCCCGCGCCCACCCGCAGCCGGCACTGGCGCCGGCTGCGTTTGAGGCGTAGCGCCTGATCGCGTACCGCCATCGCCATAGAAGATCACGCTCGCGTGTTCTGTCGCGCCGCGGTCGAATGGGGCAGTGACGTTCGCCAGCTTCTCGTAACTGTACGGACCAATTCGATCGCTGAAGAACTCGAGGGCTCGCTGCGCAGTCGGCTCGAAGCGTGCGATCCCGGCGTCCAACTCCTGATGCGCAACCCAGGTTTGCAGCTCGACGCCCCTGACGAAGCCTGCATGGTGGATCGCGAACTGCTCGACGCCGATCGCATTCA
>Ga0111538_10008949_pt1 | contig 13401 bp, 12 predicted proteins | sample SoiMethybrSBSTD1_FD_79669 | JGI IMG/M metagenome (GOLD analysis project Ga0111538, IMG submission 79669) | Bulk soil microbial communities from a Populus tree surrounding site in Tennessee, USA - Soil MetaG P. TD hybrid SBSTD1 (version 2)... | ecosystem: Environmental > Terrestrial > Soil >...
GAAGCGTTGCCGGTGTTGACGCGCGTCCTCATCGCGATCTCCAACAAGTTCGTCAGCTACCTGCCTTTCATCCTGCTGGGCACGCTGGCCGGCGCCGTCGCGGTGGCCTACGTCAATCGCCAGCCCAACGGTAAGCGCTTCTTCCACAAGACCTTCCTGCAACTGCCGATCATCGGTCCGGTGTTGAAGAAGATCGCCGTGGCGCGCTTCACACGCACCCTCGGCACCCTCCTGCAGTCCGGCGTGCCGATCCTCGACGCGCTCGACATCTGCGCACGCACGGCGGGCAACGTCGTGATCGAGTCGGGTATTTCCTACGTGCGGCAGAAGATCAGCGAGGGCAAGAACATGGCCGAGCCGCTCGCCGAAACCGCGGTATTCCCCGATATGGTCGTGCAGATGATCGCGGTCGGCGAGCAGACCGGCGCGCTCGATCAGATGCTCAACAAGATTGCCGATTTCTACGAGGAAGAGACGGACATCGCCGTGGCCGCGCTGACGAGCGCCCTCGAGCCGATCATGATGGTCGGCGTGGGTGGCATGGTCGGCGTGGTGCTGGTCGCGATGTATCTGCCGATCTTCTCGCTCGCCGGCAACATCAAGACCGACTGACGTCGGGCGAGGCGTCGTCGATGCCCGTCCGCCTCGGGATCCCCGAAAGCCTGGCCGGCGCGCCGTTGCCGCGGCGGCTGGCCTGGCTGACCGGGGCGCGCCTGATGTTCTTGGTCGTGCTGTTGTTTTTGATCGGCGTATTTTTCCTGCGCAAGAACTACAGCATCACCTCGTTCACGGTCCGGGCCGCGCTGATCATGCTCGCGGTTTCGTTCGGTCTCGCCGGCGCGTACGCGGGCGTGCTGCGCTCGGGGCGGCGCATTTCGCAGCTGGCCGATGCGCAGCTCTTGCTCGATCAGATCACCTGGACCGCGGTGGTCTATCTTTCCGGCGGAGCCTCGAGCGGGGCGACCTCGCTCTACGGTTTGAGCGTGCTGGTGGGTGCGATTCTCACCGGCATGCGCGGCGCGGCGCTGGCCGCGATCAGCGCCGGCGTCTGCTTTGGCCTGTTGCTGCTGGGCTTGCAGACCGGGCACCTGTCGCCGCCGCCCGATCAGCCGGCGAGCCTGTATTCGCTCGGCGCGGACGAGGTCGTCTACTACGTCGTGGTCAACCTGCTCGTGCTCGTGGTCGTCACGCTGCTGGCGGGGAATCTCGCAGAACGGCTGCGCATCACCGGCGGCAAGCTGCAGATCGCGGAGGAGCGCGCGCTCGAGGCCGAGCGCATGGCGGCGCTCGGGCGCCTGGCCGCAGGTCTGGCGCACGAGATCAGAAATCCGCTCGGCTCGATCGCCGGCTCGATTCAACTCTTGAAGACGAGCCGCGGAGTTTCGGAAGAGGACCGGCAGCTTTGCGACATCGTTCAGCGCGAAGCCGCCCGTTTGAACGACCTGGTCAGCGACATGATGGATCTGGCGCGGCCGCGCAAGCCGACGATCGGCACCATCGACGCCGCGGCCGTGGCGCGCGAGGTCGTCGAGCTCGCGTCCAAGTCCGGGCGCGCGGTGTCCGACGTCGAAGTCAGGTTCGAGGGCGAGCAGCCGGCGCCGGTTCGTGCGGACGGCGCGCAGCTGCGGCAGCTGGCCTGGAATCTGGTGCGCAACGCGGTGCAAGCCAGCAGCGCCGGCGACACGGTCCGCGTCCGCGTTTACCGCGACGAACGCGACCACGCGCTGCTCGCGGTCGCCGATCACGGGATCGGTATCGACGCGGAGGCGAAGGCACGCCTGTTCGACGCGTTCTTCACCACGCGCTCACAGGGGACCGGGGTCGGGCTCGCGGTCGTCAAACGCATCGCCGATGAACACGGGTTCGCGATCGAGGTCACGAGCGAGCGCGGCCGCGGGGCGACCTTTTGCGTCGACCTCGGAGCCGTCGTGGCCCCGGCGCAAAGCGCCCCCGCTCCGGGGCCGATTTCCCAGTACCCGCCCCGGCCCGCTTAGAGCTGGCAGGCATGAACTGGGGATCAGGGTAGGACTTGCCACAGTGTCTCCGCGCTCGAGCCTACCGTCTGGCTGGACGGCCGAAATGTGTGGGGTTGCCCTGATTTACGGCTCCGCAACGTCCGAGTGAAGTTTTGGCATCGGGCTTGCGTAAAACGAGTCGTGGTCCCAACCTTTCACAATCCAAGGTCGGGTGGCCTGGAAGAAGTCAGAAACATGAAGACCCCGCTAAGGTTCGTTCTCCTGTGCGCCGGCTTGCTGCTCGCGGCTCCTGCCTTCGCAAATTCCCCCAGTCCCGAAGGCTTCGTCAAAGCGAAACAGAGTGAGCTTTCGACGCTCATGAAGCAAGGCAAGACGAACGCCGTCGAGCAAAAGATCGGCGCCGTGTTCGACCAGATGCTCGACTATGACACGCTCGCCAAGGAGTCGCTCGGGGAGCAGTGGGACCAGCGCACGGACGCGGAGCGCAAGGAATTTCAGGACGTGCTGAAGCGTCTGGTTCAGAAGAACTACAAGAAGAATTTGCGGAAGACCCTCGATTACGAGGTCGAGTACAAGGGCGAGTCGAAGGCGAAGAAGGGCGTCATGGTTCGCACCGTTGCTCGCAACAAGAAAAACTCACGCGAGGAACCGGTCAGCGTCGACTACGTGCTCCACGACGTGAGCGGCAAGTGGCTCGTGTTCGACATCGTCACCGAGGGATCGAGCCTGATCAGTACCTACAAGAACCAGTTTCGTCGCGTGATCAAAAAGAAGGGTTTCGACGGCCTGATCAAGCAAATGAAGGCGAAACTCGACGACGAAGCGGCCTAGGAACTCCCCCGACTGTCTTTGGCACGATCAGATCACGATCGGCACAAAAGGCGAAGAGCTACGAGACCTTCCGGCGAGGCCGGAGGACTCGTTGTTGGCTGGCGCGGGACGCGAGACGGTGTGGCCGGTTTCTGGAACAAACCAAGAGATGACGAGGAATTGCCCCGTAGCGTGCCGCGCCTGATACCATTGTAGGCGCTTGCCCCCATCCTCCGAGACCGTCCCGCCGTTACAGGTCGTCGCTCCGCTTGCGGACGATGCCGCGGCGCGGGCCGAAGCCGCGTGGGAGCAGCACGCGCCGCTACGCCTGACCGTGGCGCGCGGCACGCTCGGGCTCGAGCTCTACGAGCCCGTCGAAATTGGTCCGCTCGAGGTTTCGGCACTTTCGTTGACGTTGCCCGGGCTGCGCTTCCCGCTCGATCTCTCGGGCGGCGTACCGACGTTCCGCAATCGCCGCGGTGATCTCGAGCACGTCGAATTCCGTTTCAACTTCGACGCGCTCGCCCGCTGGCTGGGGCCGCGGCTGCGCGAAGTGAGCGGCGCGCTCGAGCGGTCGCTGGCGGTGTGGTGCGTGCCTCCGGCGCTTTCGTGGGGCTGGGTCGGTCAGGGCGCGTTCGCGTGCAACCTCGTGTGGGCGCCGGTCGACGGCGACGTGAGGCTCGTGGTTTCCGAACCGCGAGCGGTGGGTCTGCCCGCACCCGCGCTTGGCTATGCGCTCAGGGCGCTCGACTCCGCGCTGAGTGGGATCGCGGAACGCCGTGGCCGGGTCGTCACGATCAAGCAGCCGGGTGCGCGGCTCGGGCGTTCGCTGATGCCCGCGGTCGGCGCACGCGCCCCGGCCGCGGATCGCGTACGCTGCGGCGAGCTCGCGGCCGAGGGCGGCGCGGTCCGTTTCCTGCTCGACAGCGGGTTTTCGCCCTACGCGCTCGACGAGCGCGCGGTGCGTGCGCTGGAGCTTGCCGAGCTCGCGATCGACGCCGACGAAGCGCTGGCGCGCGGCGAGCTCGATGCCGCGCGTGCGGGCTATCTGGTCGCGCTCGAACGCGCGCCCCGCCACCCGGAACTGGTGCGCCAGATCGCCGAGATCGACGTGTGCGCCGGGGGCCGCGCCGAGGCGGCGCTCGGAATGATCGTCGAGGCCATGCCGGCAACCCGCGGCGGCGCCGTGGCGGCCGAGCTGTTCGCGCGCGTCGGCGACATGGATGCTGCGCGGCAGGCAATCGCGGCCGCGGCCGGGGGCGAGCCGTACGCGCCGCTTTCGGCGCTGCTTTGGGCGCGCCTCGCCGAGCTCGAGCCGACGCTCGCGCGCCGGCTGGCTGCGCTCGACCAGGCCATCGCTCAGGCGCCGGGCGTGTCGCGGCCGCGCTGGGCGCGGCTCGATGCGCGGCTCGAGCGCGGTGACATCGAGGGCGCGCTGGCCGACGCGGAGCACCTGGAAGCCGCGGCGATCGGCGCTCGCGCGCGCCACGAGGCGTGCCGTCGTGCGGCGCGCCGCATGCTCGAATCGGGGTTCGTGCGCGACGCCGGGAAGCAGTTCGAGCGTGCCCTGCGCTACGTTCCGGACGACGCGGCGGCGACCGCGGGGCTGGCGCGGGCGATGCTCGAAGCCGGGCGCGCCGAGCGCGCACTGTCGCTGCTCGAGCGCGCGATCCAGCTGGGTGAACGCCACGGCCGTCCGGACTCCGACGCGCTGATCGATCTCGCGCGCTTGCTGGCCGAACGCGCGTCGGATCTGCCGGCGGCGATCGCTCGTGTGCGCCAGATCCCGGCCTCGGCGGAGCGCGCGGTCGAGGCGCGCGCTCTCGAGGGACGCTGGCGCGCGACGCTCGGCGATATCGTCGGCGCGTCGCTCGCCTACGCTCGACTGCGCGAAGCGATCGAGCTTTCCGCGGCGCCGGAGCCGCGCCACGCCGAGCTCCTGGTGGAGGCCGCCCGCTTCGAGCGCGAGGTCGAGCTCGACGTGGCCGCGGCCGAGCGCCACCTGGCGCTGGCGCTGCGCCTGGCTCCGCACGACGCCGCGATCGCGGAGGCGTATCGCTCGGCCGCGGCAGCGCTGGCCGCGCGCAAGCGCGAGTGAGCTACGCGGAAAGGCGTTCCGCAGGTTCGGCGCCGACGAAGCACGCGTGCCAGGCGCGCTCGACCGCGCCGATGCGAGCCTCGTCGAGAATCGCGGTCACGCGCAGCGGCGTGCTGGCGAACCAGCGCGCCGGGCCATCCAGCGCCGATAGCGCGCTCGCCAGCGTTTCCGGCCTGGCGCCGACCTCGACGCCGACCAGGCTCACCGCGCCGAAACCGGTTTCGAAGCTCAGATCCGGCACGCCGCTTTTCAGGATTTCGCGCTGCACGCGCGCCAGATCCGGCACGTTGAGCAAGGGCGCACAGGCGACGAGCGCGCCCTCGTGCACGGACAGGTCGCGGAGCGGCAGGCCGGCACTCGCCGCGGCATCGAGCAGCGCGCACGCCGCAGCGGCTGGAGCGCGCAGCAGCGCCAGCCGCCGTTGCGCCACCACGGCGCGCGGCGCCGCTCCGAATGCGTCGCCAGGGCCGATCACGGTTTCGCGGGCGCCCGGCACCGCGACGGAATCACTGGTGCGCCGGGCGTGAAGGATCACGCGATGGCGCTTGGCCCACTCGACGGCCTGCGCGTTGAGCACCTTGGCGCCGCATTCGGCCATCTCCTGCATCGTCCTGTAGTCGAGCTCGGGCAGGTGCCGCGCCGCTACAACGCTGTTCGGATCAGCCGAGTAGACGCCGTCGACGTCGCTGTAGATCTCGCAGCGCTCGGCCCCGAGCGCGGCCGCGAGCGCGACGGCGGTGGTGTCGGAGCCGCCGCGACCGAGCGTCGTGATCTCGCGCTTGTAGCTCATGCCTTGATAGCCCGCGACGATCACGATCCGGCCGCGCGCGAGCTCGTCCTCGATGCGATGCGCCCGCACCTCGAGGATGCGGGCGTCGAAGTGACGGTCGTTGGTGATGATCCCGGACTGCGACCCGGTGAAGCTGATCGCTTCATGGCCGCGCGCCTGAATCGCGATCGACAGGAGCGCCATGCTCACGCGCTCGCCGGTCGATATCAGCATGTCCAGCTCGCGGCGCGGCGGCTCGCTCGAGCCCCCCGAAGCGCCGGCCTCGCGTGCCAGCGCCAGCAGATTTTCGGTGGTCTTGCCCATCGCGCTCACGACCACGACCACGTCATGACCGGCGCGGCGGGCCGCCACCACCTTGTCGGCCACGGTGCCGAGCTTCTCGATGTCCGCGACCGAAGAACCGCCGTACTTCTGAACGATGATCGACATCGAGGCTACGACCGATTGTCCCGTACCACGATCGATCAAAGCCGGACCAATTGTCCGTATTCCCGCGGGCCCGCCCTTTAGATGCAGCCGCTCTGCTGGCAGATGCCCTGGGCGCAAAATCCGAACCCACTGCCCTGACAGTGCTCGTTCGAGGAGCAGACGATGAAGCAGCGGGTTTCGGAGCGCATGCAGCCGCCGGAGAGTCCGCATTCGATGCAGCCGGTGGTCCAGACCCGGTTGGGAGGGCACCCCGGGTCCGCATCGCCGCCGTCCCCGGCACCGTCCGATCCGCCGCTGCCCGCGGTTGCGCCGGCACCCGTGCCGGCCTTGCCGGCGGCCGCGTCGTGCTCGGAGCCGCCCGTGCCCGCAGCTGCGCCGGTGCCCGCGGCCCCGCCGTTGCCCGCCGTGGCGCCCGAGCCCGCGGCTGCGCCGGTGCCGGCCGTCGCGCCGGTAGCGCCGGAGCCGGCTCCGGTAGCGCCGGAGCCGGCTCCGCCGCCCGTCGCATCTGGATCGTCGTTGACGTTGGTGGTTGCCTTGCCGAGCGAATCGGGTTCTCCGCAGGCCCCGAAGAGCATCGCGGTGAAAACCAGGACCGTCGAGTTCGTAAGCTTCATGTTGCCTAGTGATCCGCGAGGTTGGTTTTTCGATCACCGAGCACCCAGCGCGCCCGCGCCGTGTGTGGAGCGCCCGGGTGGCGCTCGATCAGGATTTGGGCCGCGCGGCGCGCCGCCGCGGTATCGCCGATCGCCAGATACGCTTCCATTTCGAGGTAGCGCGCTTCGGGCGCGAGCCTCTGGGTCGGAGCCTCCCTGCGATAGCGGGCGAGCGTGGCGAGCGCTTCTTGAGCGCGTCCCCCGGCCAGAGCGCGGCGTGCTTCGTCGATCAAGAGCACCTCGACCGTCACCGGGTCCGCCTTCGGTGTCGATCCGGCGGCGGGCGTCGCAACTGGATTCGCATTTCGCGCGATCGGCGCTGCACGCTGCGCGGGGACGGTGACGGCTGCTCCGGGCGGAGCCTCGCTGACCCGTTCCGGCCTCGCTTCCGGCGCTGCGACGCGCTGTTCGACCTTTTCGGTGACCGAAGCAGCCGGATCCGGCGCCGGGGCGAGCATCTGCTCGGCGACGTGCGCGCCGCCGACGGTGACGAGTCCGCTGACCAGCCCTGCTCCGGTCCATTTCGCCAGCGACCAGAATCCGACCTTGCCGATCGCGGTCGCGGCTGCCGCGCTCTGGCTCACGCCGATCAGTGCGCCGCCGGAGCCGACCGCCGCCAGCGCTTTCTCGAGATCGCGCTCCGGGTGCGGTTCGTGTTGCGCGGCGCGGAGCAGTGCCGCGATGCGCGGATTGTGGTCGTCGCACAGGCGCGGAGGATCGCTCATTTTACGTCTCCGGCGGGAGCCGTCGCCTCGGCGCGCTCCCGAAAAAATTCACGTGCGCGTCGCAACCGCGACGCCGCGGTGCCGTGTGCGATTCCGAGCAAACCGGCGATGTCCTTCACCGTCATCTGCTCGATCTCGTAGAGTACGAACACGGCGCGAAGCTCGTCGTTCATCTGGTCCAAGATTCCGTCGAGCAGCGCGCGAGCCCGGCGCTGATCGATGAGCTCTTCAGCCGAGGGCCACGGCGCTGCGGTCTGCTCCGGATCGAGCTCCGTGCTCTGCGCGGCGCGCACCCTCGCGCGGCGCACCTTGTCGGCGATGCGGACCGCGGTGACGAACAGAAAGGATTTCTCCTTGGTAGGTTCGATCTGCTCGAGCCGCTCGGTCACGACGACGAAGACGCGCTGCGCCGCGTCTCCCGCCTCCGCTTCGGAAACGCCATAGCGCCGCAGTAAGCGCCAGACGAAACCATAGTGCTCCCGCACGAACGCCGCCGGGCGATCGCCGCCTTCTTTGGCCGGGATGTCGAGCGCGACCCGGCTCCTCGTGCCAGCGGCGCTCAGAACCATCCCCCCTTGTGATCCAACAACCCCGTGGGTTTGATCACTAGAGATCAATGGCCACCCCGAGCGCGGCAAAGGCCCCCAGCAAGGGGATCTCGTGGACTTCGGCTTGGGGCGCGTCGACATCGCCGAAAACCAGCCGATCTCGATAGGTTAGTGGAAATAGTGCTCCGGCTTCGAGCACCGCGGACCCGCGCCCCCATTGCCAGCGCAGCCTCCCGCTAGGGCCGGTCGCCACCCAGGGATCGATCACGGTGCGGCTCTCGTCGATGAAGCCCTCGGCGATGGTGGCCCCCGCTTCGATCAGCGCACACGGCATCGCGGAGAAGCGACTCCCGAGCGCGAGCCGAAGTGCGCATCCCTCGAGCCGGCCGCCGACGAAGTTGAATCGCGCCTGGCCGGGATTGATTCGCACCAGTGTTCCGCGTTCGCCGGCGATGCCGAGCTGAACCAGCCACGCGGAGCTCGGACTCTCGAGTGCACCGAACAGCTCCGCACCGAACAGCGCGCGCGGCGCTTTCGGCGTCGTCAACGTCGCGCGCGCGCCGAGCTCGAAGTCCGGCCGCCACGCAGCCGCGGGCCGCGAGGTGCGAGCTGTGGGCGGCTCCGCGCGCTTTTGCTCGGCAGGTGCCGGGAGCGGCTTCGGTTCGGGACGCGCCGCGGTGTCTGCGTTCGGTGCCGGTTGCGGCGCTGATGCCGGTGCGCGTTGCGGTTCGCCGGTCGCGACGGATGGCGCACCGTGCTCTTCGGGCACCACCGCGTCGATGGCGAGCGCGGTCACGAGCGCGATCGCACGCACGGCGGAGGTGCATTCATCTGCCGCGACCTCCCTCGCGATCGCCTTACCATTCGCGTCGACGAACTCGAGGCGCGCGACGTGCTGAGCTCCCGCTTGCCGCACCGTCACCCGATACTCCCGCGCGATTTCCCCCTGCCGGGCGAGACGCACGCGGCGCACCCGTTCACGCACGGCGCTTTCGAACTCGGCGGCCGAAGGGCAGGTGGCATCCGCGCTGTACTGCACCCGCGCCGGTTCCTCGGCGAGGGCTGCCCGGGCCGCCAGCAGCGGAATCAGGCACAAAATCGCGAGATTGGGGGGCGGGGAATGGACGGCGCGACGCGCCCGTAGAACTCGCTGAAAGGAAGAAGTGCTTCGGGGAAGGAGCACAATCGGGGACGTCATGAAACTTGGGTTCAAGAGTTGCTTTTTGGTGCTTGCCTGTCTTTTGGGGTCGAATGCCTGCAAAACCTCGGATCTCTCGCCGGCGGCGGCCAACGTCGCCGCGGGCCGCAACGCGGCGGGGCCGGGCTGCAAGCCCCTCGGCTACCTTACTGGAAAGGGCGGAGGGACGTTCGGCGGGAGCTTGGTCTCGAACGAGGACCTGATCGAGTACGCGATGAACGACCTCAGAAACCAGGCCGCGGAAAAGGGGGCCAATTACGTTCAGCACGACCCGCCTCAGATGGGCAGCGGCGACGGCACGACCACCACGGTCACGATCACCGGCACTGCCTATCAATGTCCGAAAGCGGCGCCTGCCGGCTGATATCGACACGAAAGTGTGGCGGCCCGGTAACTAGCCGGGGATGACGGATCTTCGTGGTCTCGGGCTGAGCGCCCTGCTCGCCCTCGCGTTTGCGGCGTGTTCTGACGACAGCGAGCCTCCGGCGGGGCCCGGGCCGGATGCCGGCGGCGGTGCACGGGGAGGCAGCGGCGGCGGCGCACCGGACGCGTCTGGGGGCAGCTCCGGATCGAGCGGCGGCAGCGCGGGTAGCGCCGGCGCTTCGAGCGGCGGTGCTTCCGGCGCGACGGCGGGGGGCGCGAGCGGAAGCGGCGGCACAGCGACCGGCGGCTCGTCGGGCACGTCGACGGGTGGCAGTGCGGGGAGCGCGGGCACCGCGGGCGTCGGCGGAACCGGGGGCAGCGGCGGCTCGGATCCCGGAAACGGTTGGACTCAGGTCTGGGCCGACGAGTTCGACGGGAACGCGATCGACTCGAGCAAGTGGGAGCACGAGGTCGACTGCTGGGGCGGCGGCAACGGCGAAGACCAGTGCTACGTCAGCGCTGCGAAAAACTCGTTCGTCAAAGACGGCTTCTTGCACATCGTTGCAATCAAGGATCGACCGTCCGGCGCGGTCAGCGCCACCGATCCCACGGTCGTGACCAAGGGCCACTCGTCGGCGCGGTTGCGCACGCTCGGCAAGGGCGACTGGAAGTACGGCCGCGTCGAAGCCAAGATGAAGCTGCCGTTCGGCAAGGGGCTGTGGCCAGCGTTCTGGATGCTGCCGACCGATCGCGTCTACGGCGGCTGGGCGGCCAGCGGTGAAATCGACATCATGGAGGCGATCAATCTCAAGTCCGGCCCGAACGAGGTTCACGGCACCTTGCACTACGGCGGCGCGTGGCCGAACAACGTGAACAGCGGTACCGGTTACAAACCGCCCGAGAACCTGTGGGAGGACTTTCATCTCTACGCCATCGAATGGCAAGAAGGTGAGATCCGCTGGTTCTACGATCAGAAGCACTACCTGACGCAGACCAAGTGGCGCACCACGGCGGGGGCTTTCCCCGCGCCCTTCGATCAGAAGTTCCACATCATTCTCAACGTCGCGGTCGGCGGCCAGTGGCCCGGGCCGCCCGACGGCACCACGACCTTTCCGCAGGAGATGGTCGTCGACTACGTGCGCGTCTACGCGTGCGCGTCGGATCGCGCGACCGGCAAGGGTTGCGGAACCTCCGATCCCGCGATCAAGCCACTCTAGACGCGAAAGCTCTTCAAGCCGAACGCACCGGCCGCCCAGAGCAGGCTGGTCGCGCGATCCCATTCGAGCGTCGTCACGCGGCCCCGCTCGAGCGGCTCTTCGCTCGACGCAGCAGGTGGCCCGGCTCGGAGCTCGGCGACGCGCTCGGCGATGCGCTCGACCGGATCGATCTGAACGATCTCGGAGAAGTCCTCCGACTCGCGGTAGAGCGCGGCCCAGACCCAGGACTGGCCGGCCCGCGATTCGGCCGCGAGCGCGGTCACGGCCGCGCAGCCCGAAATGCGTTCGAAGCAGGCACCGCCGTCACTCGACACGACGAGTCCGAGCTCGGCATGTGCGAGCGCGACGACGCTACCGGCGGCCGCGAGCAGCGGATTCTGGCGTTCGGCGACGGCACGCGCGAGGCTGTCGAGCTCGGAGCGTTGCCAGCTCGCTCCCGCATCCGGCGAGCGCACCAGAAGGCCGCCGCGGGGGCTCCCGACGAGCGCGGTCACGGGAGCGGCACGCCGTGGCAGCGCCCGTGCTTCGCCCGCGGTTTCGATGCGCTCCCAGTGAGTGCCGGCGTCACTGCTGCGGAGCAGCGCGCCGTTCGTCACGCGCGCCAAGACCACGTTCTTGGCATCGTCGCTCGCGACCTGACAAAGCTCGATGCTGAGCGGCGATCCTTCTCGCGCGCCCGCCGCTTCGCGCCACGCTCGAAGCTCTTCGACCGTGCCGCCCAGCCGTTGGCGGCGGAACAAGCGACCGAGCGCGGTAGCATACACGATGCGATCGCGATCGGGGCCGACCAGGACGACATGCGTGATGCGGCCTCCGCCGGCTGCCAGACGCAGCGGTCCTGCGCCGGGTTCGATCCAGAGCACGTCATCGCCGCCCGCGACCACGATGCCGCGCTCGACCGCGATCGCTTCGATCGCGTCGCCCGCCGACAGCGGTTGCTCCACCAGGCGCTGCCGGGCCCAGGGCGGAGGCGCTTCGTCGCGGGCGCCGGCTCCGTCGATCAGCGTCGCGTCCGCGTCGCCGTCGTATTCGCCCTCTTCATCGGCATCGAGCCCCGGCAGCTCGTCGGACACGAGGTCGTCCATCGCGGAAAGCTCGTCCTCGTCCGGCGCGTCGGCGCCGAGCTCGGGCGATTGCGACAGGTCGATGCTCGGGTCGAGGGTGGCGATGCCGGTTTCGTCCCCATCGGGCTCATTTCGGTCCTCGGCGTTCTGGAGCAGCGCCGCAATGTCGAGAACCAGCTCGCCGGCCCCCCCGTCCTCCGGGGTTTCCCCGGGAATATCCAGCTTGATGCCCAGATCGAGATCGAGCGTCGCTTCTTCGTCCCCCGCGCCCTCATCGGCGAACTCGGACGCTTCGAATAGCTCGTCGACGCGGCCTGCGGGGCCATCCTCGTCGCGGTCATCGAGATCGAGGGGCGGAAGCTCGGGTAGCTCGGGTTCCTGCGCTGGCATGATCGAAAATTGTCGAAAAAAGTCGCGGTCGTCGCGGCCGGGTGAACTCTAGCTCGGCACGGGTGTTCGCGCCGCACTTCCTGTAGCCTGGGCATATAGCCCCGTGCCGGTTGCGCCCCTCATCGATTCCGACCTGGTAACACGCCGCGTTCACGTTCGGGCAGAGGACGTCGTGTTCGTCAAGGGTATCTTCGAGGCGAGCGAGGGGCTCGGTGCGTTGTTTGCCGAGCACGGCGGAGAGCTTTTGGTTGCGGCACCCGCGTCGCGCGCGCAAGAACTCGACGAGCTGCTCGCGGACCTCGTAGTCGAATTTGGCGCGGTCGTCGAAGAGTTCTCCGCTGTGGACAACTAAAACGAGAACGGCGGAAAGCAAGAAACAAAGAAACGGCTCAGCGAGTGTGACCTTTCGATACGATTGGCCTCGCCGAGAACATTTTTCCGAAGCTCGTACTATTGCGACAGGCTGCGCGATCCTTTAGCGTCGCGCTCATGGGCCAGACGCCCCCGCGGCTATCGGTGTCTCTTCCGTCGCGCGACGCCGACGTGACACCGATCCCGATCGCCAATTCATCGGGCACGGACACTCGCGTCGTCGATGCGTGGTGCGAGTGGCTGGGTGCACTGGCCAAGGACGCGGAAGCGGCGCTCGCCGCTGCGATGGCTTACAAGGAGCTCGACGGGCCGGCGCGCGACATCTGGATTCGTGCCCTCGAGCACGACGCGGCGCGCGTTTCGGTGCCGAAGATCGCGGTCTACGCACCGCTGCTCGCGGTCGAAACCGATCCGGCGCGACGCGCCCGCATCACCGAGGCGATCGGCCCTGCCGATGCCGCCGCGACGCCGCGCGTCGCTGCGCGTGCCCTGTGCGGCGTTGCCCGCGACGGCACCCGTCTAGCCGCGATTGTCACGCCGCTCTACATCGACTTCGTTCAGGTGCTGGCCTGCGGCTACACGCTCGCGACGGGTTTCGTCTGGGTCAAGCACGACCCGATCGTCGAACAGCGGCGCGCGCCCGTCGCCGGAGACCCGATCAGCGGCGTCGTCATGGAGAGCACGCCGCTCAGGGCGCTGGTGGACGAGCTGGCGCTGGTAGTGCTCGCCCACCAGCGCGGCGGCCGCGAGCTGCCCGAGGCGCTGCGC
>Ga0111538_10008952_pt1 | contig 13399 bp, 6 predicted proteins | sample SoiMethybrSBSTD1_FD_79669 | JGI IMG/M metagenome (GOLD analysis project Ga0111538, IMG submission 79669) | Bulk soil microbial communities from a Populus tree surrounding site in Tennessee, USA - Soil MetaG P. TD hybrid SBSTD1 (version 2)... | ecosystem: Environmental > Terrestrial > Soil > Tree...
CAGGTTCAACTGCATCGACTGCCAGCTCGCGCCGTCGTCGAACGAGGCGTACAGCCCGAACTCAGTGCCGGCGAAGAGCAGCCCCTTGCGACTCGTGTCTTCGCGGACGACGCGCGTGAAGTGCGTCGCTGGAATGCCGTTCCTGCCGTCGGCGATGCGGCGCCAGGTCTTGCCGTAGTCGTTCGTCTGATAGAGGTACGGCGCCTGATCGCCCTGCCGGTAGCGATACATCGCCACCGTCGCGCGCGCGGGATCGTGCATGGACGGATCGATCGAGTTGATGCAGCCCTCCGGCCAGTCCTTCGGCGTGACGTTCGTCCACGTCTTGCCGTTGTCGCGCGAGATATGCACGAGGCCGTCATCGCTCCCCGCCCAGAGCAGGCCCGGCTGCCGCAGCGATTCCTCGAGCACGAAGATCGTGCCGTAGACCTCGACGCCGGTGTTGTCGCGCGTGATCCCTTCGCCGCCCGAGTACTGCTGCTTCTGCTTGTTGTTCCGCGTGAGATCGGGCGAAATCACCGTCCAGTCGAGCCCGGCGTTCGTCGTGCGATGCACGACCTGGGAGGTCGTATACACGACGTCGGGGTTGTGCGGCGAGATCTTGATCGGCGCGTTCCACTGGAAGCGATACTTCATGTCGGCCGCGCGCTGTCCGGTCTGGCTGTCGGCGTACACCCGGATGTTCTCGACGATGTTGAAGCGGCGGTCGGTGCGCGAGATCGTGCCGCCGTAGTTGCCCGCGTACACGATGTTGAAGTCGCGCGGATCCACGGCGATGTGGCCGCTCTCGCCGCCGCCCACGGCGTACGGCGCCTCGGTGCCGACGCTGGGCACGGCAATCGTCGAGTTGTCCTGCTGCGCGCCGTAGACCCAGTACGGCCACCGCGTGTCGGCGGTCACACGATAGATTTCTGAGGTCGGCTGGTTGTTCTCTCCGCTCCAAGGTGAGCCGTCCACGGTCACCGTCGCGCCGCCGTCGTTGCCCTCGACCATGGCCTTGTTGTTGCGCGGGTTGATCCAGAGATCGTGGTGATCGCCGTGCGACTGGACGGCGCCGCCCTGAAACGTCTTACCGCCGTCCGTGGACTTGAACGCGCCGACGTTGAGGCCGTACACCGTGTCCACGTCCACGGGATCGGCGTAGATGTGCGTGTAGTACCACGCGCGCTGCTGCAGGTTGCGACCCGCGAACGTCCGCGTCCACGTCGTGCCGCCGTCGTCGGAGCGGAACGTCCCGCCCTCGTCGTTTTCGGCTTCGACCTGCGCGTAAACGCGCTGCGGGTTCGCGCCGGAGATCGACACGCCGACCTTGCCGATGCGGCCCGGCGGCAGTCCTGTGCGGAGCCGCTGCCACGTGTTTCCGCCGTCGGTCGACCGGACCAGCCCGCCCTCGAGTCCGCCAGAGTCAATCGTCCACGGCTTGCGCTCGACCGTCCACATCCCCGCGATCAACACATTCGGGTTCTTGCGATCCATCGTGATATCCGATGCGCCGGTCCGATCGCTTGCCGCGTAGACCAGCTCCCAGGTGGCGCCCCCGTCCCGGGAACGGTAGACGCCGCGCTCTTTCGACGGCATGAACAAGTTGCCCAGCACCGCGACGTACACGAGATCGGGGTTGGACGGATGAATCTGAATCCGTGCGATCGATCCCGCGTTGCGCAGGCCGATGTGCCGCCACGTCTTGCCCGCGTCGGTGGACTTGTACATGCCGATGCCGGGTGAGACATTGCCGCGCGGGCAGGCGGATCCGGTGCCCACGTAGATGACATCGGGATTCGATTCGGCGACCGAGATCGCGCCGATCGCGCCGGCGTCGAAGAACCCGTCCGAGATATTCGTCCAGGTCGCGCCAGCGTCGTTCGTTCGCCAGACGCCTCCGCCCGTGCTGCCCATGTAATAGAGCTTCGGGTCGGCCGGCACGCCGGCGACGGCGGTGACCCGGCCGCCCCGGCTGAAGACGCTCAGCGATCGGAACGAGGCCGTTCCGAGGAGGCCGGCATCTGCCTTGACGGCAGCGGCCTGGTTGACTGCCGGCGACACAGGCGTCGCCCCGATTCCCGGTGGGACCAGCGCGGCGGCCACCAACGCCGCGGCCAGGAACCACCGCCTGGTCTGACTCTGCCTGCCTGACCACATATACTGCCTCCCGCCTGCTTGCCCGCGCTGGGTTGTGCGAATGAGGCAGCGTACCCGAGGGGTGCGCCGCGTTCAACTACCGCGGATCGTGGATGGGAGGGCGGCTTGCCGGGTTTCGTGAGGGGCGCCGAGGTCGCCTGGGATAGATGACGCTCCGTCTCATCGACTGGATCATCGTCGCCGTCTCGCTCGTGATCTGTTTCGCCCCGGCGCTCTTCTTCGGCAAGCGCGCCGGGCGGAGCACGTCGGAATTCTTCGCCTCGGGCCGGGCCGTGCCGTGGTGGCTGGCCGGGCTGTCGATGGTGGCCACGACGTTCAGCAGCGACACGCCGAACCTCGTCACCGACATCGTCCGGCGCACCGGCGTCGCCGGCAACTGGGTGTGGTGGGCGTTCGTGCTCACCGGCATCGCCACCGTGTTCTTCTACGCCCGGCTGTGGCGGCGATCGGGCGTCCTGACCGATCTGCAGTTCTACGAGATCCGCTATTCGGGCACCGCGGCGAAAGCCGTTCGCGGGTTCCGCGCGGTGTACCTCGGGCTGCTCTTCAACTGCATCATCATGGCCGCCGTCAATCTGGCGGCCTGCAAGATCGCCGGCGTGCTCTTCGGTCTCGACCGGTGGCAGACGCTCGCACTCGTTGGCACGCTGAACGTCGTCTTTGCCGCGCACTCCGGGTTGTGGGGCGTGCTCGTCATCGACATGATTCAGTTCTTCCTCAAGATGTCGGCGGTGATCGCGGCCGCGTATTTTGCCGTGCAGGCGCCCGAGATTGGCGGACTGCAGGGATTGATGACCAAGGTCTCCGCGCTGCGCGGTCCGGGCGGGATCGACTATCTCGCGATGCTCCCGGATTTCACGAACACCTGGGATCTGGCGGTCGCGGTCTTCATCATGCCGATCGCGGTGCAGTGGTGGGCGGTCTGGTATCCCGGCGCGGAGCCGGGCGGCGGGAGCTACATCGCGCAGCGCATGCTCGCGGCCCGGTCGGAGCGGGACGCGATGGGCGCCGTCCTCTTCTTCAACATCGCGCACTACGTGCTGCGGCCGTGGCCGTGGATCCTCGTGGCGCTCTGCTCGCTCATCATTTATCCAGAACTGTCGGACATCCAGCGCCAGTTTCCCCACCTCGATCCGAAGCTCCTCGGACACGACATCGCCTATCCGGCCATGCTGCGCTTTCTGCCGACCGGTTTCATCGGGCTCATGGTCGCGGGCCTCATCGCCGCGAATTCCTCGACGATCCTCACGCATCTCAACTGGGGCGCGTCGTACCTCGTGCACGACTTCTACCGCCGGTTCATCCGGCAGGATGCCGACGAGCGTCACTACGTGAACGTCGGCCGCGCCGTCACGGTCGGGCTGTTTCTCTGTTCGGCCGCTGTCGTCTACCTGATGGACACGGCAAAGGACGCGTTCGACGTGATTCTGCAAGTCGGCGCCGGCACGGGACTGCTCTACCTCGTCCGCTGGTTCTGGTGGCGGGTGAACGCCTGGTGCGAGATCGTCGCGATGGTCACGTCGTTCGCGACGTCGATCGTCCTCCTGATTCTGGCGAAGAACGGCGTGCACTTCACCACGCACGCGGCGCTGCTCGTGACGATCGCGATCACGACCGTCTGCTGGCTGCTGACGGCGTACGTCGGACCCGAGACGGATCGGGCGACGCTCATCGAGTTCTACCGGAAAGTCCGGCCGGTGGGCCCCGGGTGGGCGCCGATCCGGGCGGCCGCGGGGATCGCCGGCAGCCGCGATGCAGCGACCGAGAACATCCCGCTCGGCCTCCTCGGCTGGGTCGCGGGCTGCACCACCGTGTGGTCGTCGCTCTTCGCGGTCGGGAATTTCCTGTACGGGCGCACGAACTACATGCTAATCCTGACGGCGATCTTCATCGTCTCGGCCGGCGTTCTGGTGCTGGTCGTGCAGAGGATGTGGAGCAACCAGGCGCGGGCTTGAGCGGCACGTCCGCGAAACCGATCTCGCTGTCTAATAGCAGCATGCGCAGGATCCTTTCGTTCTGCATCGCCTTGTCCGGATTCGCACCAGTCGTTTTCGCGCAGGACTGGCCGCAGTGGCGCGGTCCCGTTCGCGACGGCCGCGTCCCCGCCGCGGCGGTGCCGTCTGCCTGGCCGGCGGCATTTGCTCCGGCCTGGACCGTCGAGGTCGGCGAGGGCTACTCCTCACCCGTCGTCGGCGCCGGCCGTGTGTTCGTTCACAGCCGGCGTGATCCCAACGAGCTCGTCACCGCGATCGATGCCGCGTCCGGCAAGACGGTGTGGCAACAGAGCTACGAGGCCGCCTTCGCGAAGAACAGCTACGCGTCCAAGATGGCGAAGGGACCGCACGCGACGCCGCTGGTGGACGCCGGCCGCGTGTTCACGATCGGCGCGACCGGGGTGCTGAATGCCTGGGACAGCGCCAGCGGCAAGCGCCTCTGGACGAAAGACTTTTCCAAGAGCGTCGACACGTCGAAGCTGTTTTGCGGCACCGCCGCCTCGCCGCTCCTCGTCGGCGGCCGGCTCGTCATCCAGGTCGGCAGCGACGTGCACGGCGGCGAGATCGTCGCGCTCGATCCGGCGACCGGGACGACGGCCTGGAGCTGGCGCGGACCCGGGCCCGGCTATGCGTCGCCCGTCGTGGCCTCGACGGGCTCCATGACGCAGATCATCACGCTGACGAACCAGTCGGTGGTGGGGATCGACGCGCGCGATGGCGCGCCGCTGTGGAGTGTGCCCTTCCCCGACGACTGGCACGAGAACATCATCACGCCGCTCTGGACGGGTGCCGAGCTCATCGTGTCGGGCATACGCCAGGGCACGCACGCCTTTCGTCTCAGCGAAGCCGGCGGCAAGTGGCAGGCGACGTCGATCTGGAAGAACGCCGACGTCGCGATGTACATGAGCTCGCCGGTCTACGCTGATGGCGTCTTGTACGGTCTCTCCTCGCGGCGCCGCGGCCAGTTCGTTGCGGTGGATGCCAAAACCGGCGCGCTCAAGTGGGCGACCGAAGGGCGCGAGGCGGACCACGCCTCAGTCCTGCTCGCGCCGAAGCACGTCCTGTTTCTCACGAACACCGGCACCCTCGTGGTTGCTCGCCGCGATGCCAGCGCATTCTCGCTCGAGAAAAAATACACTATCAGCGAGAGCGAGACCTGGGCCGTCCCCGTGCTGCTCGGCGGCGATCTCCTGATTCGCGACGCCAGCCGCGTCGTCAAACTCTCGGCAAAATAACCGCGAGGGAACTCACATGCCGCACTCTCGTCTCGGTTTCCGGCCACGCTCCTCGATGGTCCTGGCGATGGCCGCGCTGATCGGTGTCGTCGCCACGTGGCGGCCGGAGGCGGCCGGGCGGCAGGCCGGTGGCGCCTTTCCTTCGGATCGCGTGCTCACCCACCGCGAACAGGACCCGCTGGTCCGCGGGTGGATCGTGAACCGCTTCGACACCGTCCTGCCCGGGCTCATGCGCCGCGCCGGGATCGACATGTGGATCGTCGTCTCGCGCGAATACAACGACGATCCGGTTTTTCGGTCGATGGCGCCGCTCACCACGTTCTCGTCGCGGCGGCGCACCATCCTCGTGTTCTTCGACCGTGGCGCGCAGGGCGTCGAACGCCTGTCGGTCGGCCGTTTCGACTACGACCGCGTCTTCACCGTGGTTCCAACGCCGAACGACGGGCAATGGGACGGGCTCCGGAAACTGGTCGAGGCGCGCGATCCCAAGGTGATTGGCATCAACACGTCGGAGGCCTGGAACCATGCGGACGGCCTCACGGCCAACGAGAAAGACAATCTGCTCCGCACGCTGGGGGACACGTATGCGAAGCGCGTCAGGAGCGCCGAGATGCTCGCGGTCGGCTGGCTCGAGGTGAAGACCGCCGCCGAGACGGCCGCCTACCGTCACGTGATGAAGGTCGCGCACCAGGTCATTCGCGACGCGTTCTCGAACCAGGTGATCACGCCAGGCAAGACGACGGCGGAGGACGTGGCGTGGTGGATGCGCCAGCGTGTGGCCGATCAGGCGCTCGGCTCGTGGTTCCACCCGTCCGTCAGCATTCAGCGCCGCGGCGCCAGCACCGTGCCCGCGACGAGCGTCATCCAGCCCGGCGATCTGCTGCACACCGACTTCGGCCTCGTGTATCTCGGGTTCTCGACCGACACGCAGCACCACGCCTATGTCCTCCAGCCGGGCGAGACCGACGCGCCCGCGGGTCTTCGGGCCGGACTCGCCGCCGCCAACCGGTTGCAGGATCTGACGATGAAGTACGCGGTGACCGGGGCGACGGGCAACGCCGCGCTCAAGGCGGCGCTCGACGACGCGCGCAAAGAGGGTCTCCGGCCGTCGATCTACTGCCATCCGATCGGCTATCACGGCCACGCGGCCGGGCCACCCATCGGCATGACCGATTACCAGAACGGCGTCCCCGTCCGCGGCGACTACACCTTCCGCCCGGACACGTGGCACTCCATTGAACTGAATGTCACGCACGACGTCCCCGAATGGAACAACCAGGCCGTCCGCTTCGCGCTCGAAGAGGACGCCGCGCTCCTCGCCTCCGGCTGGGACTGGATCGACGGAAGGCAGACGAAGTTCTACTTGATAAGAGCTCAGTAGGCACTGGGCACTGGGCACTAGCAAGGCAAAAGGCAAAGCTAAAACCGACTGCCCAGTGCCCGGTCCCCAGTGCCCAGTGCCCAGTGCCTACAGTCGACAGCAGTGTGGCGCAGCTTTTGCTCTGACAGTCTGTGTGTGGCGCCGGCTGCCTCTTGCTGCCCTAGCGGTGGTCCTTGCGATACCGCCTGTGCGATTTGGCGTGCTCACCGCGAGCGAGCGGGAGCCGGACCGGACGAGCCCGGAGTGGAAAGCGCGGGAGACGCTCATCTCCCGGGCAAAGGTCTTCCATCCGAACCCGGGCGGGCAGGATGCGGCGGATCCGAACCTCGCAGCCGAAGAGGTCGTCTGCCACTACGTTCTGAAACCCGCGAAGGCCACCACGCCCAAGTTCGACTGCCGGCTCGAGAACGGCGACGTCGTGAAGGTGAAGTACGGCCGCTCGCGCGAGCGGCAGGGAGAGGCGGCCGCGACCCGGCTGCTGGCGACGCTCGGGTTTGGCGCCGATCGCGTCGAGATCATGCGCCGGGTCCGCTGTCACGGTTGTCCCCCGTGGCCGTTTCAGTTGCGCATCCTTGCCGAGCAGTTCCTCCTGGTCCCGTTGTTCGAGCGCGCCGTGGCGCTTGCGGGCGTGCGCGAGTTCGAGTGGGTCGCGGTCGAGCGCAAGCTCGCCGGACGCGCGATCGAGGTGGACGGCTTCGAGGGATGGGACTGGCGCGAGCTCGATCTCCTCGAACCGGGGAAGGGCGGCGCGACGCGCGCCGAGCTCGACGCGCTGCGACTCGTGGCGGTGCTCCTCGGCCACTGGGACAACAAGGCGCCGAATCAGCGCCTGGTCTGTCTCGGCCCGGAGAAGGGACACGATCCGGACGCGCCATGCGACGTCCCGCTCCTGATGCTGCAGGACGTCGGCGCGACGTTCGGTCCGACCAAGGTGAACTACGAGGCCTGGTCGGCCCTGCCGATCTGGAAAGACGCCGCGACCTGCACGGTGAGCATGGAGACGATGCCGTACGAAGGCATCCTGTTTCCGCCGGTGCAGATTTCAGAGGGGGGCCGGCGTCTGCTCGCCGGCCGGCTGCGAACACTCTCGCGCGCGGAGGTGCAGGCCCTCTTCGAGCGCGCGCACTTTCCCAGGCCGGTCATCGATGGGAAGCAGGCCGAGGACGTCCTGCCCTGGGTGGACGCGTTCGAAGCCAAGATCCGGCAGATCGCGGATCGCGCGCCGTGTCCGCTATTTCCGTAAAACCGGCGCCGGCTCGGCGTGGGGCACGCGCTCGAACTGGCCCTGATCCACGGTCTGGCCGGTGCGGCTGATCGTCTGGAAGTAGAAATGGTCGCCGGCAATTTCGACCAGCATGAAGTGCGTGTCGTCGTCGAAGCCGGCGACGGTGAGCGGCGAGACGCGGATGTCGCCGGGGCGGAGCGCGCCGCCGCCGCCCGAGGTGAAATACTGCACGCCCTGCCGCGGCACGATCCGCTCGTAGAAGTGCTCGTGGCCGCTGAAGCCGACGTCGAGGCCGTACTGCACGAAGATCGGTTCGAGCCGGCGGCGGATGCGCGACGCGGCAAAGCTGTACCGGCCCGACGTGTACAGCGGGTGGTGATAAAAGCCGATTCTCCAGTCGGCGTCCGAGGCAGCGAGCATCCGGCGCAGCCAGACGAGCTGCGCCTCGTCGAGCACCACGGTATCGAGCGCAAAAAACTCGACCGTCTGGCCCGCGCCAGGCAGCGGCGCCCCGGCCGACTTCCTGAAGCTGTAGTACCGGTGGCCGCCCATGTTGAACGGCGTGTAGTACGGCTGGCCGGGCGGATCGTGGTTGCCGAGCGCGGCCTGGAACGTCACGCCGCGATCGAGGAGCGCCTTGTACGGCCGCTCGAAGCGGGCCGCGTACTGCTCCGCCGTTCCTTCGGCGTAGATGTTGTCCCCGAGCATGAGCACGAACGAGAAATTGAAGCGGTCGTGCCAGCGGGCCATCTCGTTCGCCGTGTCGTACTGCGCGCGATCACCGCGGCCGACGTCGCCCATCACCGCAAACCGTAGCGATCCGATCCTTTTGGGGAGCGCCAGCCCCTGGGCGTCCGGCTTCAGTGCCGTGACGACCGGCCCGTGATCGTCCGGAGTGCCGGGCCCGGCGTCGTCCTGGCCGAAGAGCTGCCAGGCCAGGACGCCCGCCAGCACGATCGCGGCGGCCGCGAGCCCGGGCCGCCACGCCGACCGGCGCGGCCGCGACGTCGTCATCAGTCCACGATAGATCGTTCAGCGCCGGCCCGTCACGTCGCCGGGCCGGCACACTCGCGGTCGCGTGGGGCCGCGCGAGGCCGGCCGGATTTGCGGTAACGTGGCAGAGAGGACGCCATGTTGATTCCGTGCCCATCCTGCCGGCGGCGCAATCGTGCTCACGCCCGCGATCTCGGCCGTCAGGTCCGCTGCGGGGCGTGCAAGACGATGATCACGCCGATTGCCGTGCCGCTCGATGCCGATCCGGAAATGTTCGAGGAGATTGAGCGTGACGCGACGGTGCCGGTGCTCGTGGACTTCTGGGCCGCCTGGTGCGGTCCGTGCCGGATGGCCGCGCCGGAGGTCAAACGCGTCGCGGCCGACATGGCCGGCCGCGCGCTCGTCCTCAAAGTCGATACCGAGAAGTATCCGGAGCTCGCGGCGCGATTCCACGTCGAGGGCATCCCGAACTTCGTCGTCTTGAAGGGCGGCCAGATGGTGTTCCAGCAGCCCGGCGTCGTTCCGGCGGCGCAGATGGTGAAATGGCTCGAGTCGGCGGCGGCCGCGTAGCTTGCCGGTGAAACTTGTCTAACGACATGAAGGACGTGAAGCTCGTGGAGCACATGAAGGGGCCTGACGTCGCGGCGGCAGCGCCGCCGCGCCGGCCGCAGGCCGGCGAGGGTGGGCAGACATCGGCGCGGCGGACAGGCTCGCCGGTCTGTTCGCACTCGAGCTTGTCCGCCGCGCCGATGTCTGCCCAACCCTGACCGACGTCAGGCCCTCGTCAGGGCTGCGTGCAGCTTCGTGGCTTCAGTGCCTTCAGGTTCTTCATGTCATCGTGGTTTTGAGACAAGAATCTGAGGCAGAAACACAAAGGGCGCGACGATCTTCTTTGGAAGACCGTCGCGCCCGTGCTTTTCTCCGTGAGCTCCGAATGTTCTCCGTGCTCTCTGTTTTCTAGAACGTCAACCGCCACACGATCTGGCCGATCCTGCCGCCCGGGTCGTTTACATCGACGCCCGTGTCACGGAAGGCGCTCGTCACCTGGAAGATCCCGGTGCCGCCGCCCGGGTTGAACACCGGGTTGAAGTTGATGTTGTCGAACAAGTTCATCAGCTCGAAGCTGAACTCGCCCGTCAACCGTCCCTTGATCGGCACCCGCTTCGTCGCGCGGATGTCGAACCGCACGAACCACGGGCCGTTGAGCACGATCTGCTCGGGCGTGTCGCAGTCGCCCGGGTAGATCGCGATGCACCCCTCACGGCTGGCGCGGGTGATGTAGCGGCCTTCGGGCACGCCGAGGTCGCTATAGCCGGTGGCTGACGTCGGGCTGGTGTTGAACGCCCGGCGTGTGTTCAGGATGATGTCGTCCGGCATCATGAGCACGATCGTGTTGCCGGTCGCAGCGCTGCGGGTAATCCGGACCTCGAACTCCTTCTGCAGTTCGTCCTTCGACATCCCGACGAGGCGGATCCCGTCGGCACGGAAGTTCTGAATCTGCATGCGGCTCGTGCCCGAAAGCTCCCAGCCGCCCGCGAAGATGTCCACGACCTTGTTCATGTCCGTCCCGTAGCGGCGGCCACGGCCGAACGGCAGCGAGTACGTCCAGTTCAGGCGAATCGCGTGCGGCACGCCGTCGTCGTCGACGTAGAAGCGCGGCTCGTGAATCGTCACGAGCGAGCTCGCGATCTTCTTCGCGAAGGTGTAGCTGGCGTTGACCAGCAGCCCCTGCGACAGCCGGCGCCGGTACTCGACCTGCATCGAGTGATACCGGCTGCCCCCGGATGACCGGAGCACGTTCGCCGCGCTCACCGCCGGGTTCATGACGAAGAAGTTCGGCGTGAGGCCTGCCGTGATCGCGTTGGCTCGGAACGTCGCGTCGTTGTGCAGGTCGTTGGCCGCGTCCCTCGGATCCGGGTTGTAGACGCCGAGGTGTCCGGTCCATGCCGTGTTCGCGAAGTTCGTCGACGTGTACCGCGCGGGGTCGCCGGCGACCGACGGGTTCAGTCCGCTGAAGTACGCAAGATAGGTCGGCAACGGCGAGGTGCCGGGCACGCCTGTATACGCAAACGTCCCGCCGCGGCCGGCCGCGATGTTCGCGCGGAGGTTGGCCTGCGCCAGCTTGAACTCATCGATGAAGTGATTCTCGTAGATGTTCTTCTCGTTCCAGTCCTCGGTAATCCACGCATTCTGGTTTCGGTTGCCGACATAGCGCACTTCGATCGCCGAATCCCTGGACAGCGCGCGCTGGATGCCGACGGTCCAGGACCGGGTCGACGCCAGCTCGAGGTCGGGGTCGAAGATGTTGAGGCTGTTCGCCGTCGTCGCAATGATCGGATAGACGGGGGATGGCGGCACACAGGCGGCGCTCACCGTGCCGGCCGGGCAGGTTGCGGGCGGGCCCAGCCGCGCGTTGTCCCGCAACAGCAGCGGCCAGGTCTCTCCCGGGTACACCAGGTTGCCGTTGCCGACCGTGCGGTTTGCGCTGACCGTGCCGCCCGGGTTGCTGGCATAGATTCCCGAGTACCGATCCATGCGCTCGCGGTTGAAGCTCTCCGAGTAGCCCGCCCGCAGCGTGGCCATTTCCGGATCGCCGAGGAACGATCTTAGCCACCCGGTCTCCACCCTGGGCAGCCACGCGACGCCGATGTTCGGCGCGAAGTTCGCCCACTGGGTGTTTACGCCCGGGTTGGCGTTGTCGAACGCGGTGTACTGCGGGACGACGCCGGCCCCGGCGAGCGTGCCCGGCTGGAAGAGGTTGCACTGCCGGCCTTCCGGTCCCGAGCCGACGCCCGAGATGCCGCAGATGTCGGCCATCGTCGCCGTCGAGAACGTGTTCGTGCGTGTCGTGTACGGCAGGACGACTTCCCAGCGCACGCCGTAGTTCAGGGTCAGCGACGGGGTCCAGCGCCACGAATCCTGGACGTAGCTGCCGAACTCCTGCTGCCTGAACCGCTGATCGAGGCTGCCGAGATACTTGTACTCGCCGCTCGCCGCGTCGAGCCGTGACGTGCCGGTAATCTGGGTGACGCGTCCGGTCAGCATCGCATAAAACGCGCGCGCGTCGTTGAGATTGTTCGTCGAGGCGCCCGGGAAGTTCGTGACGTTGAACATCCCGTTGGCGGGATCGTTCGCCGTGTTCAGTCCCAGGAGCATCGTCGGCACGAGGTTCCACCCCTGGCCCTGCTGCGTAATCCGGGTAAACGACCCGCCGAACCGGAAACTGTGATTCCCTTTCAACCAGCTCAGCGACTCTTCGAGGTTGATGCTCGGCGTATTCCGCTGGCTCGGGGCGTTGCCGTTCGTGGCGCCGGTGAGCCCAAACCCGAGCGTGATCGATCGCCCGCCCTCATTGTCGAACGCGCTGGCTTGCTTCGCGCTGTAGAAGTCCACCGGCGTCCACTGGAAACCGCCTTTGATCTCGTTCACCAGGTTCGACGAGAGCGTGGAGCGCATGCTCACGGAGCCCGTCGTGCGGTAGGAGTACTGCCAGGAGAAGTTCGGGAACTCCGGGAACTGCGGCTCGCCGGAGTTGAGGAAGTCCGGGTCCGACTTGATCCGCTGCCACCAGTAGGTGCCGGTGAGACGGTGACGCGGCGTCAGGTTCAAGTCGACGCGAGTCGTCGGCGCGTATTCGTTGCGCACCGAAGGCGGCTGAAACGTGTACGTCTGCGTGTTGAGATTGGTCGTCGCCAGAACGGAGCCGGTCTTGCCGGTCGCGGTGCGGATCGACGTGAGCAGCGAGGCGACCGTCGGGTCCATCGTCGCCAGCTGTCCGCTGCGAGCCGCGACGTCGAGGACGTTGACCGAGCGGACCTCGCCGGCGACGTCGTAGCGGAACGCGCCGTCAAACGCGTGCGGCTGGAGAATCGTCCGCTGACGAGTCGCGGCATTGGGCAGGTGAAACTGTTCGAAATTGAAGAAGAAAAACGCTTTGCCCGGCTTGATGGGGCCGCCGAGGCGCCCGCCGTACTGGTGAACGGTGATCGCGTTCTTCGGGAGCCCGGCCACTTCGTTGAAGTAGTAATTGGTGTTGAGCGAAGGCGTCCGGTAGTAGTGATAGACGCTCGCGTCGTACCGGTTGCTGCCCGACCGCGTGGCAAACGCGACCTGCACAGAGCCCTGCGCGCCGCTGCCGGCATCGGGCGTGGCGCCCGTGACCGTGACTTCTTCAATCGCGTCCATGCGCGGGAACACCTGTGTGTAGAACCCGTCGCCCGACTGCAGGTTGTTGCCGATGCCGATACCGTCGAGCGTGATGCTGATGGTGTTCTGCGGCAATCCGTTAATCGTCGCCGCGCGATAGCCCCCGGTCTGCTCGACGCCAGGCAGGAACATCACCGAGCTGAGTCCGTTCCGGGAAATCAGCGGCAGCTTCGTGAGCTGCTCGGCCAGCATCGTGTTCTGCACCGTTGTCGATTGCGTTCGGACG
>Ga0111538_10008954_pt1 | contig 13398 bp, 13 predicted proteins | sample SoiMethybrSBSTD1_FD_79669 | JGI IMG/M metagenome (GOLD analysis project Ga0111538, IMG submission 79669) | Bulk soil microbial communities from a Populus tree surrounding site in Tennessee, USA - Soil MetaG P. TD hybrid SBSTD1 (version 2)... | ecosystem: Environmental > Terrestrial > Soil >...
GAAGTGCGCTTCGCCATCGTCGACACCAGCCTGCGTGAGCGCGCCCACGATGACGCCAGTTGAGGCGCCTGCGGTCGCGCCGGCCGCGGTCGAGGCGAGCCAGCCGGCAGCCACCACGGGACCAAGTCCCGGGATCGCCAGCAGACCGAGCCCCGCCAGCAGGCCGGCGGCGCTGCCAATTGCTGCCCCGATCCCGGCACCCGCACCCGCACCTTCGGCGCGGTCATCGGTGCCGTCCGCGTAACGGTCGACGCCACGCGTGCGCGCATCGCCACGCCCTTTATCGGAGTACCAGTTACCGACAATGCTGGCCACGATCGAGATATCGTCGCGTGGCACCCCGGCGGCTTCGAGTTCGCGCACCGCGCGCTCTCTTTTCCGCGAAACCTTTAGGGACTTCGGGCGCTTGATTGTATGGCAGTGCCCTTGATGGCCTCGATACCATCCCACGCGCATAAACGAATGCAGTCGATTGCTCCCCGATGACAGCGAAATACAGGCCACGCATTGCAACACAGGAGCGCTCCGACGCGGCGAAGCTGCCGGTCGGCGCGGGCAGCAGACAAATCGGGCGTACTGCGCTCGCGGCTTTTCTGCTCGGGCTGGTCATTTGGGTTGCCTGGGATTTCCTGCCGGCACTTGCCTGGGCCAGCATGATCGCGCTGACAACGTGGCCGCTCTATGTGCGCTTTGCCGCGCTTTTTGGTCGTCAAACGGGCCGATCGGCTGCGGCGCTCTTGTTCACGTTGCTTGTAGGTGTCGTGCTTCTCATCCCGATTGTTCTGCTCCTCCGGCAGGCCGCGCAGGACAGCCAGACGATTCTGCAGGGGATCAATCAGCTCCGTCAAAATGGCATCCCGGTTCCCAGCTGGGTGTCGCAATCGCCCATGGCGGGCGAACAGCTCACGATCTGGTGGCGCTCGAATCTCAGCGATCCAAAGGCCGTGGAGGGGTGGCTCGCCGGCATCAACTCGGAGAGCGCAGGCACGTGGATCGGCGCATTTGGCGGCCAGCTGCTCCACCGGATAGCGATGTTCTTTTTCGCCTTAGTCGCACTGTTCTTCCTATATCGGGATGGGCACTGGATCGGCGCACGGGTATTGGATACGGCCGATCGTCTTCTTGGCGATCCCGGTGAGCGATTGGCCGGCAAGATGATTGAAGCTGTGCGAGGAACCGTGAACGGCACGGTGGTGGTCGCGGTCGCCGAGGGCTGCATCATCGGCATCGGATATTTACTGGCCGGCGTTCCCAATGCATTTCTGTTCATTGTCCTCACGATCGCGTTTGCGATGCTGCCGTTCGGGGCCTGGGCCGCTTTCACCGCAGCCTCGGTATTGCTGCTAGCTCACGGCGGGAGCGCTTTGGCGGCTGCCGGTGTGTTCGGCTTCGGCGCTTTCGTGATGCTCGTTGGCGACCATTTCGTATGGCCGAAGCTTGTCGGAGACGCCGCCCGGCTCCCGTTTCTGGCGGCCTTAATTGGCATCTTCGGCGGCTTGCAGGTGTTTGGGCTTCTCGGTCTCTTTGTCGGCCCAGTCGTCATGGCCGCCTTCCTGACGGTATGGCGCGAGTGGCTCATTCAGCCGCAGTCGTAGGGAACTTTTCTTCAGAGAGATGTCGAAGCTCAATGGCGCTTTAGCCAACAATGCCTTCGTGGGATTCACGGGCGGGCGGACGCGGCGCTCTCGACTTTTTGTTGCACCTTCTTGGCATCGACGCGTCGCACGAGGACCTGAAGAACCTCGAACGCACCATACGAAAGAAGGCCCAGCGCGACTAAGCCCAGCAAAAACGAACCGTAGGCTTGCTGCTGTAATACTCGCAGGGCGCCGACAAGACCCGCGGCCTCTCCCGAGTTAAATCGCCACGCCGCAAGCATCAGAAAGATTCCAACGAGGACAAACACAACGCCACGGGCGAGGTAACCGAATTGGCCGAGCGCAACGATCCATTCGCGGCCGTCCATATCGGCCGCAAGGTGTTCACGGAAATCGGCCTTGACGGCCTTCCAGGCAAAGACGACGCCGGTCGCTGTGATGCCCGCTCCGATAAGCAGCACCATCCACATCCCGAACGGCTGGCCAAGGAGCCACGCCGTCCAATCGCGCGCGACCGAATCTTCGTCACGGACTTGGCGCGAGCCAAGGACGATAGTGATGGAAATCGCGGCGAGCGCGAGATGAAATATGGCGCTTCCAATGAATCCGAGGCGCTGTAACAAGCCTCTGGTGTCGTTGCCGCAACCGTCAGGATCAAATATGGCCTGGATGACGCGCCAACAGGCGAAAGAGATCAAGCCTGCGGCGATGACCCACAGCAGGGCGCGGCCGAACGGCTGACTCAGCAAGACCTGCATGGCGCCGCGGGTGCCCACAATGGGGCCGCGCGCATCCCATGCGGCCAGCACCGCAAATCCACCAACAATGAGAAACACCAAGCCGCGTGCAGCGTATCCAAGCCGCGCGACAACCTGAATTGCCGTCTCTCCCGCCTTGCCAGATGTCATCGCACGTGGCCCTTCCCAGCTACATCGACTATCGAGTCGAAGTTTGGTTCCATGCCACCGAGTGGAGTGCGATGCCGACGTGCCCGATTGCTCATGTCTGACATCCGCATCGCTTAGTCAGTCACGCCAGAAATTCTTGAAGCGGTCGGGCGCGAGCGCCGTATAGCGCACCGTCGAGGCTATCGAGCGATGGCCGAGATAGTGCTGAATCGACCGCGTGTCCTGGCCGTCGTTGGCAAGCTTGTAACCGCAGGAATGCCGCAGCATGTGGCTGTGAACAAGGAACGGGAAGCCGGCGGACTCGCCAGCCCTAGCCACCATGCGCTGATAGCCGGCAACCGAAAGCGGAGCTAGGCGCTCGGAAACGAATATGTGCACGGTGCGCGCGTCCTCCGGTGTCTCCCGCTGCAGCCGCCGCAGCGCCCGCAGCTCCTTGCCACCGATGGGATGCACGCTCGGCACCCCGCCCTTGGCCCGCTTGACGTGGAGCTTGGCGGTAGTGAAGTCGATGTCGTCCCAGCGCAGCGCCACCAGCTCCGAAGCCCGCAGGCCATGCCGGTAGGCGACCAGGATCGCGGTCGCGTCCCGATGACCCCAGCGGTTGACCCGCGCGGCATCCATCAGCCGCTCAACTTCGCGCTCGGTCAGGTACTCACGCGGCCGGCCCGCTCTGACTGTTACATTTTGTGCTGTTGAAGGCTCGCGAGCGAGCGCCCTGTTTGTCATGGTTTCTGCCCCTTCCCGACTGCCAACTGTTACAATAATGGGAAAAAGTCGGACAGTCAGTCAAGGGCGGGTTCAGTCGACTCGGATTTGACCATGGTGAATCCGCGCCGCTTGCCGCCGCCGAGCCGAAACGCGAATCCACAGCCATGCTCGTCCTCAGGACTACGTGCTGATCCGGCCTGGACATATCACACCGCATCCATGACACTGTTGGCCGCAATCTTCGGGAGCCTGCCGCGAGCCTCAGGTGCGGTGTAAAGGTCCAACCCGCCGATTGCGCCTAGCATTGGTTGCCTCCACCAGCAGACCCCAGTATCGACACAGAGCACGGCATCAGGGTTGCCGAGACTTTCGCCAGGAGGGCGCTTAGGTTGAGTACCGATGAGATCGAGCGCGAGCGGCGCTTAGGTGAACTGGCGACAAAACTGTTATTCACCCTTGGTAAGCATGGAGCGAGGTTCACGCTTGCCCGTGATGTCGATGTTCCACAACCTGTATGCCATGAAAATATTACGCTTGATGAGGTCGAAGAAATTCTGAATACGTGGAAGCTTCGTGGTCCGCACGGTGGGTAACTATCGCGGACAATCCGCTTCATGCCGCACTCGGCTCGGGAAGTGAAACGCGCGCCACGACTGCGAGAATCAGAGGATGCCAAAACTCGGCGTGCCCTCACTGGCCGGTACACGCGTGTTCGCAGCACCGTGATGCGGCAGCAAGATGTGCCACAAGCCGAACCTCAAACCTTAGTCTTGTTGGCTGCCCTTCGAACCAAATTCAAAAAGTTGCGAACCACCGCTGAGGGGTCGCCGCGCCGTGCAGCGAGGTTCAGAAGCGCCTTGGGTTGGATCGGACCCTTGAGACGACAGTAGACCACACCGTCGATGTGCATGTGTTGCAAGGAGTCTGGGACGAGGCAAATGCCGAGGCCGACGGCCACCAAGTTCAGTGCCGACGTGAGCCGCGGGGCTTCCTGCCCGAGGCGAGGATTGAAGCCTGCCGCATGGCATGTCGTCAGGGTCAGATCGTAAAAGGCGGTTCCTGGAGGTCCGTAAAGAATGAACGTTTCGCGCGCCAGGAGCGGCAGAGAAAGTGCTGCCCGACGTGCGAGCGCGTGTGCACCGGGCAATGCAACGACCATCGGCTCTTCCAGCAACCGGTACACAACGAGCCCCTCAGGATCGGCAATTTGCGTTCGGATAAGGGCCGCATCAATCCGCTCGTTTCGGAGCTGTTCGACGAGTTCGTTGCCGAGCCGTTCCTCCAGTCGCAAGAATATCTGCGGGTAGGCTTCCCGAAACGCCCGAATAACACGTGGCACGAAAGGATGAAACGGAGTGGTAGGCGTGACGCCGACGCAGATTCGTCCTTGCTCGCCCCGCGCCGTTCGCCGCGTTGTTTCGAATGTGTGATCGAAATGCGCGAGCATCGCGCGTGCGTTATCCAGGAAGGTGTGCCCAGCTTCAGTGAGTTCGACGCCACGCGCTTTGCGCCGAAACAATTGCACGTCCAGCTCGCGCTCGATTGCCTTGATGCGCTGACTTAGCGGCGGCTGCTGCATGCCAAGGCGCTCGGCGGCCCTGGTGATATGCCGTTCCTCGGCGACCGCGATGAAGTACCTGAGGTGCCTCAGCTCCACTGACATATCCAATTTGATATGAACTTCACCACTCGGATATTATAGATCGACTGGCTTGGGAATGCTATGCATTCCCGTCGCGGCATCGAACGCGCAAGCCGAGCACGGCGGCGTTTAACGTGCGAGCGATCCTGCGACGACGCAAGGTCTTCTCTGATTGGGAGGAGCTGGCATGAAATTCGCGCGTCGGTGTTTTCTGCAGCTGCTTGCAGGAGCAACTGCCGCTTCCGGCGCCTCCCCGCTCGCTTGGGCTCAACCATATCCGGCACGGCCCGTGCGGTGGATCGTCGGCTATCCGCCCGGAGGTGCGACCGACATCACCGCTCGTCTGATCGGGCAATGGTTGTCGGAACGGTTGGGCCAACCGTTCGTCATTGAGAACCGCGCGGGCGCAAGCGGCAACATCGGCACCGAGGCGGTCGTGAGAGCCGCACCGGACGGCTACACGCTGCTCCTGGTCAATGCCGGCAACACGATTAACGAGACGCTCTACGAGAAACGCAGTTTCGTGTTCCTCCGCGACATCGCGGCCGTTGCGAGCATCGTCCGGGTTCCGTTGGTGATGCTGGTCAATCCCGCACTTGTGATCAAAACGGTTCCCGAGTTCATCACCTATGCCAAAGCAAATCCCGGAAAGCTCAACATGGCTTCTGCCGGAAATGGAACACCGCACCATGTCGCCGGCGAGCTGTTCAAGCTGATGACTAATGTCGAGATGATGCACGTGCCGTACCGAGGATCGGCCCCCGCACTCATGGATTTGATCGGCGCCCAGGTTCAGGTTGCATTCGACACCACAACCGCATCGATCGAGTACATCAGGGCGGGTAAGCTGCGCGCGCTGGCCGTGACAACCATGGAACGCTCGGACGCGCTGCCCGATGTTCCGCCGATGCGCGATTTCGTCCCGGGCTATGAGGCCAGTGGGTGGTATGGGGTAGGCGCGCCGAAGAGCACGCCGGCCGCGATCATCGAGAAGCTGAACAACGAGGTCAACGCGGCACTCCGTGATCCGATTGTAAAAGCGCGCCTCAACGATCTGGGTGCGACAGTAGTTGCGGGCTCGGCCGCGGAATTTGCAAGCTTCATGGCCGACGAAACCGAGAAGTGGGCCAGGGTCATTCGCGCTGCGAGGATCAAGGCGGATTGACGCACAATCCAAGCTACGGCATTCCCTCGACAGCGCTTTAGTCGATTGTAAGCCGGGTATTCCCCCTAAAAGACCAGAGCGCTGCTCGCCGCCGCGGCTCATCTACGCCGGCCGAACCCACGCCTAGAGAGCGCGTACTGCTCGCGCCGCAGGACGCGCATCACGGTTCGGCAAGAACCCGGCTGCCCTCGCGTCGAACATGACCCGCGGTGGCGCTGCAACACCTAGCCGCTCTGGAGACCACAGCCTCACTAAAGGCCGAGACGCTTGTGGACAGCTATGGAAAGTGGCCGCTCAGGTCGGCGACGTTAGCCCTACACGCATTTGCGACCTGCCCCCTTTCCACAACACGATGCGGTCTGAAAACGCGCCTGAGAGCCACCGCGACCGCTGCAGGCTACGGTCGACACCGCCGTTCGGGGTGACCCTTCAGAGGCCGGAGTTCGTCCTCTACCACCCTGGAGCCGGCGTCGGTCGATAGAGCGTATGGCCTCGACGACACGCCGCCTCAATGCAGCCGGCGAACGCATCTTGCCCGCCGCGTATGTCTTGAGGAGAGGGGGCCAACCACACGCGCGGACTGCAAGGTCTCCGAATTTTGCAGGGCTCATCGGATTTCACGATCTAAACTTTACCAGCTGTGGGCGGAAGGACACGGGCCTCGGTTTATGTATATCGGGGTCAAGCGCCTGATCACCGTTGAAGCATCCGCTGCGTGGCGCGCCGAGTGCGAAGCCGAAGCGTTGAAGCGCCCGCCAGTACGGGGCGGTCGGTTCAACCAATGAGTCGCGTTTGTCGGTTGCGAGTTGAAACAGCAATCGGGTGCTCGATGGTTCCGCCGAAGCCAGAACTCGCCGCTGAGCTGGGCGGGGCACCAGCGCGGGAGCAGCGACGATCCGCGGTGCACATGAACCGAAAGCCCGATTGGCGCGACTAATGAGTGCGCGCAACCCATCGACCGAGCGATCGGCTCGTAGGCCCGCGCCGGACCGGAAAGGTGGTCCATAGTTTCGTCGCTTGAGCGAGAAGAGTGCCATGAAATCTGCCCTGTGCCTCGTCCTGTTGTCCTCACTGATCCTCCCGGCCGCGCACGCCCGGGAGATCACGACCGGCGCCATCATGCTCTGTGACACACAAAGGCAGGTGGAGCGGTTTGCGCAGCTTTTTGAAGGCGACCCACAAGCAGCCCTCGGTGCCGTCAATAGCGAGGAAAACGATCCGACCGCATGCGCAATGGTGGATGTCGCCTACGTGCAAGGCCCTCAGCTTGGTACGGCAAGGAGCAGGTCGCACGCGTTCGGGATTATCCCGATTGTGGTGGTCGCTGTGGCCACGCCGCGCGGATACCAACCGGTCAGCCCAGCACGCTTTTTCACGCCGGTGACAGTCGTAGAATTTGCAGTGTGACATTTGGGAAAGAGGTTGAGGTACGATCGACTGTCGCAAGGTTGCACAGTTCGATCGTCGATCTTGGTCATGGGCGGCTCTGAATCGAAATCGGTTGGCCAAACTCAATGACAGCGATCGGAATCACCCAGGAAGTCTAATGCCGGCAAGCCGGGCGGCAGTGCTCCAAAACTGCTGATCGATGATGGCCACGTAGCGCTCGTGCCTTTCGATGTGTCGCTGGTAGGTCCGCCAGCGCATCCACTTCGGCTTCGGGGGAAATTCCCACGCATCTGGATTAAACTCGGCAATCAGACGCGCCTTGATCTTGTCATTTGCATGCAGCGCACGATCGAGTGGCGTTTGAAACTGCGAGGCGTAGGCGACCCGACGACCCCAGAACTGGCGGCTGGCGAACTGCGTGGCACCGGGCGGCATCCAGAGGACGGAGACCGAATGGTATGTGCACGGGCAGATGAAGTACCACTGTCGACCGCCGAAATGACGGGGCATCGCTCGTAAATGGATTGTTTGCTGTTGATCACCAAGCTGCAAGCGAAGCCATCCCTGGCAATTACCCTCCATGTTCGCGGTGATCCAGACCTGGGCGAGTACTTGGCCGTCGCGCGTCCATTGAATGCAAAGCGGTCCGGTTCGCGCTCCCGACCGAACGGAGCCTTGCCGCAGAAGCCGATTCAAGTCCAGCTTCAAGCCGTCCTCCAAGCAGACGCGGGTACGGGCTTTCGGCATTGAGTCATCCGGTCGATGTGAACGAGTTTAACTTATCTCGCGTCGGTTTCAAACAACCCGAGTCGCGTAAATTCCCGGCGTGATGCGAGGGCGGGTCGATCAGAGTGTATCAACGAAAAACGCACCAGCGTCGCGTGGGCAGCGTTCAAGAATCGATCGTCCCGGAGCGTGCTGCCCGAGCAAGATGGCAGTTGAACATCGATGGGGCGTTTGATCACACTGGCGCACTGGTACCGCAGAGCGTAGAGAGCGCAAGGACATAGATCATGCCGCTTCAATCGAAATTTGTTGGCTAACTTGAAAGTAGCACCGGCATCACCAACGAATCGTCATGCGAAACGCACAGGATGGCTTCGCAGTGATCGTACTGATCGCGGGTAAGTACTTTCAGCGCATCCATCGCGAGTGGGCCTCATTCCTCGGATAAAAGGTCAGCATCCGGCATGAGCATCATGAACTTTCGCAAGCTGCGAAGCTGCCCCAACTTGGTTGCGTTCGAACGACCCTGGGCAAGCTCCGAGACGATGCCGTCGCATGGTGATTTCGGAATAGTCGCGCGGGTACTCTGGGCGGATTGGCTGTCATATGTGCCCTGCACAGCAACCGCCCGTACAAATTGAACCGATTGTTCCCTGGCTCCGGCACTAGCGCAGGTTTCGCAGCTGCAACGCTATCCACCGGACTCGTAGAAGGTAATGGAAGACGCGCTCCAGACGATATTCCGCACCTGCACGCCTGAGTTATTTGCCGATGCAGTCGTCGCTCTGGACCGTATGCGCATCCGTGCTTCAACAGCTTGAAATCCGGCACCCTTCCTGAGCGAACCGATGTTCACTGACTAGGCGATTAGGTTGGCTTAAGTGACTGATAAAAAAGGGAAACTTGGACAGCTTATTATTGATTAGGCTACACCTAATCGCGACTAAGTTACGACCTTTTCGGTTCGGAGCGATTAGACGTTACGCTGTTTTCTCAATCACTTAGATCCAACCTAGTCGTTCAATCGGGCATTTCGCCGTGCTCTCCTTCTTCCTCCTCTTCGTCGAGTTCTTCTGGGCCTGGCAGCACGTCGTATCCGGCGGGTCGTCCACTCGTGCTATATTGTCCGGTGCGTCCTTTGCCAGGCGCGAGGTTCTCGACATATCCAATTGCCGCTAGCTTGATCAGCCGTCGGTTCACAGTGGCCTGGCTCAGGTCGAGCTTTCGGATCAGGGAAGCTGCTTTAACGCCAGTACCGTCGCGCGGCTGCAGCGCCTGGATCTCGTTGAGCACCCGCAGATCATTTTTCGTCAATTTCGTTCCGGCGCCTTGCGCCAGCCGCTCGGCGAGAAGTTCGAAGACGATGCTGTAGTCCTGATCGATGGCCGCGACAATGCGGCCTTGCGCGTCACGCTGGCGGCGGGCACGATGCAGCAGCGCGTGCGCTTTGATGGCGGTCAACACTTGGCGAAAGTCGCGCCGCATTCTGACCTCTTTCACGTCGGAGCGCCGAGCGAGCTCCTTGGCGAACGGTATCACCACCCGCCTTTCGCCCGTCGCGAGCCAGCGCTGGAAGGCCAGCCACGGCGCCAGGTCGATCGTAGGCTCGATGAGACCACCTTCGATCTCGGCGATTTTGTCCAAGACACGGGCGGTCTGCTTTTCGGTGTCATCGGTCTCGATCGATAGGATGCGCGTTTCGATCTCGGGATGCAGCCTGGCGCGCGTGGTTGTCGTTACGAACATAATAGGACCCTCCTTGACCACCCGTCGCGTGCTCGGCAACTCGCCCGGCGGCCCCGGCACTGGCACCATGTGGGTGATGCGGCCGTCTGAGATTATTTCCCTCAGCAGGTAGTCCTGGAGCTCGTTATCGCGGCTGCCGGTCGCTTCGCCCATCGAAAGGATCTTGTGCGCCATGTTGTCGGGCAAATAGATCAAAGCCTTTTCGGTCCAAGTGGTGAAGCTGACAATATCTTCCGCAGGGATGTAGGCCAGCACTTGATCGCGTAGATGCGACTTACCGATGGCGCTCAGGCCCTTGACGGTGACGTTCATCGGCCGGGGGAAAAGTCGACTGGTGGCGCATAGATAGAGAATCTGTCCCGCGTAGGACTCGCCAGCCAACGTCTGGGCGATGCTCTTGGCGAACAGGTTGAGCACGTCATCGTCGGCAATGATGTCCTTCGCCGCCTTAGCGAGTTCGTCAATCGTCGGTGCGGGCGGCGCCGACGGTGCCTTGGACGCGCCATCCTTCTTACGGCGGCGAGCCCGTTCCTTGTCGAGTTCGCCGACGCGCCATCCGCGCTTCTTCGCAAAGGCTGCGCGGCTCTCTTCATAGTCGGCATCGTCCAGTCGAGCGACTTCATCGAGTTGACGATCGCGCTCGACCTCCGCCCTCTCACGGGCTTGCTCGCGCTCCCGCACCGCCGCCGCCATCTTGAACAGTGTGTCGACGTCCATGTCGTTGGGCGGGAACTTCGCGCAATTAATCCACCGCGTGCGCACGTCGTCGGCGGTGTGGAAGAGGACGTTCGGCTTCGACCACTCGATGGCGACATTTAGCCCATCATCGCTGCCACTGCTGGCAAACCAAATGGCGTTGATGGTCTTCGCCCAGTCATCGGCGCCGATGTACGGCGAACACGGCATCGCCGATAAAGCGCCCCCGATCTTGGCGATGTCGGGCGTGACCAGGGGTGCTGCGGTCAAGGCTGCTCCTGGCGCGGGCGTCTCGACCAGCTTCAACCGTCGACGTTCGACCATCTATTTCATCTCCAGCAAAAAATCGTTCCAATCGCTCCCCGGTCGCGGCGGGATCGCAAGGCGCACGATCGCGCCGGCGCGGACGAGCCGACAGGCCAGCTCCCGCGCACCCCGTAGGCCAGCGTCGTCATGATCGGCCGCGACGATGTACTCGGCCGCGCGGGGCGGCGTAATCTTCGGCATGTTCATCGCTGACAAGGCCGCGATCGCCGGCACCCCGCCCGCGATCTGCGCTGCCGACATCGCGTTCTCGACGCCCTCGGCAATGATCAACTTCTCGGTGGGCGTCAGATCGCCTTCGAAAAGCTTGATGTATCCACCGCTAACGGTTCCGAAAAACTGCCGCGTGGGCTCTTGATCACGCTTCCCCGCAAGGTCCCAGCGAAGCCATGTCACGTGCGCCCCAACAAACTGATGGCCATCGACGATTTCGAAGACCATGGCCGGGCAGTCGGGCACCAAACGCGCACAAATATAGCGGTCCAGATTGTAAGGCAGGGCGAATAGCGCCGTCGCGGGCACCGTTTTAATGCCGCGATTGAGAAAGTACTCATCGAGGACCCTGTCCTCGACGACCAGCACCCGACCGCGGTTGGCGCGCGTGTTGCTGATAATCTCTAGTGCATACCGCCGGCGCTCCTCATCGGAGCGACGCACGGTCGGCACAGACGGCTTGGCGGTGCCGGGAACCGGCCACAACCCACGGTCGCGCAAGGCGTCGAGAACGGCTTCCTGCCCACAACCAGCGAAACAATAGACCAGGACCTTGCCGTGCACTTCCTGGATGTGCAGGCTTGGGGTATGGTCGTCGTGCGCGGGGCAGCAGGCCATGCCTGAGCGCACGTCGCCCCCGAGTCCCTCAACGATCGCATCAGCGGCGGCCTTCAACTTTCCCGCGTCCGCTGCTATAAACGGGCGTTGCGGTCTCATCGGACGTTGCCTCCAAGACCCGCCTCGGTTAGCGGCCCGGCGGGTCTTTCGTTTGTATCAAGCGTCTTCGTGCTGTTTGCGGCTCAATTTGTCTTGATACTTGGCAATGTCATTTTCGTACCAACCAATCGCCCGCGGTCCGAGCCGAACGGGCGCAGGGAACCGGCCCTCGGCGACCATCGTTTGCAGTTGGGTTCTTCGCAAGCCGGTGTACTCGAAAAGACCTTGCCAGCCGCGGATCACGCGTCGTGCTTGTCGCTCGATCATTGTAAGCTCCCTAACTTTCCGCGCCCGGACGGCGCCGTTAGGGAATCATACGGGGCGGCCTAAATAAGAAAACTGTCCGTGAATGCCGGGATTAAAGGACAGGGCGACGCTCGCGGCAAAACTCGACAAAATGCGCACACACTTTGCGGACGCCAGTCCAGTACCGTTGTCCTTGCGAACATCGGAAATCGTCTTGCGGTCGGGAACAATCCAGCCCAACAGCCACATCTCTTCAAGATTGCGATCGGCCTCGCGCTCCGACCGACGAGTCGGCCGCACCCGGTTGAGATAGCCGCAGATGTATCAACAGAACCCGAGGGGTGATAAGACGGCCTTCCGGGCGCTGGCGGCTCGACCCGTTAGTCCCAGTTCGACCAGATCAACAGCAACGAGCATGATCCACGCGAACGGGGTTGCTCTTGTCAATGAAGTCGTCGAAGCATTCGGGCAATACTTACTGGCTGCTTAGCAAGTGCTCTTGCGATTCACTGTGCGCTCGCGCGAATGGCCCAAAAAGTCGGCGGCCGCGTTCGCGTCCATGCATCTTGTGCGCTCCTCGACGGCGCTGTTGCGCGCCAAAACGCTTGGCTACTGCAAGCGGCTTTCGCGAAAAACTGTCTTCCGTCCCTAAGATCGGACGGCCAGGCTTTGCCCTCGAACATTGCGATTCGAGGACACGGCACGACGCCGTTGTCCTGATGGCGGCCGCCGGCTTTTCATGCGCCACGCGGAGCGATATTTGCCAGCTCGGTAATTAAAAAGGTCTTTTGACTTCACGCCGTGGGTTTTGGCGGCAAGCTCGACCGCTTTATCGGCCGCCATTCCGTTCCGAATGCTATGGTCTGCGGAGTCGCTGGCCCATCTCAACTTTGTTTCAGCCGGCGAGAGGTCATAGGAAGGGGTGGATCGTCCCCCTCGTGGACGCGTTAACTCGTAGCAGATCGGCTATGTGCCATCGCGCCGCCCGCGGCAAGCGCGTGTGGGATGTCAGTAGGTCGACCAATGGTTTTTTATTCCGATCCTCGTCGATCGCCAGCAGCGCACTGATCCAAGGGTGCATGCTCGGGTCAGTATCCCACAGCCAGTATTTCAGACGCCTGCGCGGCACCATGGTCAACGCGCTCCTCGAATCGATGACACCTTGCCGCCTAGCTCAGCCGGAGCGACATCGCAGTAGCTTGCCCAGTCGCGCATCAGCCTGCGGCGTTTGTCGAATAGGTCGCCCCTGCGGTACGCAGCCTCAACCTTATTGCCAACGGCGTGTGCGAGCGCCATCTCGATGACATGGTTGGGATAGGC
>Ga0111538_10008955_pt1 | contig 13397 bp, 8 predicted proteins | sample SoiMethybrSBSTD1_FD_79669 | JGI IMG/M metagenome (GOLD analysis project Ga0111538, IMG submission 79669) | Bulk soil microbial communities from a Populus tree surrounding site in Tennessee, USA - Soil MetaG P. TD hybrid SBSTD1 (version 2)... | ecosystem: Environmental > Terrestrial > Soil > Tree...
GAGCATGATGGCGCGGTCGTAGTCCTGCTCGCTCTCGGCGACTTTCGCCTTGCGGCGCAGCTCGCGGAGCTGGTTCTCGAGGTAGGTCATGCTGGTGGCCCGCTCGGCGCGCGCCGTATCCCGGAGCATGGCCTCGAATCGAGCCCGCTCCTCCTCGTCCTTCTCTTTCTTCCGCGCCGTCGACTGCGCGAGGCCGGTCTGCGCATCGCGCAGCTCGGCATCGAGGTTCAGGTTGAAGTGGAAGTTCCGAATGCCCTCGATCGCGCGCTCGTAGCGATCCACGGCCTTCGCGTAATCGCCTTCTTCCTGGAGGCGGTGGCCTTCGTTCAAGAGTCGGAGGATGACCGTCCTCGCCTGGTCGCGCTGGACTTTCTGCAGGTCGGCGACCCACCGCGCTGTCTCGGCGATCGTGCCTCTCTGGTCGCCGAGCTCGAATCGCACCTGGGAAAGGAGGCGCTCGGCCTCCTCGTTCTCGGGGTCGAGCCGGTGCGCCTCGTCGAGACGGCCCTCCGCGCGGATCAGCTCGCCGTTCTTCATGTGGTCCTTGGCAAGACGCACGAGCTCTTTCGCCTGCTCCCGGCGCGCCTCGCGGTTGAGGCCCAGCTCCCGGAAGATGTCGTCGTTTCCCGCCGGAGCACGCCGCGTCGGCCGTTCCGAGGCATCGGCCCGGGGACGGGGGGCCGGCGCTTGGGGGCGAGAAGGAGGCGGGGCCTCTTTGGGCGCTTCCTCGACGCCGGGAGCTTCCGGGATCTCGGTGTCATCGCCCGCAGGCGCAGCTTCATCCCCGGCGGGCGCGGGCGTCTCTTCGGCGGCGGGTTCTTCCACCGGAGTTTCGGCAGGAGTCTCGGCGGGAGTCGCCTCGGCAGGCGCAGCTTCTTCGGTTGTCGCGTCTTCCTCGGCCGCCGGCTGAGCTTCTTCCGCGGCGGGAGCGTCCTCTGCCTTCTCGTCTCCGAGGTCCTTGAGCAGCCCCTCGACATCCTCCGACTTTTCTTCGGCTTGTGGGCCGGCAGCACGCGCGACCCCTCCCAGCCAAGTCAGCGTCAGGACAACGCCCAATAGCGAGAGCGAGCGTAGCCAGGAAGCGTTCATCAGAGTCCCTTTCTCACCAAGCCTCATGAGCCGAGTCATTGGCCGTTCTTACGGAATTGCCTGAACCCAATATGAAGCGACGTCCTGTCGCGGAGGAGAGACCACTCCGCAGCGGGGCCGCGATAACCTGAATGTGGAGGGGAGAGCCGGACTACGTTCGAGCTATCAGGGAGACCCGAGACTCGAGACGTCGAGCGCGGTCAAGGGATGCCACCGGTAGAAAGGGCAGGAGGGATTGCAAGCGGGATCCGGCATTCGCCGAACGGGCTTCGTCTGCTGCGTCGCGCGCTTCTGGTGCCACCCCGAAGCTGCGCAGCGCTGGGCGGGCGATGCCTCGCTCACTGCCGGATCGAAAGGCGGGGCGCCTTCACTCCGGCGAGCCGGAGCGGGAAGGCCCAACCATGTTCCAACCTGGCAGCGGAAAAATCTATCGAATTCTCGGTGCCGCGTCCCTCCGCAGCGCGCCTGTCCTCCGCGATGAGCCTGAACCTTGAACGAACGCCGGACCGTCCAGCGCTAACAGAACTGTTGAGGGCTGCCTCATCGGAACCCTCCTTTTTTCTTCGTTGTTTCTTTTGTCGCAGCGGGCTTCGTTTTGGACTCGGCTTTCTTGGTGCCAGAGTCCTTCGGAGCGGCCTTCGGCTTCGCGGCCGCCTTCGCCTTCGGCTCCGGTTCCGGCGGCGGCTCGGCGTCTTCCGCGGCCCCACCCGGCGTCACGGGCGCCCAAGCTTCCACCGCGCGGTGCGTCTTATTCTCCTTCGTCATCGTGTACTTCTTGTTCGTCTGCTCTTCGCGGACGATCACTTTCTGCTCGGGCACGATGACCTGGAAGAATGTGTAGCGGCCGTTCGCAAAAGTGTCCTTTTCTTTGTACTGCGCGAGCTTCAGGTCCTTCAGAGCGCCCGCCTTGTAATCCCAGTAAAGGATCTTCGCGAAGAACCTTGCCGTGTTCGGATCGTCGCCGTCGAACTCACCGAGGACCAGGCTGAAGTCGTAAGGAACCTCTTTCGCCGCGAGGTACTCGGAAGTCTTCTGCGCGTCCGCGGTGTCGAACTTGACGTTCTCCACTTTCGGATCCACCACGGCGTTCGACCGGACGGCGTAGGTGTATGCTTTGCCCGGCTCGATTTTCTCGTCGCGGTACTCGAACTCGGCGCCCGGATCCACCGTGCCGACCACGGCAGCGTCCTTGTCGCCTTCCTTACGCAGGATCTCCACTTTCTTGACGACGATGTAGAGGTTCTCCGAGCTGAGCGCCCCCTTCACGACGATGGCGCCGGCCTGCTTCGCCGGATCGCGCTCGAAGCGGATCTCCGTGATCGCGCCGGCCTTGTGGACCGCGGGCTGCCCCGGACCGATGTCGACTTTGCGCACGTAGGCGACGTCGCGCTCCGTCGTCCAGGGTGGATCGGAGCTGACAGCATCTCCGGGTGTCCACTGGTCTTTCGCGATACTGGTGAGATCGACGGGGGTGTGCTTCGCCAGGTCCTGCCGCTTGACTTTCTCCGCCAGCTCCTCGACGCGTGCATTGAGCGTCCCCGATCGGTCCTCACCGCCATACAGGAAAGCGATGAGCACCACCGTGAGGCCCAAGACTCCGGCCACGGCGTAGCCGATCTTGTCGATGTTCATTGCCCACTTGTTGTCTGCGTCGGCCATGATTCTTCGCTCCTGGGCTCGCTGCTCTTCTCTCTTTCCTCAGGACTTTGGTGCCTTCTTCGAGGAGCTCGTCTTTTTCTTGGGCTCGGCCTCCGCCGGCGGCGGAGCTTCCTCCTTGATGACGGGGACGCCAGTGTAGTCGAAAGCCCAGAGATCCAACTTCAGCGCGACGGGAGGGTCGGGAAACTTGTCCTCGTAGCGCGACTTGGCCGCCTCGGTCGGATCTTTGTAGGAGTCCGACTGGATGAGCGTGGCGTAGCGGGCGAGAGTATCCTGCGTCCTCGAGTACTCGAGCTTCTCGACCTCGAATAGCACGCGCTGCGAAGCGAAGAGCTCGCTCAGCAAGTCTTCGATCTTTGCCGCAGGTAGGCTCATCAAGACTTCGGTACGGACTCGCTTGTTGTAGGGAAAGGGCTCGGCTTTCGTGTCGAGGCGCCCCGGGAACTTGAGGGACTGAAGCCCTCCGAGCTCGAGCTTCTCGCAGGCCTTGATGATCTCCTGCGTCACCCAGAACTCCTTCATCGCGATGGGGATGTTCTCATCGTTCAGAGTCTCGGAAGTGAACGGCTCGAGGACGGGGGGAGTCTTCGTGGGGTCCTCGGCGTTCGCCTGGATCGAGAACTTCTGCTGATAGCCCTCGACCAGCTTTTTCAGCTCGTCCGTGTAGGTCGCGCTGAACTCGTTCACGGCCGGCTTGGCCTCGGCGTCGTTGAAGTAGAGGTCGAACGGCTTGCCCTGCGCGTCGTAGAACTCTTTGCCCTTCTCGAGCGCCTGGTTGTCCGCCTCGTTCTTCTCGACGAGCCAAGCTTTCAGCTTCTTCGACACCGTGTCCTTACGCTTCAGCGCCGCATCGACCTTGTCGATCCGGGCGTTCAGCTCCTCCTGCTTCGCGGAGAGCTCGCCCAGCGGCGCGACCACGAGGAAGTAAGCCGCCGCAAGCAACACGAGGCACGTGGCCCCCACGGCGATCCAGTAGGAGTTTTGCTTCAGCTTGTCCATGTTGGGCTTTGCTCGCGCGCTCGCCTCACTTTTTGCCGCTCTTACCGGGCTTGCCGGGCTTCGCTGGCGCAGACTCGGCGGGAGCCGCCTCCGGCTCCGTATCCGCAGCGGGGGCCTCGGGCGGGAACTCGGGCAGCATGTACCACTGCACCTCGGCGCCGTAGTACGGTCCGCCTTCCGTTTCAGGGATTTCCTCACGCGTGTTGACGCCGGTGCCTCCCATGCCGGGAGGCGAGAAAATGATGTTCTTGTGGCCGGACGTGCCCGCCCCAACGGTGACGTCCTTGATCTTGGTCCAGCCTTTCTGGAGGAGATCGTTCTCGAGCGACGCCTTGAAGAGCGTTCGGATCTTCTCGGAGGACGCCTGTGCGTTCTCGCCTTCCTTCACCATGACGAACGCGGTGAACTTGTAGGCCGGAACGCTCGGTTTTTCCTCTCCTCGAGTGGCCTTGGCCTTCGCCCCTGAGGTGCTCTTGGCCGCGGCAGCGTCCTCGGGGTAAGTGATCTGCTCGACGCGAAGGTACGGGATCCAAAGCTTCTCGGCGAGCCGGGCCGCGACGTCAGCCTTGATTTGCTGGAGACGGTCGGCGTCGTCCGACTTGACCGTCTCGGCGATGGGCGGCTTGCGCGAGAGCGGCGCAAGCACGCGCTCGATCGAACGGAGCCCCTCGAGAGGCCCCTGCCGCGCCCTGCCGAGGCCCCGCAATCCTTCGGTGACTTTCAGGAGCTGCGTATTGCTCTGATTGCGGAGCCCGTCGATCTCTTTGACGTTTTTCGAGCTCAGCGAGTACTCGACCGTCTCGTTCTCCGCCTCGCCGAGAGTGTCGTTGAAGCGCGTGATCTTCGACTGGATGAGCCCGTACGCGGCAAGAAGGCAGAGGAGGAGGCCGCCGGCGGCGAAGAACACGTGTTTTCGCTTGCGCTGAATCTCTTTCTTGACCTTCTCTTCCTTCGGCACGAGGTCGACTTTGCACGTCCCGGCTCCGACCGCCTGGATGCCGAGGCCGAGCGCGGTGCCAAAGGCGGCGAGCTCGCTCTGGAGGAGCTTCACGTTGACGCCGCGGCTCACGCGCAGCCGGCCGATGGATTGCAACCTCTCGACCGCCATGCCGAGCGAGTCCTCGAGGAACTTCTTGATCCCCACGATGCGGGAGCCGTTCCCGAGCAAATAGCACTTCTGGAACGTCACGTCGCCGTGCTGGCTGCGGTAGTAGCCAATGGAGCGCTGGACTTCCTGGACGAGCTCCTGGAGCTTCGGCTGGATGACGACCTTGAAGATCTTCTCCGCCTGCTGCGGCGCCTTCGTCGTCTCGATTTTGAGCTTCTCGGCCTCGGGGAAGGCCAGTTTGAAGCGCTGCATGATCGCTTTCGAGACGTCGTTTCCGGAGTGCGGGAGCGGCCGGATCCAGAACCTCTCACCGTCGACGAGAATGAGGTCCGTGTGCGCGGCCCCGATATCGAGCACCACCACGGGCTCCTGGGGATTCACGTCGTAGTGGATGAAGTTCCACAGGCCCAAATACCCGATCGTGAGCATCTCCACCGAGAGCCCTTCCTGGCTGAACTCGAGGAGGTAGTCGTCGATGGCTTCCTTGCGCACGGCGAAAAGCCCGACTTCCCGCTCCTCGCCCGGAAGGTATTCGCGGTTGACGAGGTGGTAGTCCCAGATGACCTCGTCGAGCGGGAAGGGGATCTGCTGCGATGCCTCGTACCGCACCATGTCCTTCACCTTCTTCGCGTCGAAGGCAGGGACCTTGATGAAGCGCGAGAACGTACCCTGTCCCGGGTGCGCGACGACGACCGGCTCTTTCACATCGTTGCGCGTCTTAAAAACGCTGAGCGCCTCCTTGGCCTGGCTCGCGGAGTCGACCCCGTTGTCGCTCACGGGGTAGTCCACTTTGTCCACGGCGAGGATCTCGACCGAGTTCTTCTCGCGCCGAAGCTTCACAGCCTTCAGCGCGGACTTACCAAGATCGACGCTCCAGATTGTGTGGAAGGCCATAGGAAAAAGATGTTTCCGCCTCAGCAAGCAGCCTTCGCGCGTCCCGGCGATGCTTTCATGAGCAGCAGCGGAGGCGGCGGGAGCGACGGCACCTTACAGTGAGGCTTAGTCAGTGAACAGAAAGGCTGGCGAAACAATCTCTCAACGCACGCTGTGCGAGTCACTTGGAACTCGGGTGCGCGGGGTCCCTTTAAGGGTAAAAGTCTTGCGGACTTAGCGAACAACGGATCGTAGCACAACCTCCGATAACGTGTCAATCCCAGCAGGCCTGTGTTGCCAACTTCACTTGGCATTTCTCATGTATTACGGATGTGAGAGCAGCGGCACCGCGCGGCGCGTCGAGGGCTGTCGATTCGAAGCGGGGACGCACGCCGGAGAGCGTCGACTCTCCTTCCGAGGAAGCTCGCTTCCGATCAAACGCCGGATCAGCGCGCGGTACGCACCGCCGGGGGGCACTCCCGGCGCAGACCAAAACCCTCCGCGCGAAAATCACCGCCAGAAACGGAAAGGCAACTTCCACCGAAATGAGTCCCCATTTCTCTCATTTCTCACTTTCGATGGCTCCGGGGATACGACAGGCCTTGCGGCTCGGCCGCCTTCCCGGATGCCGCGAGTGTACTGATGGCAAGATCGCGAAGTCAAGGGCGACACAATGCCCCTGTCACAATGCCCCGAGTCGACCCTGCTTCGCGCCGCAGTGGGTCGGATTCAGGGCCTGGAAAGACCGAGCCGCCCCATCACGAGCTGCAAGTCTTCCCAGACCTTGCGCTTGTCCTCCGGATTCCGCAGGAGGTAAGCGGGGTGGTAGGTGGGAAGGACAGGTAGGCCCTTCCACTCGTGGAACCGGCCGCGAAGCCTTCCGAGCGGTGCTTCCGTCCGGAGCAGGGCTTTCGCCGCCACGCTCCCGAGAGCGACGATCACCTCGGGTCGGATGATGTCCGCCTGCCGCTCGAGGAACGGCCAGCAGGCAGCGACCTCTGCCGCGTCGGGAGTTCGGTTGCGCGGCGGCCGGCATTTCACCGCGTTGGCGATGTAGACGCTCGAGCGAGCGAGGCCCATGGCCCGCAGCATGTCGTTCAGAAGCTGCCCCGCCTTTCCGACGAACGGCTCACCGAGGCGGTCCTCGTCGTAACCGGGAGCTTCTCCGACGAAAAGGATCCGCGAAGTGGGGTCGCCCACGCCGAAAACGGCCTGGGTGCGCTCGCGGCACAGCCCGCAGGCAGTGCACGCCGCCGCTTCCGCAGCTTGCGGCGCGAGGAGAGCCTCCCTTCTCGCCCGCTCCGGAGACCACGTGGCCGGATCCGCCGCGGGCGTGCGGGCCAGAGCGGCCGCGTCCACGTCGGGGGAGGCCGGCGGCCGAAAGCGCGCGGCGGCGCCCGGGGCGGCTTCGTCCCGCAGCGCCGGAGACTCGCGCGGCGGTCCCACCACCGGCTTTCCTCGCTGCGCCGAGCCGGGGTGGGCGACGCGAAGGCTCGACGCCGACAACGGGACGCTCCAGCCGAAGAGCCGGTTCACCTCAAGCCGCTCCCGGATGGCGCGGGCCATCGCCGCCAGCTCGTTCGGGTCCACGAGCGGGATTGTAACCGCGCGCCGGGTCCCGTCACGGACTGTGGCTACCGCCGCGCTCCTGCTGGGCCTGCGGTGTGCCGCCGGGCTCCGCCGGCAGGAAGCATCTCGAAGCGTGTCCCGGCGCGACGTCGAGCGGGGGGGGCTCTTCGAGCGAGCAACGGTCCATCCGGAAAGAGCACCTCGTGTGGAATCTGCAGCCCGGAGGCGGGGCGAGCGGGCTCGGCAGATCGTCGCCGAGAGGCCGGCGCTCTTTCCGCTCTCTGGGGTGCACGGCCGGCGCCGCCTCGAGGAGCGCGCGCGTATAGGGATGGTGCGGCGCCTCGCAGATTGCCCGTGCGGGCCCCTCCTCCACGATCCGGCCCAGATACATGACAGCGACGCGGTCGGCAATGTGACGGACCACGGACAAGTCGTGGGAGATGAAGAGGTAGGCGTGGCCGCTTTCGGCCTGGAGATCGAGGAGCAGGTTCAAAATCTGCGCGCGGACGGAGACGTCGAGCGACGACACGACCTCGTCACAAACGACGAATCGTGGATGCACGACCAGCGCGCGCGCGATGCCGATGCGCTGGCGCTGCCCGCCCGAGAACTCGTGCGGGTAGCGCGCGAGGTGTCGTTGCGGATCGAGGCCCACTTTGCGGAGCGCGAGAGCGATGCGATCGCGCCGCTCGGCGCTCGCAACGCCCAGGTTGACGAGCCCTTCTCCGACGATCGCCTCGACTGTCCAGCGCGGGTTGAGAGATCCGAACGGGTCTTGGAAGATGATCTGCAAGTCGCGGCGAAGCCGGCGGAGACGCCCGCGAGGTGCTGCCGAGAGGTCCTCTCCGCCGAGCTTCACGATGCCCTGCGTCGGCGCTGCCAGGCCGGCGAGCATCCGGCCGAGCGTCGTCTTTCCGCAGCCCGACTCGCCGACGAGCGCCAGAGTCTCCCCCTCACGAACCTCGAGACTGACGCCGTCGACCGCTCGCACCCACCCCACGGTCCTGCGCAGCAGCCCCCGGCGAACGGGAAAATGCTTTACGAGCCCCCGCGCCTCGACGAGCGGTGCAGCCGGAGCGTTCATGCTCGCCCCAGCGCCTCTGGAGAGTCGGCGTGCGCCGGCAGAGCGACTCCGCGAGCCGCGCGCTCGAGCGCCCGCGGGCAGGCGGAGCGTCGCGCGGGGCCGGCTTCGACGAGCGGCGGGTCTCGCTCGGCACACGCGGGGGCTTCGAGGTGGCAGCGGCCGCGAAATCTGCAGCCCAAGGGCAACGCATGCGGCCCCGGCACGTCACCGGGGATCACCGGGAGGTGTTGGCGAGGAGTGTGCAGGCGCGGCAGCGAGGCAAATAGCCCCGCCGTGTACGGGTGGAGCGGCCGGTCGAACACTGCCGCCGCGGGCCCGGTTTCGACGATACGCCCCGCGTAGAGGACAGCGACCCGGTCGGCGAGCTCGGCCACGACGCCCATGTCGTGCGTGATGATGAGCAGCGCCATGCCCAGGGTGCTCTGGAGGTCGCGGAGGAGACCGAGCACTTGCGCTTGGACCGTGGCGTCGAGCGCCGTGGTCGGCTCGTCGGCGATGAGGAGGCGCGGCTCCCCCGCGATCGCCATGGCGATGAGAGCACGCTGCTTCATGCCGCCGGATAGCTCATGGGGGTAGGCCCGCGCGCGGACCTCGGGGTCGGGCATCCTCACCCGCCGGAGGAGCTCGACAGCGCGTGATCGGGCGGCCTTGCGCGACACTTTGCCGTGAGCTCGCACGGCCTCCGCGATCTGGCTGCCCACGGCCGTCACGGGATTCAGCGCCGTGTTGGGATCCTGGAAAATCATGGCGATCTCGCCCCCCCGCACGGAGCGCAGGGCCGCGCCGCGGAGCGCCAGCAAATTCCGTCCTTGGAACAGCGCCTCACCGCTTTCGACTCGGCCCGCCGGCCGGGGTAGGAGGCCGAGAAGCGAGAGCGCGGTCACCGTCTTCCCGGAGCCGGACTCCCCCACCAGGGCGAGCGTCTCGCCTTCGTTCACATCGAATCTGACGTCGTCCACGACGTTGGCGCGCTTTCCCCCCTCGGGGAAAGACACCCGCAGCCCGCGCACCGAAAGGAGCGGAGCCAGCCGAGGGCCGTCGGGCGGCGCCATGCCTACTTCGCGGCGACCCTGCCCCGGAGCGCCCGCGCCACTGCCGGGGTGACGAATTCCTCGAGCCGGCCGCCCCGCGCGGCGATCTCCCGGACGAGACTCGACGAGATGAATGAGGTTTCGGGGCTCGACGGGATAAAAATCGTCTCGATGCGCGTCCGCCCGCAGACGCGGTTCGAGTACGCCATCGGCAGCTCGTACGCGGCGTCCGCGCCCGAGCGCAGCCCGCGCACGATCCAGCGCGCGCCCACGCGCGCGGCCGCGTCCACGGTAAGGCCCGAAAACGCGAGCACACGAACGCTGGCACGAGCGCCGATCTCGCGGCGGAGGAGCGCAATCCTCTCCTCGATCGAAAGGAGAGGGGTCTTCTGCGGGTTCTCGATGACCGCGACGAACACCGTGTCGAAGAGCTCCAGCGCTTTCGCCAGCACGTCGAGGTGCCCGCGGGTCACCGGGTCGAAGCTGCCGGGGTAGAGCGCCTTGCGGGCGCGGCGTGCGGCCAAGTCGTGCGCGATCCTTTAGCGGCGATATCCGTGCCGGCTGGGCTTGAGCAGCTCGACCGGCGACACGTTCACGGAGAAAGTGGAGTTGCGATCTTCCCCCACGTCCTGGGAATACTCAAGTGTCAGCGCCAGCCGGTGGAATACCCGGGTCAGGCCGAAGCTGTACTCGAGGTCCCGCTGATTCTCGAAGTCACGCGAGTAGTAGGCGTCGGCGATCCACTTCTCCGAAAGCGTCCAGCGGAAGAAGAAGTAGCCGACGTTCGAAAGTGTCCTCGTGTAGCGGTCTCCCGCCGTGACCGAGAGCGCCCCCGGGACGACGTCGTACGTCGCCGAGGCGTCGATGCGCTCGGCGCGGAAGTCTCGATTTGGATTGAGCTCGAACCAGCCGCGCAGCGACAGCTTCGAAGTGACCGCGACCGTGTTGTCCGCGATCAGCAGCGAGCTCCTGTCGCCGTTGTTGTCTCGCGCGGGTCTCGGGAAGAGGGCGAAGCTGATCTCGCTGTCCACGAGGCGTCGCGTCTCGATGGGCACTGTCTCGAGCTCCACGTCGCGGTTGCCGAGGACCGGCCGGACGCGCGTGGGCTGCTTGCCGGGGACCGGCTTCTTCGCGAAAAGCTCGTTCCGCAGCGAGAAGGAGATGGACTCGTTGAGGTCGACGTTTTCCGTCGCGTCGATCGGGATCAGGTCCGCCGAGGGCAGATCGTTCGAGAAAATGTTGAGGTAGGTCACTTTCGGGGAGAAGTCGTGCTTCACCGCCGATGCGCCGAAAAGCCAGGAAGCGATCGAGTCTTTTTCGAGTGGAAAGATCCGCGCCCAGTGTTGGCTCACGGCGACGCCCGCTCCGAACGTGGCCCGGTCCTCCGACCCCTCGAGCGGATCGAGCACCTCACCGAAATCGCTGTACCGCAGGATCGAGAAGGGGCGAGCCTCGACCCAGGGGCTGAAGAAGTGGATCGGGTACGCCCATTCGTTGTACACGTCCGTGCGATCGAACCCGCGCGGGCTAATGCCCAGGGCCTCGTCCTCCACTTGGCGCAGGTACGCCGCCTGGAGGTTCAAGTCGGTGTAGAGCCCCGTCTCGAAAATCGGCTGCTCGAAAAGGAATGCTTTCCCCTCGGGCCGCTTCTCGGTGGTCGGCTGGAAGTCATTCGTCTGGACGGAGGCCAGCCCGGTGAGGGCGGCGTTGTCCGTAAAGTTGCGCCGCCAGTAAATCAGCGTCTCCTGCTCTTTCTCCTCCTTGAACTCGCGCTCGAAGTACTCGCCGAGGAAAGCGCTGTCGGAGAGGTGGGAGTACTCGAGGTCGAAGAGCCCGAGGTAAGGGACCGACTGCCGGTGCCAGATGTGCCCCCAAAAGCGCTCTTCCTGGGGGACGGGCTCACGCGTCGATCGATCCTCATCGCCGTGGTCCTCAATGAAGTAGTACTGCGCATCCCCGTGGTAGACCCACTCGCGCGTGAGGAGCTGCCAGGGGTCCCAACTCCGCGGCCGCTTGCCGTACACCGCGTCGGGCCCGAGGCCGAGCCCTCGTTTGTCGAAGTAGTCGGTCTCCATCCCGAGCTTCGCTCCGCTCCGCAAATCGACGGGGACGAAGTTGCTGAGCGGAAGGAGGCTGAGGAAGTAGTTGAGGTTCCAGTTGACCTCGGCGAAGTAGCCGAACTGGCCCGAATGGCCCGTGTCGAGCTCGCGGATTGGCAGCTGCGTCTGCCAGCGCGTGTCCCAGTAGGCCAACGGGAGGGGGAGCAGCGAATGCCCTTCGAGGTCGAGCCACGTCCCCTCCGGATCGATCAGGTAGCCCGGCTCGAGAGCTTCGTCGTCCCCCGCTGCACGCGGCCGGCTCGCTGCGCCCTGCGCTCGTGCTGCTGTTCCCGCCGGGGCATGCGATGGGGCGCCGGGAGCGCTCGGCGCCGCGCTCCGGCTCGCGGTAGGCTCCCCCTCGCCCGCGATGGGGCGCACGCTCGCCGATTGCGCGCTGAGCCCCATGTGCGGCACGGCGAAGTCGCAGTCGGAGATCTCGATGCCCTCGCCATCGAAGAGCTGGAAGTCGCGGAAGCGCAGCGTGCGCGCATGAATGCTCAGCGGTGTCTTCTCGTAGGGCGACTTCTCGGGAGGGCGGTCGGTAGCCTCGAGGCCCTGTTTCCACGACTTTTCGGACGAAACCCGGCGCGCCTCTTCAGCGACCCCGGCGAGCGTCTTGAGCCGCACGTTTTTCGCGATGCCCTCGCTCTTTGTGTGCTCGTAGTAAAGCGACTCCGCTTCGAGCTCCGTGTGCCGGTCCGCGACCTCGATCCGGACGTTTTCGGCGTAGATGCTGAGGTCCTTCCAGCGCCCGAGGTCCAGGAGGGCCGCCGCGCCTCCCTCTTTCCGCTCCGACTCCGAGGGCTCCTTCTTCGCGTCGGCCGCGGCCGCGTCGCTCAGCCGCGCATGGAGCACGAGCGCGTCGGCATACACTTTCACGACCATCTTCTGGTACTCGTACTTCCACGTGACGTTGCCCGCGAAATAGCCGATCAGCTCCCGATCCGTGAAGATGAAGCGGTTCGTCGTGCTCTCGGGATAGCTCGTCGGATCGAACCGAAACGTGCGGCTCGGGGCTTGCGCCGGTGCTTCTGCCGGCGGGGTCACCGGCCGCGGCTCCTGGGCAATCGCTGCGACCGAGGCTACGGCGAGCACCCACCCGACGCCCCCCGCCCCGAGGGGGAATGATTTTCGTGCGACCCTAGGCCGGCGGCAGCCTACCACGCTCCTCCACCGTGTAAGTCCACGCGGCGGATGGTACTTACGCGGATGGGTGTGTCAAGCGGGGCTCCCGGGTAACCACGAGCGTTCCGCGGCAGCGCGCACGCGGGGCTAAAGATGGATGCCGAGCCGCGTGTAGTATCCTTCGATCCTTGTGCAGTCCCTGCCGGCCGCCACTGCCGGCAGGGAAGTTGCCGTTTCTCTCGAGTCCACAGATCGTAGAGTACCGAGCCGGAGGAGCCTCTAGGTCTCAGCCGGCCGCACGGCTGCGTGGCTCCGCCACGTCGAAATCTGCGCAAGGCGATTCCGAGAGCTGCCCTGCGCGAGGTACCGTACTCGTACGATTTGCCCCCCACCCTGGATTGCAACCCACGTCCCCCCTACCCATGAGCCTGAAGAGATCTTTCCTTTCCGCAGCCGCCGTGCTGATTCTTCTCGCCGGCGGTGTTTCGTGTTTTGAACAGAATCGAGACGCTCCGTCGGCGCCCGGCTCGGGCTCCGGTCCGGGCGAGAGCAAGCCCTCAGCCGCTCCAGCAGCGGCCACGCCCCTACCCGCTGCGCCGGCCGCGGGCGCTGCAACTGCTGCGGCGGCTCCTGCCGTTGGGCTGGCTCCGTCCACAGCCAGCGGTGACGCCGCGGATGGCGTGGCGGCGCCTGCGCCGGGCACGGCTCCGACCGCGCCGCCGACCGCCGACACGGCGCCTTCCAGCACTTTCGGCGCGACC
>Ga0111538_10008956_pt1 | contig 13397 bp, 9 predicted proteins | sample SoiMethybrSBSTD1_FD_79669 | JGI IMG/M metagenome (GOLD analysis project Ga0111538, IMG submission 79669) | Bulk soil microbial communities from a Populus tree surrounding site in Tennessee, USA - Soil MetaG P. TD hybrid SBSTD1 (version 2)... | ecosystem: Environmental > Terrestrial > Soil > Tree...
CGAGCCGGCGAAGGCGCGGACGGCCGGCTCCTCCTCGGCGAAGGTCGCGAGCATCTCCTTCTTGAGCGCGTCCACCTGGGCGTAGCTCTCGAGCTTGCCCTTGAGCCGCATCGCGGCCGCGAGCTTGTCCTTCCACGCGCCGCCGATCCGGTCGCGCACGCCCGAGGGCTCGGGCTTCGCGGGAACGTCCCGACGCGTGCGTCCGATCTCGGCGGAGAGCTCGTTCTGGGCGGCGACGATCGTCTTGATCGCGTCGTGGCCCCGGACGATCGCCTCGAGCGTCTCGGCCTCGGAGACCTCGGACGCGCCCGCCTCGACCATGACGACGGCCTCGGCGGACCCGGCCACGATGAGGTCGAGCCTGCTGGATTCGAGCTCGGCGTAGGTGGGATTGATGAGGTACTCGCCCGAGGGGCCGAGACCGACGCGGACGGCGGCGATCGGGTGGGGGAAGGGAATGTCGGAGGCGGCAAGCGCGAACGATGCACCGGTCAGCGCCAGGACGTCGGGATCGTTCTCCTGGTCGGCGGAGAGCACGAGCGCGATCACCTGCGTCTCACACGCCCAGCCCGTCGGGAATAGCGGGCGGAGCGGCCGGTCGATCAGGCGGGAGGTCAGGACCTCCTTCTCGTTGGGACGTCCTTCACGGCGGAAGAAGCCGCCGGGGATCTTGCCCGCGGCATACGTGTTCTCGCGGTAGTCGACGGTCAGCGGCAGGAAGTCCACTCCCTCGCGCGGGGTCTTGGCGGCGCACACGGTGACGAGCACCACGGTGTCGCCGCACCGGACGGTGACCGCGCCGTCCGCTTGCTTGGCCATCTTGCCTGTTTCAATGAGGAGCGTCTTGTCCTGGAGCCGGACTTCCTTCCTGCGTATCAAGGTCGTGTCTCCTGCGTCACCCGCTCACCCGAGAGGGGGCGCCGCGCCGCGCGCGGCCGGAGGGCGGGAGAGACCGCTCGGTCTCTTGGTCGTGGTCGTTCGTTTGTTGCGCGCGCGTAGGGGTAAGACACCCCCGGTCGTACGCCGGGTCGGTCGGGCGTACGCGTCCTACTTACGGAGGCCGAGCCGGCCGATGATGCTCTGGTAGCGTTCAAAGTTCTTGCGCTTGAGGTAATCGAGCAGCCGGCGACGCTTCCCGACCATTTTCATGAGGCCGAGACGCGAGTGGTAATCCTTGGCATGAGTGCGGAAGTGCTCCGTGAGGTGCTCGATGCGTCCCGTCAGGAGCGCGATCTGAACCTCCGGAGATCCGGTGTCGGTGTCGTGGGTGCGGTAACCGGTGATGAGCTCGGTCTTGCTGGCGGCCGTGGGGGCCACGTTCGTCCTCCTCCGAAGCCGGCGGCATCTGCGCGCGGCCCAGATGATCGATCTTTGAAAACGTGTTCAACTCGAAGAGCGGCCAGACGTTATCACAGCGGCGTCGCCCCCGGCAACCAGCACGACCCGCGGTCTCAGCCGGCCTCCCGCGACCTCGCCGATACCCAGGAGGGCACCCTCACCGTCGCGGACCGCGACCGCGCCGTCTTGAAGGTCGAAGTCGTAGATCCGCCCGTGACGGAACCCCTCCGTCGCTCGGGCGTCGACGGAAATCGATGGAATCGACAGGGGGAGGTGGTCGATCGGAGTGACGGCGTCGACGAGTTGCTCCACCCGGCCGGCGGGGACCGCATCGGCCACCTCCAGGCCGCCGATACCGGTACGCCGCAGGGAGGCGACGGCCGCGCCACATCCCAGGGCCGCGCCGAGGTCCCGGACCAGGGCACGGACGTAGGTTCCGGAGGAGACGGAGCTCTCGAACGTCCAGAGGCCGGTCTCGGATGTGGGCGTGACGTCGAAGCGCTCGACCTCGATCTCGCGGGGCGGGGCGGAGAGCGGGACGCCCCGGCGTGCGGCGCGGTAGAGGCGCCGTCCGCTGACCTGTCGCGCCGAGATCGACGGCGGGCTCTGCCAACTACGTCCCACCAGCTTCGCCGCCTCGCCGCGCACGGCCGTTTCGTCCGGCAGCGCGCCCTCGTGCCGCGCGGCGACCGGCTCGGCGAGGTCGTCCGACAGCGTGCTCACGCCGAGGCGGAAGGAGCCTTCGTAGCGCTTGGGCGCGGACGGAAGGTAGGTGGCCAGCCGGGTCGCGGCCCCGAGCACGAGGATGAGGAGGCCCGTGGCCGGCGGATCGAGCGTCCCGGTGTGTCCGATTCGCGACTGTCCCGTGGCCCGGCGGACCAAGGAGACGACATCATGGCTCGTCGGTCCCGCCGGCTTGTCGATCAGGAGCATCCCGTCCCAGGTGGGCGTCATGACCCGGGCTCTTCCCGGTCCTCTTCGGGAGCCGGGTCGTGCGCGTGGATCTCCTGCAGGATCGCTTCCACGCGCGAGCCGCGCTCAAGCGTGGGGTCGGAGACGAACCTCAATCCCGGGGTGAAGCGCAGGCGCGCCCGGTCGGCGAGCGCGCGTCGCAGAAACGTCGCCGCATGGTTGAGCCCTTCGACGGCGGACTCGCGCTCGGCTTCCGATCCCAGGCGGGACACGAACACGCGCGCCTCCTTGAGGTCCGGAGAGAGATCGACCCCGGTCAGCGTGACGAACCCGACGCGAGGATCCCGAACCTCGCGGATCAGCTCGACCAGGATCCCGCGGATCTGCTCGGCGACGCGCTCGTGACGGCGGCTCACGCGAGTCCTCCGTCGAGGAAGTCACGGCCGGTCTCGATGAGATGGCCGGGGATGTGGCTCTCCGTCTCCCGTACGACCTTCTCGAACAGGGCGTCGAGCACGTCCCTATGGCCTGCGATCGAGACGATCGCGATCGAGGCGCGCTGCCAGAGGTCGGCGTGCTCCTCCAGCTCGCTGACGGCGACGTTGTGACGCGCCCGGAGGCGCTCCTTGACGGAGCGGACCACCTGACGCTTGTCCTTGAGGGATCGCGCCTCGGGGAGGTGAAGGTCGAACGTGAGAACGCCGACGGTCATGATCGGCGGCTCCTCCCCGCGCGGTGCTACAGGCTCTCGACGGCGACCTTCTCGACCATGAAGAACTCGATGACGTCGCCTTCCTTGAGGTCGTTGAAGTTCGCGATGCCGATCCCGCACTCGAAGCCGGACTTCACCTCGCTGACGTCGTCCTTGAAGCGGCGAAGCGAGCCGACCTTGCCCGTGTAGATCACGACGTTGTCCCGGATGAGGCGAACCTCGGCGCTGCGGCGGATCGAGCCGTCGGTCACCATGCAGCCGGCGATCACGCCGGCCTTCGGCACGCGGAACAACTGGCGCACCTCCGCCTGTCCGAGGACCGTCTCCTTCGTCGTCGGCTCGAGCAGCCCGATCATCGCTTGCTTGAGATCGTTGACGACGTCGTAGATGACGTTGTAGAGGCGGATCTCCACCTCTTCCTGCCGCGCGAGCTCGGCGGTCGCGCGGTCCGGCCGGACGTTGAATCCGACGATGACGGCGTTCGACGCCGATGCCAGGAGCACGTCGGCCTGGCTGATCGCACCGGTGGAGGCCCGCAGCACCGCGACCCGGATCTTGTCCGAGGGAAGCTCGCCCACCGCCTGCTGGAGCGCTTCGAGAGAGCCCTGGACGTCCGCCTTGATGAGGACGGACAGCTCTTTGATCTCGCCTTCCGCGATCTCTCGCGAGAGGCTCTCCAGCGTGCGGCGCGACGACTTCGCCAGCGCTGCGACGCGCTGCTTCTCCTGGCGGAAGGACGCGATCTGCCGCGCCTTCCACTCGTCCGCCACGCCCTGGAACAGGTCGCCGGCGACGGGCTCCGAGGCGAAGCCCATCACCTCGACGGGCGTGGCGGGGCCGGCGGAGTCGACCCGCCGCCCGTTCTCGTCGGCCATCGCACGCACCTTGCCGAAGGCCGCGCCCGCGATGAAGGGATCCCCGATCTTGATGGAGCCGCTCTGGACGAGGATCGTCGCGACGATCCCGCGCGCCCGGTCGAGCTTGGCCTCGAGCACGACGCCGGCGGCGGGCTTTTCCGGGTCCGCCTTGAGGTCCGCGAGGTCCGCGACGAGCAGGATCATCTCGAGCAATTCCTCGATGCCCTGCCGCTTCTTCGCGGAGATCTCGCACGCGACGACCTTCCCGCCGTACTCCTCGATGAGCAGGTCGCGGTCGGCGAGCTGCTGCTTCACGCGGTCGGGTCGGGCGTCCGGCTTGTCCACCTTGTTGATGGCGACGACGATCGGGACACCGGCGGCCTTGGCGTGATCGATCGCCTCGACGGTCTGGGGCTTCACGCCGTCGTCCGCGGCGACGACGAGCACGACGATATCGGTGACCCGAGCCCCGCGAGCGCGCATCAGCGTGAACGCCTCGTGGCCGGGCGTGTCGAGGAACGTGATCTTGCGGCCGCGCTCTTCGACCTGGTAGGCGCCGATGTGCTGCGTGATCCCGCCGTGCTCCTCGCTCACGACGTTCGTGGCGCGGATGGCATCGAGGAGGGACGTCTTTCCGTGGTCGACGTGTCCCATGACCGTCACGACCGGGGGCCGCGGAAGCAGCGTCTCCTTGCCGCTCGCCAGCGTCTCGATCGTCTCGGTGGCCGTGTCCTTCTGGACCTCGTCCTCGAAGGAGATGATCGTCGCGACAGAGCCGAATTCCTTCGCCACGTCGATCGCCATCTGCGGGTCGAGCGGTTGATTGATGTTCGCGAAGACGCCCTTGGTCAGGAGCTTGGCGATGACGTCCTTGGACTTGCGGTTGAGCTTCTCCGCGAGCTCCTTCACGGTCACGGCTTCGGAGAGCGTGATCGTCGAGGGAACCGGCGGAAGATCCGGTTTCGGTTTCGACGGCGGTGGAGGAGCCTCGAAGCCGCGAGCGCGAGCGCGTCGCGCCTCACGGTCGGCGGCGGGCGCCGTGCGTCCGGGCGCCTGGGGACGCGGGGGAGGCGTCGCGGTGCCCGTCGCAGGAGCCGCCGGCGGTGGGCCGGTGCGCGGGGGAGGCGGACGATAGCCCTCCGTGCGTGGAGCGATAGGAGGACGTCCCGCGGGAGCCGGACGCGCGCCGTAGGCCGTCCCCGCCGTACGCGGCGGGACCATCTTGGGGACGAGCCTCTTCGCGGCGAAGACTCGGGGGCGGGGGACCTGGGGCGGAATGTCGGGCGGGGGTGGAAGCGGCGCGCTCTCGGCGGCGCGCGGCGCTTCGGCAGGCGTCGCGGGAGGCACAGGAGCGAGGGGCTCCGCGGAAGGCGACGGGGGTGCCGGCGCGGTCGTGGTCGGCTCCACGGCGGTCGCAGAGGCGGGAGCCGCCGCGGCTTCGGGAGTCACGATCTCCATCGGCGACGCTTCGGAGACGGCGGTCTCCACCGGCGCGGCCACGGTCTCCGGTACGGCGGGGGGTTCCTCGCTCCGGCGGAGGTCCATGAGCCGTCTCTTTTCGTGCTCGAGCGCGGCAGTGAGCTTCTCCCGGACCAGCGCGGCCGTGGAGACGTCGAGGGAGCTGAGGTCCGAGTGGACCTCCTTCCCCAGACGGTCGAGAAGCTCCAGGATCAGAGCGCTCTGAACCTTGAGCTCCTTGGCCAGCTGATAGACGCGAAGACCCGGCATGCGCGCTCCCGTCCTTATCTCGCTTCGGTTCCGTCCGGTGCCGTCGAGCCGGAGCTCGCCGGAGCACCCGCCGTCTCGTCCTCCGCGGGCGCCTCGGCCGCCTCATCCTCGCGCGCTGCGAGGGCCTGCTCGGCCGAGTCGTGGATCTCGATCGCCTCGTCCTCCTGAATGCCGTCGATCGACATCAGGTCTTCCAGAGAGGCGAGGCAAAGCTCTTCGATGCTGCGGAACCCGGCGTCCAGCAACCGAGCGACGGTCGATTGCGCGATGCCGGGCAGGCTCGAGAGCTCGCGGCTGGCCTGCGCCATCCGCTCCATCTCCGCCTCGATCTCGGCCTTCTTTTCCGTCTCGCTCTTGATGTCGAGCCGCCACCCGACGAGCTTCGATGCCAGCCGGACGTTCTGGCCGCGCTTGCCAATGGCGAGCGAGAGCTGATCCTCCGAGACGATCACTTCCATCTCGCGCGCTTCGTAATCCCGGACCGAGACGCGGTTGATCACGGCCGGATTCAAGGCGTGCCGGACGTACCCCGAGGCGTCCTCGTCGTATTGAACGATGTCGATCTTCTCGCCGCGGATCTCGCGAATGACGGCCTGCACGCGCGATCCCTTCATCCCGACGCAGGCGCCCACGGGATCCACGTCGCGATCCTTCGACCGCACGGCGATCTTCGTTCGCTCGCCCGCGTCACGAGCCACGCTGACGATCACCACGGTTCCGTCGTAGATCTCCGGGACCTCCATCTCGAAGAGCTTGCGCACGAGGATCTCGCTCGCCCGCGACAGCGTGAGCTGCGGCCCCTTCCCCTGACGCTCGACGTTGACGAGAACCGCACGCACCCGATCCCCGGGGTTGTAGTGCTCCGCGCGGGATTGTTCGCGACGCGGGATGATCCCTTCGGTGCGGCCCAGGTCGACGATCATGTCGCCGCGATCGAACCGCTTCACTTGTCCGGTCAGGAGCTCGCCGATGCGATCGCCGTACTCACGCCAGACGATCTCCCGCTCGGCCTCCTTGACCTTCTGATAGATGACCTGCTTGGCAGCCTGGGCCGCGATGCGCGTCAATGGGACGTCGATGCCGTCCTTGACCGTCTCGATGACCGTGCCGAGCTCCGCGTCCGGCCGGATCTGGCGCGCGTCCTCGAGCGTGATCTCCGTATGCGGGTCCATGAGCTCGTCTTCGGTGACCACGGTTTGCTTCGAGAAGACGATGAACTGGCCGCTCTCGCGGTCGAACCGCGCGCCGAAGTCCTCCTTGCTACGGAGATACTTCCGCGAAGCGGCGGCATAGGCCTCTTCCACCGCCTGGATGATCACGTCGGGATCGATGCCCTTCTCGCGCCCAATGATCTCGATGGTCTGGAACAGTTCGCTGCTCATGCCTCGACCACTCCCCGCGGCGCGCGCCGAGAAACAGCGCCGTCACGGCGTTTTCACAAGCCCACTCTCACGGTGCGGGCGCACCCCTCCGACTTCGGTGCACCCTTGTTTCGAATGCTCCGTGAGGACCGAAAGACTATATCACGCGAGGCTCAGCGGTCCTTCGGGCGGCGCCCCTTCAGCGTAAGTGACTGTTTAAGTAGGGAGATACGGTCCATCGGGATCTCGACGACGGTGCCCTCGTCGTCGAGCCGTACGAGGCCATCGGCCTCGATGCCCCGGAGGACTCCGACCGCCTCGCGGGAGCGGCCGGAGGCATCCCGGAATTCCGCGCGAACCCATCGTCCCGCGTTACGTCGAAGATCCTCGGCGGTTCGAATCGGGCGATCGAGGCCGGGAGAGGAGACCTGGAGCTCATAAGGGGCGTCGAAGAAGTCGAGCGCCTCCAGCCGGGCGTCGAGTGCCCGCGAGAGGGCCTCGCAGTCCTGAAGGCCGACGCCCGCGGGGCCCGCCCGGTCGATGTCGATGCGGAGCAGGGAGTGCTTCCCTTGGCTGTGGAAGGCGAGCTCGACGATCTCGAGCCCCAGAGTCGAGGCGACCTCGCGCGCCGCGGCCTCGATTTCGACCAGGGCGGAATCGCGCCGAGAAGACATCGGTGGGAGCTTACTGCAGTCGCGTCTGCAGCTCCCGAATGGCGGGATTGTCGGGGAACCGGCGCGAGACTTCGTCCAGCACGCGTCGCGCCTCCTCCCGGCGCCCCGCCCGGGCAAGCGTGAGGGCGGTCGCCACGTCCGCTCCCGGCCCGGTGAGCCCGGAAGCCTTCGCGCTCGAGAAACAGCGCAACGCGTTCTCGGCGTCGCCGAGCCGGTCCCACGCGGAGCCGAGGGCCATCCACGCGTCCGCCTCGCGCGGAGGAAAGCGCTCGGCCCATGCGAGGGCGGCCCGTGCGTCGTCCGGTGCCCCGGAAGCAGCCGCCGCCGCGGCGAAATGGCCCAGATAGAGTCCGTTCTCGGGCTCGAGCTCACGGGCTTTTTCGAAGCGTGACGCCGCCGACGCCGGGTCGCCGCGGCTCATCGCGATCTGTCCGGCGAGATCCCAATACGCGTCGACGCGCGGATGCGAGCGCAGGGTGTCGAGGAGGAACGGCTCGAGGGATCCGGGGTCGCCGGACCTCGCCTGCAGCGCGTAGAGACGCTGGGCGACGCGCACGATGAGCGGGTCCGCCTGGAGAGCGGCGCGATACGCGTCGACCGCGCGCTCGCGATCGCCCGACGATTCCGCGAGCCGCCCTTGAACCGCCGACGCCACGGCGGGGCTCATGTGGCTCGACCACCGATCGGCGGCCTGTGCGGCGCCCGGCGCATCGCCCGCGAGCAAGTGAAGCTCGACGATCCACAGGAGGCTGGACGGCTCCATGCCTCCGCCCGCTTTGCCCCAGCCGTCCTCGAGCGCTCGGGCCGCGTCGAGGTAACGCCCCTGACTCGCCCTCACCTCGCTGAGCATGGAGTACGTCTTGGGGAAAGGTTTGCGCTCGTTGGCCGCGAGCAGCTCGCTTTCGGCTTCGGCGAAGCGGCCCTGCTTGATGTAGGAGACCGCGAGATTCCGATGGTAATACACCTGCGTGTCCATGCGAGGCGACTCACCGGCCGCGGTTTCGTCGCCGCCTGCGGGTCGATCGGGGTTCTTCGGATCGCCTCCGACGTACCCCAGCGCGCGGAGGTTGGCCATCATCTCTTCCATCGCCGCTGCGTCGACCTTCGTGGGGCCGGTCCGGTCGAACCCCGTTCCCACGAGCTCGTAGGAGCGCACCGTCCGGGGTGCCGCGGAGGCCAGCTCGGCCGGCCCGATCGCTGCGCGGATCACCCGCCCGGGCATGTCCTCGGCGAGCGGCAGCCCTTCGAGGTACAGGAGCGTCGGCGCGACGTCGTACACGCTTGCCGGGGGGAGCGGCCCCGACCGGATGCCGGGGCCCGCGATCGCGAGGATGCCCCAGTCCCGATGCCATTCGGCGGGCTGAACGCTCGTGAAGGGGAGGACGCCCTCGGGGCGCTCGTCGCCGGAGAGGAAGCCGTGATCCGACACGATCATCACGGTCGTGTCCGGAGGCGCCTCGGCGAGAAGGTCGCCCAGGAGCTCGTCCTGGTACTCGTACCAGCGCGGCACCGCATCGTGGAACCGCTGGAAGTCCGCAGCACTCACCATCTGCATCTTCGGTGCGAGGAAGTGCTGGAATCGGTGCCCCATCATGTCGACGCCTTCGTAATAGACCGCGACGAAGGGGACCCGCCTGCGGACCAGGTCCTTCGCGATCGCGTGATAGCTCCGCGTGCCGCAGAGAACGCGACACACGAAGGCTGCCGGGCTCTGCGACCCCTCTTCGCCTTTCTGCCGCGGCCCCTCCTTTCGTGGCGCGGCGAGCTCCTCGAGCGCGACACGCCAGTCGTCGTCGGAGACGGGAAAGAACCGGGCCACGTCCGCGCGGCTCAGGGACGTCCAGGGGACGAGCAGATCCTTGCGGGTCTCGAGGAACCCTTCCGGTGTCGCGATCCCGGGCGTGCGCACGGTCTTGTCCACGCCTCCCGAGAGGAGGCTCGCGACGAGCACATCCGACACGATCGTGGCGCGTGTCGCTTCGGCGGGATAGCTTGCCCACCATCCGAGCCACGCCGAATCGCGGTCGAAATCGCTGAAGATGTTCCAGAGCGCTTTGACCTTTCGAAAGTCGCTCGTGATGGGCCGCCGAGCGCCGGAGCTCACGTCCTTGACGACGAAGTCGGCGATGCCGTGTTCCGTGGGCGCCTTACCGGTCGCGATCGTCGTCCAGATGAGGGGGGAGAACATCGGGTCGTAGGAGCGGAGCTCGCCGAAGGCACCCCGCGCCATCAGCCGGGCGAGATGCGGCATGCGACCCGCGGCGACGAGCGGTCGAATGATCCGCCAGTCGGCACCGTCCCAGCCGATCAGGATCACCGGTCCTCGCGGCGGCCGGACCATCGCTCGGGCGCTGTCCGTCGCGCGACGCCGGATGAGCTCGCTGCCGAGATCGGAGCGAAACGCGAGGCGGGTGACGTCGAGCCCGGACGCTTCGAGGGCGACCGAAAGCGGAGCCTCGACGAGAGACGCGGTGGAGAGGAGTGTCTCGGCGTCCACCTTGGCTCCCGCGTCGTGCAGGACGTGGTCGGCGAGGATCCGCAGGGCGCCCTCGAGTCCCGTCGCACGGACGTCCCGGGCGAACTGAGGCGACAGGCGCGCGCCGACGCGGTAGGCGAGGTCGAGGCGGAAACCGAGGTCGCTCCCCTCCCGCGTGCGGAGCCGCAACCCCTCGAGCCGGACGTCCCCCTGTGCGGGAATCCGCACGGCACGGGCGAACGGGCGGCGTAGGTGCCATCCCTCGCCGCGCACCTCGTCACTCGACAGGCCGACGTGCCCCGCCGGCACGCGCCAGACGCTGCCGGCGAGCAAGACGGCACACGCGGCAACCGCGACGAGGGCGAGCGGACGAAGCCAGCGCTGCATTCGGGGGGATTCTAGCTGTCGCGGCCGAGGCTTGGAGGGCGCGGGCGGCGCCGTCTACAATCGGTCCGGTCCGACGTGAGGGCCTGAAAAGGAGCACACCGTGAGCCGTTCCTACTGGATGCGCTTTCTATCGGGCGTTGCGGTGCTCGTCGTTGCCACCGCGGCGCGCGCACAGGCGGGGAAGATGTATGGCGTCGTGACCGACGAGTCGGGACAAGGCGTGCCCGACGTGAAGATCATCCTCGAGCCCATGGCGGGGGAAGAGGGTGCGAAGGTCCAAGTCGCTTCGAAAGGCAAAAAAGGCGCCTACTTCTTCGGCCTCATCCGCCCGGGCACGTATCAGCTCAAGGTCGATGCGCCGGGGAGCGCGCTGCTCCGCTTGAAAGCCCAGGCCACGCTCACGGATCCGGCGCGCAAGGATCGGCAGTGGTCCGTCGACGGACGCGTCAACCCCGACCAGCCGACCAAGCTGCGCATCGAGGACGCCATGGACGTCAAGTGCGACATCGTCGTCGGCAAGGCGATGGCGATGCCCACCTCGGAAGGCGGGACCGCGAGCGTCACCGCCGACCAGGCGTACGCCTCCATCGCGCAGCAGGTCCAAAAGGGCGACTGCGCGGGTGCCCTGCCGCAGGTCGACACCTTCCTCGCCGCGAACCCGCAGCATGGACGCGCCTACTACCTCAAGGGATTCTGCTCGGCTGTGCTCGAGAAGAACGACGACGCGATCGCCGCGCTCCAGAAGTCCGTCGAGCTGGATCCGACGTTCGCCGGCAGCCGTACGTTGCTCGGCAAGGTGTACATCCGCGAGGGGAAGTTCGCGGATGCCGAGACCGTGCTCCGGCAGGAGCTCGAAAACGCCTCCGCCGCTCCCGAGGTGCAGGTCGATGCGTGGCTCAGCCTCGGAGGCGCGCTTCGGGAGCAGAAGAAGACCGCCGAAGCGACCGCGGCCTTCGAGAAGGCGATCGAGATCGCGCCGTCACGACCCGAGGGGTACGTCGAGCTGTCGAGCCTGCTCGCGGATTCGGGCGACGTGGCGAAGGCGGAGGCTGTCCTCACGCGCGCAAAAGAGGCGGGAGCCGACAATCCCGAGGCGCTTCTCCACGTCGCGATCTCCTATTTCAACAAGAAGGACAACGCGCATGCCGAGGCGATGTGCCGGCGCGTGATCGAGGGTGGAAAGGCCAGCCCGCCGGACTTGGCGTCGGCCTACGCCATCCTGGGTCGCATCCAGCTCAGCGGCGGCAAGGTCGACGACGGCGTTGCGTCGTTGAAGAAGTCCCTGGAGCTCGACCCGAAGGGGCGATTCGCCGAGCAGACGACGGACATCCTCAAGGCGCTGAAGAAGCTCTAGCCGGCGTCTCGCTGCGCGCATGGACCGTGAAGGGAATCGTGCGTCTCACCGGCGTCGCGTCACCCGTTTCCGGTGAGGCTTCCACGCGCAAGGCGTAGCTTCCCGAAGGGAGGCCGCCCGCGCCGACGCGCGCGAGCAGGCGATGCCCGCCGGTCGCTTCGGGAGCAAACTGGAGCAGCTCCGTGGGGACGTCCACGGCCTTTCCGGTCGAGTCGATCACGTGCACGCCGAGGTTCAGGCGGGGCTTCCCTTCGACGAGAGGCACGTTGCGGAGCCAGCCCACGAGCAGGAGCGCTTGGTCCGCATCGAAGTCGTTCGTAGTGGCAGGGAGCAGGACGCGCGAGCCGTCGGAGAGGGCCAGCGGGTCCGCGGTCGCGGGGATGTCCGGGCGATTGAGCAGGGTCGAGGCCCTCGGGCCGTCGGCCGCGAGATACGCTCCCGAGATCGCGAGCACGGCCGCCGGCGGCGGAGGTGGAACGGCGATCGTCGAGCTCCAGGTCGCCAGTTGCGGGGGGTCGTTGACGCGCAACGAGCCCTGAACCTCGTAGATTCCCGGCACGAGCGCGAGGCGTCCCTCCACGCGCCAGGCGTCCTTGAGGGTCGCGAGCCCTTCGGGCCGGATCTTCGTCGTGAAAGCCCGATCGTAGCGAGCCACGACCTCTCCGTCGGCGCGCGCCACGAGCCGGAATTCCACGTCCAGAGCCCCGCTTCCCTCCGAGCTCGTCTTGATCTCCATCGGTCCGACGGCTTCGACGACGATGGAGACGGGGATCTTGCGAGGGTCGGCGGAGGGAAGTGCGAGCGCTGCGCCCCGTGACGACAACGGGCGATAGGCGGCCATCGACTCGGTCGTCGTCGCCAAGGACGCGCGCGCCGATCGATCGAGCGGGAGGGCGTCGCTGTAGTGTCCGCGACGGCTCGACACCGTCGCTCCGGACACGTCCACGGTCAGCAACGTCCGCTTGTAGCGCCCGGGGTTGCCCACCGGGACACGACACGCAACGCGATAGAAGTGGGTGGACTCCTCCTGGATGGTCTCGAAGTCCCGACTGAGATCCGTGGACGTGAGCATCCGGCCGCCGGATTCGTGAGCGAGGATTCCAAGGAACTCGCGCCGGGCGGAGGCGCTCCCCGTGCCGAGCGAGCGCTCCAGCCCGAGGTCGGTCAGCACGTTCTCGTCCATGCCCATCTTGCCGGCGGCCACGCGCCAATCGATGCGCTGCGTCGCATCTCCCATGCTCAAGTCGTCGCCGATGTCCAGCGTGTAAGCGGTCACGCCGAGCCGCGACAGCGTACGAAGCAAGCTCTGGAACTTCGGCGTGAAACCGCTCGTCTGGAGCCGGAGATCGCCGGCGGTGGTCAGCGGGAATCCGGGCGACGCGAGTACGAGAATGCGCTTGCCCGGGAGATTCTCGAAGACTTGTGCGAGCCCGTTCAGCGATTCGTAGACATGATTCCTCTGCCAGTCCAGTTGATTCGCGGCGAGTCCCGACAAGCCGGTGAGACGCTCCTGAGCCAGAGGATTCGTCCCCGTCGAGTTGTACCCGAGCACCGATTCGCTGATGTCGTCCTGCAGGCTCGACGCGGGCATCCACGCG
>Ga0111538_10008961_pt1 | contig 13394 bp, 10 predicted proteins | sample SoiMethybrSBSTD1_FD_79669 | JGI IMG/M metagenome (GOLD analysis project Ga0111538, IMG submission 79669) | Bulk soil microbial communities from a Populus tree surrounding site in Tennessee, USA - Soil MetaG P. TD hybrid SBSTD1 (version 2)... | ecosystem: Environmental > Terrestrial > Soil >...
CGTAAGACCTGGCTCAGAACAGTAGTGGCAGTTGCAAGTGTTGTCCTGAGTGGATGTGCTGGCATGGGCGGGTCGACAGCGAGTGGACCTGCTCCGGCTACCGGGTCATCCGCGAGGGCCAATGCGGCCGCCAACACGGCCATGTACCAGACGGTTAGCTACGCGAACGTAGGGACAAAAGGGCCAGCGGTCATCGTCTTACCTGGTGAAGTGAAGAGCAACAACGCGACCTTCTCGCAGCGGTACTTCCCGAATAACATCGCTGACTACGCGGAACTCGAGCTCTCGCAGGCGAACTTCCAGGTGCTGGATCGCGCCAACCTGGGCAGTGTGTTGCGCGAAATCGAACTCGCGTATAATCTAGGTGATCCGAATAAGGCACAAGCATTATTCCAGAAGGGTGAGTTGCAAAATACGCGCTGGATCGTCAAATTTGATGTCCTGCGCGCCGAGAAAGTGGCCGAAGCGGGCAGCAGCTTCTCTGGCAACACGCTCGGCAATATCGCTGGGACCCTCCTGGGTGGTAGGACAGGTTCGGTAGTGAGCCAGGGGGCCGGCTCGGTGCAGACCACCGAGGCTGCTGGTGTCTGGATTGTCGGTATGCGCTATAAGATCATCGACGCCCGTACGACCCAGCAAGTCGCCCAGGGATATGCCGAAGATAAACTGGAAGTCGGTTCGACAGGCACGTCGGTTTTTGGGGTGTCGTCACGACAAGCCGGTGGCACGACCCTGGACGCACTCGTGGTCAAGTTGGTGCAGAAGAACGTGGCGGACATTGATCAAAAGTACAAATAGCCCGGGCGTTCGTCTCTACACGGCAACGCCTCTGGGACAGAGCGGTAAGAAAGGAGGCTACGCATGGCGCGCAAAACAGTCGACGTCGAAACGACCGGGCAGGCCTATATGGAGCTACTCCGTGAACGCGGCATTGACTATTTCTTCGCCAATGCCGGAACGGACTTTGCGCCAATCATTGATGCCTTTGCGCGCTTTGCGGAGCAGGGCAAACAGACACCGAAACCGATTACGGTACCACACGAAAACGCCGCCGTAGCCATGGCGCACGGATACTACATGGTCACGGGCAAGCCGCAAGTGGTGATGGTGCACGTCACCGTCGGCACTGCAAACGCCCTGAATGGCATCATCAATGCCGCCCGTGATCATGTGCCCATTCTGTTCTCAGCTGGCCGTACCCCCCTCACGGAGGCCGGACTCCCAGGATCGCGTGATATCTATATTCACTGGGCCCAGGAATCCTTCGACCAGGCCGGCATGCTACGTGAGTATGTGAAGTGGGACTACGAGCTGCGCAATTTTACTCAGCTTGAAGCGGTAGTGGATCGGGCCCTGGAAATTGCCATGACCGAACCCCGTGGGCCGGTCTATCTGACCCTGCCGCGTGAGGTCCTGGGAGAATCACATGCCGAGTTCAGCATGACGTCTCCAGCGCGGCGTGACCGCGGCGGACGCCTCTATCCGGATCCCATGTGCATTGAGACTGCGGCGGCGTTCCTGGCAAGAGCCGAACGCCCTTTGATCATTGCCGGCACAGTGGGGCGGAACCCTGAGGCGGTTGGACATCTCGTGGCGCTGGCGGAGAGTTTTGCCATCCCGGTGGTGGTGTTCGGCCAGCGTTACATGGGCTTTCCCACCAATCACCCCCTGCATCTCGGCTTTGCCCCTGATCCTGTTTTAGACACGGCCGATGCGATCCTGGTTATTGACAGTGATGTGCCCTGGTTCCCGAGCATGAAAAACCCGCCTGGTGATGCCAAAGTGATGCATCTGGGCCTTGATCCCTTCTACAGCAACTATCCGCTACGGAGCTTCCCGTGCGATGTGGCGATTCAGGCAGATTCGGTGGCGGCCATTCCGATGTTAACGGCAGCTCTGGACGAGTACCGCAAAGCCGCGCAGGCGCGTATTGAGGCGCGGTTCCAACACGTCAAAGTCCTGCACGACCAACAGCGCGCCTCCTGGCGGGAGGCCCTGGAGCACGTGCGTGATGATTCTCCGCTCGACCCCCTGTGGGTGTCACACTGCATCAACGAGATCAAAGGCAATGACAGCATTATCGTCAACGAGTATGACCTGGTGCCCACCCAGGTAGACTTTGTGCAGCCTGGCACGATTTTTGGCAGTTCGCCTGCCGGTGGGCTCGGTTGGGGACTCGGGGCGTCTCTTGGAGCCAAGCTCGCTGCCCCTGATAAACTGGTGATCGCGACGCTCGGCGATGGCAGCTATATGTTCGGCAATCCCACCCCATGCCACTTTGTGTCGCAGGCCTATGAGCTGCCGACCCTCACGGTAATCTTTAATAATCGGGTCTGGAACGCGGTGCGCCGAGCCAACCTCGGCATGTACCCCAACGGCTGGGCTGCCAAAACGCAAAACTTCCCCCTCAGCGAGTTGCAGCCGTCACCAAACTTTGAAGTGCTCGTCACCGCCAGCGGTGGGTATGGTGAGCGTGTTACGCAGGCGTCTGAGGTGCAGCCCGCCCTGCAGCGGGCCGTGCGTGCCGTACGCGAGGAAGGACGGCAGGCAGTGTTGAACATGATCTGTAAACATCCATAAAACTGCCCGTCAAACAATGGTTTACATTCCCTCCCCCTCGACGGGGGAGGGTCAGGGTGGGGGGAAAAATGCGCTACAGCCTCCTCCCATACTCCCTCTGGGGCTCCCCCCATCCCGACCTTCCCCCACTGCGGGAAGGAGTGCTGTAAACTATGATTATTCAATGGCTTGTAAAAAATCTTTGCATAGTTGCGACCTGGGGAATGTGGCACACGTCATGCTTACCCTTGGGCGGTGGCAGCAGGCACGGGGATCTGACGTCCCTGCTCCGACGAATCCCGCATCGCATCAATCAAGCGGTGCAGGTCCACCGCCGTCTCAAAGGTGGCATGGCTCGGGGAGACATCGCCAGCACGGATCGCCCTGGCAAAGCGCGTATACAATTGGCCAACATTATATGGCGCCCCCTGGGGCATATTCTCGGGTACGTAGCGATAGTGTGACGGAACCTCCAGAGGCTCAAGGTTCCCACTGGCGCGTGTCCCCTGAAGATGCACAGTCCCGAGTTGCGGAGACTCATCCGATGTAGCGACAAGGGTGCCCTCGCGTCCGTAGATTTCGAGACGATAACCACTACCAGCCCAGGGAATACTCGCCACATGGACCGAGGCTACTGCCCCGTTCGTCAATTGGCCGCTGACTAGGATATTATCTGGCGCCGTGACATCAACGAGGCGCTTGGTATCCACCTCCAGCCATTGCGGCACCTGGGTCGTGACCACGGCGGCGACATGACGAAAATCCCCCACGATAAAGCGCATCGCATCGATAGCGTGCCCGGCGGCAATGGTCAAAGTCGTCGCGCCCAGGCTGTCATTGCGCTGCCAGGTCCGATCCGACGTACGCTGGAGCACGCCATCACGGAGCAGACTCATGTGGCAGGAGAGCACTTCCCCCACATAGCCCGTGTCGATCAATTCCTTCATATACAGCACCGCCGGTGCGGCACGCGCTTGTAGGCCCACACAGGTCTGCAGGCCGCGCTGTCGTGCCAGGGTGGTGAGTGCCTCTGCCTCTGCTGTATCCTTGCCCAATGGCCATTCCGTGAAAACATGCTTGCCAGCTTCCAGGGCGGCACGGGTTGGCTCGTAGTGAGAGGGGACCCGTAGTACGACCGCCACGGCATCAATGTCCGGACAAGCTAGCATCTCTCGGTAATCGTGGAAGGCCATCTTCGCGCCATATTTTTGGGCTGAGGCCACAGCGCTTTCCTGACGCGTCGTGCAGACGGCCGTCAATTCAAGATCCGGGCTGGCCACGAGAGCCGGCAGATGGGCTCTAGGCGCCCATCCCACCGTCGGATTCGCCCCGATGACACCAAGTCGTATCTTGTCAGAGGCCATAAGACGTTCCTCCCTGTGAGCTAGCGTATGGTCACGGAACCTCTTCGGGAATAAAGAGGTCCCATAGCGCCCTCTCCCCTCGGGAGAGGGAACATGACGGCATGTCCAAACCCGAAAAGGTCGCTTGCGACTGCCCTAGGTGAGTAGAGTCAATAACTCCTCACGCGTAATGGCCGCAGCGCGGTCCGCTCCTTCCAGAGCGGCGTCTGCCAGGATACGCTTTCTTTCCTGCAATGCCAAGATGCGTTCTTCCACGGTGTCCTGGGCCACAAGGCGGTAGACCAGGACAGGCCGGGTCTGGCCGAGCCGATGTGCCCGGTCAGCAGCCTGGTCTTCGACAGCAGGATTCCACCAGGGGTCGAGCAGGAAAATATGATCGGCGGCAGTGAGATTCAGGCCGATACCACCGGCCCGCAGGGACACCAGCATGATGGGCGGACCAGCCTCATCCTGGAAGTGGTGTACGACACTGGCGCGGTCGCGTGTCGTGCCATCCAGGCGTATGAAGGCCATGCCGGCAGCACGCAGATGGGGTTCGATACGGTCTAGCAGTGTCGTCCATTGCGAAAAGACCAGGGCCTTATGCCCGTCAGCCACGGCTTCTTCTAGGCGCTCCAGCAGCAGGGTGACCTTGGTCGAAGTCGACGCTGTCTGTCCAGGCAGCAGGCCAGGATGGCAACAGGCCTGGCGCAAACGCAACAGAGCTTCGAGGGCAGCGAGCACACTGCCACCGGCCTCGAGCAGTGCCACGACATTGGCCAGCGTAGCAGCGCGCGCCGTGTCATAGACAACGCGTTCGCTGTCGCTGAGTACGCAGTGCAGGACGACATCGGTGCGTGGCGGTAGTTCAGGGGCTACCTCGCGCTTGCGCCGCCGCAGCACAAAGGGTTTTAACTTGTCCCGGAGATGGGCAGCCACACCGGGTTGGCCAGCGGCAATGGGGCGCTCATAGCGTTTCTGAAACGCCTGACGTCCGCCGAGCAGACCACGATTCAAAAAGTGCGACTGACTCCAGAGTTCATCGAGCCGATTCTCGACCGGTGTCCCGGTCAGGGCCAGCCGGAAGTTGGCCTGCAAACCATAGGCTGCCCTGGCTACTTGACTGTCAGGGTTTTTAATGGCCTGCGCTTCATCGAGTACCACCGTGTCCCACGTGGTCTGTGCCAGCGTGTCCGCATCCAGACGCAGGATGGCGTATGTGGTCAGCGTCACGTTCGCAGTGGCCGTGAGAGCGCGTTGCGGACCATGATATATACTCACGTACAGATCTGGCCGAAACCGGCGCAGTTCGTCAGCCCAGTGATGTAGCACGCTGGTAGGAGCCACCACCAGGGTACGGCCCTGGAGGACACAGAGCGTCTGCAAGGTTTTGCCGAGCCCCATATCATCCGCGAGTAACGCTCCCAGCCCCGCCTGGCGTAAAAACGCCAGCCAGTTGACGCCGAGCCGCTGGTAGGGACGCAGGATAGCCTGGATACCGTCAGGCAGGGGCGCCTCCGGCAGCCTGTGAAAATCCTCGAGGAGGGCTTGCAAACTTGTGAGCTCTGGTGGCCGCGGCTGCTCCAGGGCATCACACAGGCGGGCCAGCGCCGGCAGGGCGTAACGCGGCAGAGAGCCAGTGGCGGCGCGCGCCGCAAGCAAGTCCGCCACACGGTGGCCGAAGCGCTGTAACCAGGATAGGGGCAGGGGGGCCCAGCCCCCCTCAGTTAGGGGCACAAGTGAGGCCCCGTCTTGCCAGGCGCGCAGGACCGTTGCTGCACTCATCCTAGACGCAGGCGAATGACCAGATGCCCCTGGGCTGGCGGTCTCAAACCACAGGTCAAAGGTGCTCGCATCAAGCTGCAGCCGCGGTTCCAGAGGCAGAGCGAGCACGAACGTTTTGTGGCCTTCCCCCCGGATCTCTCCCCGCCACGTTTTGAGTTTGGCCGCAAAGCGCACGGCGTCAGCCGCAGTGAACTGGGCGCGGTGGCCTGGCACCAACCCCAGGGCGTTCCGCAGGTGCTGTACGAGGTTGCGCTCAGCCACTTCATCCCGTCGTGGAATAGCCCCACCCAGGTGCACGAGACGCCCAGCATCGACGCGAGCAGTCGGTGGCTCTCCATAGACCAGAGTCGGGAGGACTGTTAATGTCTCCCCCTCACGCTGGACCTCAAGGACCACCCGTGGCGGCACGGCTACGAGTTGTGGGAGGCGCTGGGTGCGGATATCCACTGCAAGACGCTTCCTGAGCGCTGGCAGCACTTCCGTGACCAGTTCCAGTGCTTCCGAAGCAGCAAAATAGCGGCCAGTGGGCAAGACTTCGCGCTCCCGGGCGGTCAGCTCGGGCTCCTTGACGGTCCGCAGCGTCGTGCCGCACAACACTGCACCGTTGGCAAAGGCTTCGGTGATGGACGCATCGGGCTCAACAAAAAGTTTAAAACCATCCGCCTCATCCACAACACAGCCACGCAGCCCCACAGGGGTAGCCGAGGTTGTAATAGGCACATTGTCTAAACGAACATCGGCACAGCGAGAGAGGGCCGCTAACAGCTTCGGCATCACCTCACGTGGCAACCAACTGCGGCGGCGCGAGCCGAGGGCCAGTTCGACCGCCACATCAGCTTGCGTGGTCACTACGACTTCCCCCGACTGCCGTCCTGCTGCCAGAGCTGATAAGGTACCCTCGAACATGCGGGACTGCCCATCCTGCACCACAGCTCGCTCAAATGCCAGTCCTCCTTGGGAGCGCGTAAAGCAGTAACGTAAGCGTGCCGCTGCGGGGCGATGGGCGGCTGCCTCTGGTCCTGCCTGGGGGGCATGGCGCAGCGCAATCACCGCTGCGGCCACATGCGCACAGACCTCGGCCTGGCTGGAGCAGTTGCAGGACCAATCCTTATCCTCAGGCCACAGTGTGACTGTCGGTGAGATCATCCCACTCGGCGTGGAAATCCTGAGCATTACCTCCTCCTGGGTGGCGTGGTCAACGACCACGGCCCCCCCACGACTCAGCTCGACGCCACGCGACCAATCACCAGGGGCACACGCCTGACGCACTGTCTCAAAGAGGGCTTGCATCGATGACCAAACTCCTGTGCAATGAACCCACCGTCGGTAGTGAAGTCACGCCATACTGACTTCTTGCTTTCTCCCAATAGCATAGCATATGCTGGTCACTCCGGCTGTCTATGGATGCGGCATGAATGCTACCTTGCTATATGGCAAAGCCAGGCATCTGGCCCCTAAGATAGGATGGAGAGCGTGGAGTGAAGAAACGGATTCCTGTCCTGGTAGTCTCCGGTTTCCTCGGTGCTGGGAAGACCACGTTGGTGCGTCATCTCCTGCACGATGCCCAGCGCACCGGCGTACGGGTGGCGGTGGTCTCGAATGAATTTGGTGCTCTTGGTATTGACAAGGCCCTCCTGGGTGAAGGCGAGGAAGCCTATGTCGAGCTCGAAGGGGGCTGCGTGTGCTGTCAACTATCCGATACCTTGCTCGATACCTTACAGATGCTCTGGGAGCGCGTGCGCCCGGACCGGATCATTGTCGAGACCTCAGGCGTCGCCTTGCCCTTTGATACGCAGCTCAACCTCTGGCGTGAGCCGGTCAGCGCCTGGGTAGACGATGACATGGCCGTGGTCGTGGTGAATGCCGAGCAGCTCATGGAAGGGCGGGACCTGGAAGGCACTTTTGAGGATCAGGTATCTGCAGCAGACCTCTTGCTCCTGAACAAGGTTGACCTCATTCCCCCAGAGGCGCTGAGCCAGGTGGAGGTTTTGCTCCAGCACCTCGCCCCAGAGACGCCCACAGTGCGCTCTATCCAGGGCTCTGTTGATCCGGCTGTCCTCTTTCCGCCTGACCCTGCTGGGATACGCTCCCAGCGTCGTACCACGCCCTCAGAACCGCCACCCCATCAGCACGACATGTTTCATGCCCAGGAAATCCCCATCGAAGATGGGATCGAGCCCGATGTGCTCAGCGAGCGCCTCCGGCGTCTTGGGACATTGCGTGCCAAGGGCTTTGTGCAGACGTCACAGGGGCTGCGACTGGTCCAGGGGGTTGGACGGCGGATTGAACTCACAGAGGTAACCCTGCCCCCGCCACCGGCTCTGCTCGGCCGGGTCGTCGTCATTACGAGGAGTGCGATTCCTGCACACCATGAGGCACAGCCGGCGCCGTAATCCACGCCAGGAGCTGTGCGTCCATGGCACGATACCCTGCTGCCCCACCAGGTCGGCCCAGAAAGCCGAGATGTCCACCATAACGCGTACGTATCACCTGGACATTGGGCGGCAAGGCGACACCATCAAACACGTGCGTATCAATCAGGGGATCATCAGCCGCGAAGAGGATATGACAGGGAACGCTCAGGTGTGGCACAAGAGGAGCGGCACTGCACTGGCGGTAGTAGTCGAGCGCGTCCCGAAAACCACATTGGGGCGCCGTGTAGTATTCGTCGAAGGCGTAGAGTGACAACTCGGCCGGGAATTCGGGGCGCGGTAAATCAGGAAAGCAGTTATGTCGATCAATGACCTCAGCACACAGGAGTCGAGTGAAGTAGCGGTTATAGAAACGATTGGCCGGTTGTTCCAGTAAACGTGAGCAGGCTACCAGGTCAGCCGGAGGGCAGACCGCTATCACACGCTGCAGATTGTCAGGCACCGCGGCGGATAATTCTCCAGCCAGCTTTAAGACGATATTGCCTCCCAGCGAAAAACCGATGAGCGTCACAGGCGATTGCGGTGTAGTCTGCTGCAGGCTCTCAAGTACCGCCAGGACATCGGCGCTCCGCCCACTGTGATACGGATAACGAGCAAGACCTCTGCCTGAACCACAGCCGCGCAAATTCATCCGTACCGCCCGTAGATTAGAGCGCCAGAATTTGCGGGCCAGACGCTGCATATACGGTGAACGGTGACAGCCACCCAGGCCATGGAGCAGCACGACCGTGGGATGGTGGGATTGCCACTCTCTGGGGGTTGCCACCTCGAGGGCGATCTTATCACCATCGGACAAGGCTACGAGGTGTGTGGTGGAGGGAGGCTCCCACGACCACGTGAGTTCCGCTGCCACAATGGTTTGGAGGTGGGGGTGCGTGAGGTAAGGAAACGGGCGAAAAGCCTGTATCAGGTCTGTAGAGTGAGAGGCACGAGGCTGCATGGCATCACGTGCGTCCAGAGCGATGCACCGAGACGGCATAGTCACTCTCTAGGCACCAGGGTTGTCGGTCCCAGGTCGCCCAGCGCTCAGCCAGGACCAAGCCTGCCTGGGCCGCGTACGCGTCATAGTGCCCCAGCGTGAGGCCCCCTGGGTGGAGCTGAAACCCGGCCACCAGCGCACCACCAGGGGTGAGATGGCGGGCGAGATTGGCCACGACCGTCGCTTCACTACCCGGCACCAGGAAGATCATGACATTCCCCGCCAGCACAATGGCATCAAACAGGTACCGCTGCCCTGGCATCTCCGGCTTGGCCAGCTCAAGCGTCGCGAGATCGCCTTCATACCAGGCGAGATGCGGGGCTTTGCGGCGTGCCACGGCCAGCATGGTAGCGTCAAGATCGACCCCCACGACGTCGATCCCGCGGCGCGCCAGCTCGATTGCCACTCGGCCCGTACCACACCCGGCGTCGAGCACAGACGATCCCCCAAGCGCCGCAACAAAATTCGCTTCGCCATGTACATCGTGCCCGCTCTGCTCCAGCGCGGTGAAGCGTGCATCGTAGACATCGCCACGTGGTACGTCTGCCGAACCCAGCCAGCGGTTACGCATCGTCTTCCTCCCGTTTTTCTGGAATGATACCACAGCCCAGCGTCTGAGCAAGGGCATACCGCCCTAGGGATTCCAGGCGCAATCCCCACTTTTCAACGCTCTCAGAGCCAAGCGCTAAGACGCGACAACCCCTGGCATGGCAGACCCTGGACCAGCGATAGCCGAGGGCACGGTCCAGGGACGGCTCTCTTGGTAGACGGCGGTACGCACCGGGCAAGATGGCATAGCACAAAACGGGCAATCAGCTGGTAGACAGGGGTCAAGGTGGATGATGACATCACCGTGCGTTGGTTGGGTCTGCTGGATCAGGATTTCGATACTCTCCGACACATCATGACTGTGTTCCAAATCCCAATAGCGCGGCAGGGTCAGGTGAAAATCGACGTGGTAGCGCGGTCCGGAACGCCAGGCGCGAAGATTATGTAGATCGATCCAGGGCGGTTGGCGGGCCGCTTGCATGGTCTGCACAATGCGCTGTAACAAGTTAGGCTCTGCTTCGTCCATCAAACGGGCGATGGACTCACGCAGCAAACATCCCCCCATCACCAGGATGTGCAGAGCGACTACCAGGGCCGTGAGAGCGTCGAGCACATGCCAGCCCGTGAGACACACACCGAGGATACCCACCAGCACACCGGCACTGGTATAGGCGTCCGAAAGCAGGTGTTGGCCATCAGCCACCAGTGCCAGAGAGTGGGTACGGCGACCAACATACTGCAAACACAACCCCAGTAACGCATTGAGGACCCCGGCCCCACCTACAAGACCGACACCGAGCGAGAGCTGCACCAATGGTTGGGGATGAAACACGCGGGGGAGAGCCGTCACAAAAATAGCCACGGCCGCCGCCACAATGAGCGCCCCCTCGAAACCTGCGGAGAAAAACTCGACGCGACCGTGACCATACGGGTGTGATTCGTCAGGCGGCCTGGCACTGAGCGTGACGCTGAACAGGGCAAAACTGCTGGCAATGACATTGACGATAGATTCGAGGGCATCAGACAATACGGCCGCCGAGCCGGTCAGTTGATAGGCCAGAAATTTGACGGCCAGGAGCCCCCCACTTAGCAGCAGCGAGAACCAGGCAATACGATTGCCATAGGCCGTACCCCCACGGGTCTCTATGTCTCTCATGCCTATCCCCCTCTTGCATCTCTCGCCACTGTGAGCGGCGACCAGGTCGATGCAGAGGGGGATTATACAGCTCACAACACAGAAGCACCATGGGTGCTTTACGAGGTCCTCACCTCGCCTACCTATAATGGCACCACACGTGTTGCCTCGTAGCCCTCAGCGCCTTCCATCACATCCACTTCGACGGACATCCCTTCTGTCAGTCGCTCGAAGACCCCTGCCATCACGACCTGACGTGTAAAATAGACATCCTCATCTGCACCAATATCAATAAAGCCATGTCCCTGGTCCGTGACCAGCTGCACGACTTTCCCGGACAGCCGTGGTCCGAGCTTGGCGGTTTTCAAGCGCTGCTTATCCAACTCGCGGCGCTTGCCACGATAATGAGACAGTTCATGCTGTAAAGCGTCAAAAGCGCTGTGGATCGCCTCCTCGATAGTCTTGCCAACCTTTGCCGCTTGCAGAACTTTGCGGCGTGTCATTGAGAGGATGAGGCGCGCCTCATCGCTCCCGTGCTGATGATGATTGCTCTTCACCAGGGAAACACGCGCGTGGATAACATCACCATGACGCGCGTTGAGCTTCTCCAGACGGTCAGCAATCATCGTCCGCAGGTCATCGGAGACTTCGATATGCTGCCCTTCAATGTGCAGTTCCATAGGCTCCTCCTGCATTGATATAGCAGTCATTTGGGTCTCTCTCATCTGACACTGTCATTGTACCCTGATGAGGTAGGGCGAGGAAAGTCTTGCGAGGGGGGCACAAAGCATCTAGAATAGGGACATTATGCATATAATGAGCCATACGCCAATAGGAGAGTGGGGGAGAGACAGGAGTCTGTATGATTGTGGCCCTAGCCGGTGGTGTGGGAGCTGCCAAACTGTTACGCGGACTGGTCAACGTGATCGCGCCAGAGACGCTCACTATCATCAGCAATACGGGCGACGACCTCGAACTCTATGGCTTGCATATTTCGCCTGATATCGATATTGTGGCCTACACGCTGAGTGGCCTGGTCGACGAAGAGCGTGGTTGGGGCATCCGTGGCGATACCTTTGATTGCCTAGCCATGCTGCAACGTTATGGCGAAGCGACGTGGTTCAATCTCGGTGACCGTGATCTGGGGACACATATCTTGCGCACGCAGCGTCGGCGCCTGGGGCAGACCCTGACAGATATCACCACGGCATTCTGTCGGGCGCTTGGACTGCGTGTCCGTATCTTGCCTATGTCGAATCAACTGGTCCCGAGCCTGATCCGTACACCCGCCGGGCTTTTTCACTTCCAGGAATACCTCGTGCAACGCGGTGGTCAGGAGCCGGTGTTGGAGGTCATCTATCACGGAGTGGAGCAGGCCAAACCCGCGCCCGGTGTGTGCGCAGCCCTGGCTCAGGCTGAAGCCATTCTCTTTTGTCCCAGTAACCCGGTGATTAGTATTGGCACCATTTTGGCCGTGCCAGGCATCCGTCAGGCGCTGCAGGCGAGCGCGGCTCCCGTCGTAGCAGTCAGCCCGATTGTGCAGGGAGCGACATTAAAAGGCCCAGCCGATAAAATGCTGCAGGGCCTTGGCTTCGAAGTGTCAGCGTATGGTGTGGCGCAGTATTACGATGGCCTGCTGCAGGGGCTGGTGATTGATACGCTCGATGCGGCCCTGCAGCCCCGTCTCGAGCGCCTCGGTCTGCGGGTGGAAGTGACTAACACTATTATGCGGACGCTCGCAGACAAACAGGCCCTGGCGCAGACGATGCTCACCCTGGCCAGAAAGTGCCAGCCATGACGTACGCCATAATCCCTGCTAAAGGTTTTAGCGGAGCCAAGCAGCGCTTAGCCACATTTCTGCAACCACACGAGCGGCGTCTCCTGGCGTGTGCCATACTCACCGATACCCTTACTGCCTGCTCCCGGGTCACGGAGTTAGAAGGGGTGGGGGTTGTGACCTGTGATCGAGACGTGGCCGAGGTCGCCGGGACGTGCGGCGCTGAAGTCCTCTGGGAGCCTCAGGCGCAGGGGCATAGCCAGGCAGTGGCGTTTGGTGTGCAGGTGTGTCGCCACCGTGGGAGCACTTCCATGCTGACGCTGCCGGGGGATCTGCCGCTCCTGACTGCCGCTGATGTGCAGGCTATTCTCACGCCTCCGGAGCCGCGGGTGCCGGTCGTGTTAGTGCCCAACCGGGACGAACTAGGAACGAACGCTATCGTGCTGTCACCCCCAGACTGTCTCGCCCTGGCCTTTGGCCACGACAGCTTTCAGCGCCATTTGCGCCTGGCGGCTGAACGTCACCTGGAGGTCGAAATCCGCCGTCTCCCACGTGTCGCTCTGGACATCGACGAACCAGACGATCTGGCGCTGTTTGCGGCACAACAGGTGCCATGCCGGAGTTTCGAGGTGCTGGTGACGCTCGGGCTCCTGGCGCGCCTTGAGCAGGCTTTTCCCCTTCAGACGTATGAGCGTGTGTTCTAAGCGCGCCATTCCTTCCCGTATCACACCGTATCACATAGTACGCCGTTGTTAGCGTTGCCGCACTTGTGATGTTCACTTGATACCATGGCGTACCACGGTGTATCACCCCGGTTGCAGTAGCGGTTGCAGTA